>Ga0105047_10011912_pt1 | contig 14070 bp, 12 predicted proteins | sample MAT04_FD_78384 | JGI IMG/M metagenome (GOLD analysis project Ga0105047, IMG submission 78384) | Freshwater microbial communities from Lake Fryxell liftoff mats and glacier meltwater in Antarctica - MAT-04 (megahit assembly) | ecosystem: Environmental > Aquatic > Freshwater > Ice > Liftoff...
GACCTCGTCGAAAACGGGATCACCATGGCCGGCGGATCGTCGCTGCTTCGCGGACTGACGCAGGTCCTCTCCAACGCCACCGGCTTGGAGGTCAGACTGGCCGACGACCCGTTGACCTGCGTGGCCCGTGGGACGGCGGTTTATCTCGAAAACCTCGAGCTCTGGAAGGATACGATGGAAAGCGACTCCGACGACCGCTAGCACTCTGTGTGCCGCCCCCGATTAGGACTCGGCGCGAACTGCGGCGACCGCCACAATCCATTGCATGCTTCGCCCATGTCGCCCGCCGCACCGGACTCGTGTCAGCTTAGCAACCCCCTCGCAACCGCGGAATCACGATGGCCAGTCTGAAGTTCAACCATATTTTTGTTGTCTCGGTCGGCGTGTGCGCGGCGAGTGCGGTGTTCCTGCCGGTGAGCGTTGCCGAGAAGGTGCGGGCTCCGGTGGTGCTGCTTTTCGCCCCGGTGTCCACCCCGGTGCACGCGGGGTCGTCTTGGCTGGGCGACAAGATTAATCCCGAGGCACGCCGACTGGACGGGAACGTGCCGGTTGAGGTGGTGGCGCTGCAAAACGAGAACGCGCAGCTCCGGCTGGACCTGGCGTCGATGTCGGCGCAGCTCGAGGAGCTCAAAAGGCTTAACGAGGACCGGGCGCAACTGGGTTTGGTGCGCGAGCGGTCCGTGCCGGCGACGGTGGCCGGACTGGACGGGGGCACGGGGGGGTTGCAGCAGATTCTGGCGGTGGTCGTGCCGACCTCGGCTGCGGTGAAGGAGGGCATGCCGGTCGTTTCTCCGCAGGGGCTGGTGGGGCGGGTGACCAGCTCGGTCCGCGGCGGGACGCGCGTGCGACTGACCACCGACGCCGGGGCCAAGGTTCAGGGCTCCTTCGTCCGGTTCGTCGCCAACGAACGCGGCGGTGTCGTGCCCCAGATGCTCGGCGGGAAGAAGCCGCTCGTATCCGGAACCGGCGGCGGAACCGAGACCGGGCTGCGGATCGGGAGCCTCTCAATGGCCGACGCGCTGGCGGTCGGCGTCGCCCCGGGGGACTGGGTCGTCCTCAGCGACACCGAAGACTGGCCGCAGCTTCTTCAGGGTTACAAGATCGGCAAGGTCAAGTCGGTTGAAAAATCGAAGCTCAACCCATTGTGGGCGGAGATCGTCGTCGAGCCGCCGCTGGACTTCCGCCGGCTGCGCGAAGTGATGATCGTCAACAAATAGAAACTCCGGAGGTATCCACACCCGTGCGATGGTTTGTGTTTTTCATCTTCGCCTATGTAATGCTCGGAGCGCAGATCGGCGTGGGGGACCAGTTGCGGGTGGGCGGCGCGGGGGTGAATTTCGTGGTGCTGGCGGTGGTGTTCATCTGCCTCAATACGTCGCGCGAGGCGGCGCTGTCGGCCGCACTGATCCTCGGGTTGCTGCAGGACCTGGCCACCTCGACCACCGCGCCGGGGCTGCACGGTTTCGCATACTCGGTGGTGGGATTGTTCATCGTCCGAGCCAACCGGCAGGTCTACCCGGACCACCCTCTGACGCACTTTTTCGTCTGCGGGTTGGCGCAGTGCCTGGTGGCGGCGACGATCTTCGGGCACTCCTACCTCCGCCCGCCGGAGGGCATGACGCACGTGGCGGCTTGGCCGTTGGCGGGCTCGGCGATCTACACAGCCGCGATCGCCCCGATCGTTTTGGGCCTACTCTCGCGGGGTAAAGCGCTGTTCGGATTCAATCCGGTCAAAAGGCGTGTTCGTTCGTACTAAGCTTTGACTTCGGTCGCAGAGATATGTTCGAAAAGCGACTTAAAATCCTCCTCGTGGCGCTGGTGGTGTGCCTGTCCGTGCTCGCGTTGCGCGCCGGCCAACTTCAGATCACTCAACACGGCGAGTGGGACCAGCGGGCCAAGGCGTCGCTCAGGCGCCAGCAGCTCACCGAAACTGTCCGCGGGTCGATCATTGACGTCAAAGGCAGGCCCATCGCCCTGGACCTGGCCTGCATCGACGCCTGCGTCGATTACCGCGTCATCTCCGACCCGCCGGACGACGGTTTTGTCCGCAACGAAGCCCGCCGGCGTCTCCGAGGTCAGACCGAGGGCAAGCCCCGGGCCGAACGCGTCGCGCTGATCAACGCCGAGGTCGAGCGCGTCAACGCCGACATCGCCCTGATGTGGGACCTGCTCGGAAGGCTCCCCGGTTCCACCCCCGAGCGCATCGCCGAAACACGATTGTCCATCATCCAGAAGGTCGAACGACGACGACGCGAGGTCTGGTCGCGGTCGTATGTCGCGGCTGTCGCCAGGTACACGTCCGGCGAGAAGCCGCCCTGGCTGAAGCGGTTTCTGATGGGCGAGGGCGCCGACGTTCCGCGACTCGAGCAGTTTGAAGTCGAGATCGGCGAGGAGATCGCTCCGCACCCGGTGTTGAAGAACATCCCCGGCGAGGTGAACAACTATCTCACGAAGAACCTCGAGCGTTTCCCGGGGCTGGTGCTCCGCCCCGGGATCACCCGCAGCTACCCTTTTGGTACCGCCGGGGCGCACCTGCTCGGCCACCTTGCAAAGGTCACCCGCGAAGACCTGCAGAACGACGAGGAAACCGACGAACTGAGGCAGTATCTGCCGTTCGATCAGGTCGGTCGCGCCGGGCTTGAAGCGCTCTTCGAACCCCAGCTCCGCGGCCGACGCGGAAAGCTCGTCCGTCTCGCCGGACAACAGGAAGTCGTCGAAACCATCGAAGCGGTGACCGGGAACAACGTCCAGACCACCATCGACATCGACCTCCAAGCCAAGATCCAGAATCTCTTCGCCAAGGCCCGTTTCGAGGTCTCCAAGGGCGTCTACGAAGTCTCCCCCATGCACGGGGCGGCCGTCGTCATCGACGTGCCCACCGGCGAGGTCCGCGCCCTGGCCAGCTACCCCACCTTCGACCCCAACACCATCGACATCGACCTGCCCAAGCTCCTCGAAGACGAGATCAACCTGCCGCTGATCAACCGGGCGACCATGTCGATGCTCGAACCGGGCAGCACGATTAAACCGCTGGTGGGCGTTGCCGCAATCAGTGGCGGTTTCGTCGGGTTGCGTGAGCCCATCGCCTGCAACGGTTACCTCGTGATCGGCGGCAGGCAGTACAGCGTCGGCCGGTGCTGGACGATGACGCGGAACCAGACCGACCACCGGTTCATCCCCTGGGAAGACCCCCACCCCACCGGCAACCTTGATTTCGTCGACGCGATCCAGCGGTCGTGCAACATCTACTTTGAAACCTGCGGCGACCGGATGGGTATCGCGAAGATCTCGGAGTGGATGATACGATTCGGCTTGGGCCGCCCGACTGGCGTCGGCGTCGGCGAGGCAAAAGGGAGCGTTCCCTCGGACCGCCCGGTGCCGGCATACCTCGCCAAGAGCACCAGCTGGTTTGCCGGGATCGGCCAGGGAAGCGTTCGCGCCACGCCCATCCAGATGGCCAACGTCGCCGCCACCATCGCCCGCGACGGCGTGTGGATGCGACCACGCCTCGTTCCCTTTGGCATGCCCCTGTCCCCTTCCCTGACAGCCGACGGAATCCCGGAACGCGTCGACCTCGACCTCGACTCCGCCGCCGTCAAAGCCGCCCGCGAGGGAATGGTCAAGGTCGTCAACACCCGCGCCGGCAGCGGAAACGTCCTCAAACGCGAAGACATCCTCGTTGCGGGGAAGACCGGCACCGCCCAAGCCGCCCCCTTCACCTTCCGCAAGCGCGACGCCGACGGCAACATCGTCAAAGACGCGACGGGCCGCGTCGTCCGCGAACAGCTCCGGCTGTCCGTTCAGGGAAACCCCAACCCCCTGGCCCCATGGTACCGCGGCACGGGAAAGACCGGCGTGGACAAGGCCCATGCGTGGTTTATCGGATACGCCCCGGCGGAGGACCCCAAGATCGCATTCTGCGTACTCGTCGAGTACGGCGGCGGCGGCGGCTCGGCGGCGGCGCCCATCGCCCGAGACATCGTGCAGGCCTGCATAGACGCCGGATATCTGTCGGGTAAGTACGACCAAGCCGTCGGCTTGGCGGGCCCGTTTCCGGCGTGGCAGCCGGCGCTATCCTTGCCGTGAACCCGACACCCTCCACGGAGTCCGCCCCCATGAGCGAGTCCCCACCCGACCCCCAATCCCCCCTCCCCGTCACCGCTGACCACCCCGACGCCCCGCGCCAGGTCATCGTGCAGGCGCCCGAACTCCCGCCCGCCCCCCGCCGCCCCCCCCGGTTGCCATCCCGCCGCGCCACCTTCGACCCCCGTGTGCGGTTCTGGTTCATCCTGGCGGCGCTGATCCTGATCGTCACCACTTACCTCGGCGTGAAGCAGGTCTCGGCGTGGTCGTACGACCGCTCGCTGGTCGTCTCCGGCACGGCCGTCAACGCCACCGTCGTCGAGATCGCGGGCATGGGGCAGACCAACCGCCGCGCGAACTTCGCCGAGCCCATCAAACTCAAGTTCGCCCTTCCCGGCGGCGCCGAGCAGACCGTCTCCGGCTGGCTACGCGAGCAACCCCAAGCCGGCAACATGGTCAACGTCGGCCAGCAGCTCCCGATCCGATACGACCCCAATCGCCCCACCCGCTGGACCGACCGCCGCATCCCGCCGAGCATCGGCCCGGCCCTGATCAGCGTGTACCTCCTGGTTCCGGTCGCCGGGGCGGTGGTCGCCGCCGGAATCTGGCAGCGCAGTCGCATCTTGGCCACCTGGCGCACGGGCAAGCTCACCCCCGCCGCCGTGCTCTCCGTCTCCACCACCCCCATCGCCCCGGGATACTCCCACCTCAAGGTCGCCCCCACCGGAACGCGCGACGGAACGTACTCGGTCTACGTACCCCGCTCGCTGGGCAACCCCATGCGCGGCGACGTCGTCTGGATCATCCACCGCGACGCCGGGGGGCCCGCCGTCGCCGCCAAAGCGTTCCTCTAACACTCCAATTCCACCATGTTCTCCCTCCTTCGACACTTCACCTCCTGGACCAACTGGCTGATCATGCTGGCCATCGGCGTGCTCGTCGGAATCGGGATCCGCTCGATCTGGGCCGAAGACCCGGAGCACGGCGCCAAGCAGCTCCTCTTCGCCGCCATCGGTCTCGGCGCGCTGCTCATGCTCCAAGTCGTCCACTACCAAGCCATCGGCCGCGTCGCCTGGATACTGCACATCTTCGCGCTCTCGGCCATCCTCTACACGCTGCTTCCGTTCGTCCACAGCAGCGGCTTCGGCGGAGTGCCCCTGGTCAACGGCGCACGCAACTGGATCGACTTCAAACTCCTCCGCTTCCAGCCGACGGAGCTCGTGAAAATCACCTACGTCCTGACCCTCGCACACTACCTCCGGTTCCGCGAATCGCAGCGGTCGTACGCGGGGCTGATCCCGCCCTTTCTCCTCACCGTCGTTCCCCTGCTGATGATCCTCAAGCAGCCAGACCTCGGAACCTCCCTCGTGTTCGTGCCCTGCCTGTTCATCATGCTCTTCGCAGCCGGCGCACGCATGTCGCACCTGCTCACCGTCGCCGGGGCGGGCCTGCTGTTCGTGCCGCTGGTGTGGTTCGCGGGCAATAAGGGCACCCCGGCCTTCGAACACCTCCCCGCCGTCGTCAAAGAGTACCAGCGGCAGCGGGTGTACTCGATGTTCTCCAGCGACCCCGGCACGCTGCAGAAATCCGGCTACCAGCAGCACAATGCGCTGATCGCATTCGGGTCGGGCGGGTTCGCCGGCAAGGGCTGGGGCAACATCGAGATCGGCCACCGCGTGCCCGAGTCGCACAACGACATGATCTTCGCCCTCGTCGGCGAGCAGCTCGGTTTCCTCGGCGTGCTGGTGGTGCTACTCGCGTACGGCGCACTGTTTCTTGCCGGAATCGAAACCGCCGGCAGCACCCGCGACCCTTTCGGCCAGCTTGCCGCCATCGGCTTGACCGCCATGCTCGCCGGCGGCGCGTTCCTGAACATCATGGTCGTCCTGAAGCTCATGCCCGTCACCGGCGTCACCCTCCCGTTCATCTCTTACGGCGGCAGCTCGCTCTTGGCCAACTTCGTCCTCGCCGGGTTGCTCATGAACATCGCCTCCCGCCGCCCCATCGTCATGGGCAAAAGCACCTTCGACGGTGACGGCGACTTTGCCTGAGCTTCGCCAGCTTACCCAAAATACCCTTCCCGCCACCGACCCGCCCGACCGTCCTCACCCAACGTGACCCCTTGGGCTCAACCCATCAGCGTCGGCCCTTGTCATGCCAAAAATTGTGAAACCGATCCTTCCCCCATGGACTGTGGGGTATGTTTCCTGCCACGCGGCCGGTACGACAACTCCGCCCGCCCGAACTCCATGATCCCAAGAGGTTTGCCCATGCCGTCCACCCGCACGAATCGACAACGATTTCTCCTCGCCGCCGCAGGGTCAGCCGCGCTGGTGCTCGGCTCATCCCCCGCCAACGCCCAATCGGGGCTGACGCAAGTGATCGTCACCACGGGACAGACCGTCCCGGGAGGCAACGGGAGGATAGGCGGCATTAATGGCCTTACACTCAACGACGCCGGGCAGGTCGCGTTCTTCGCCCTCCTCACTGCCACCAGCGGGCTTAACGACGACTCGGGCATCTTCCTCGGCTCCGGCGGGACGGTCACCCAGATCGCCCGGAGAGGCCAAACCGTACCTGGAGGAAACGGAACTTACAGCGTTTTCTCTCCCCCCGCCATCAACGAAGCGGGGCAGGTCGCGTTCTTCGTTTTACTCACCGGAAGCACCGGCGGCGCAACCGACAACGAAGGCATCTTCCTCGGCTCCGGCGGGACGGTCACCCAGATCGCCCGGGAAGGCCAAACCGTCCCCGGCGGCAACGGGACCTACGGCAACATGACCACTGATCCCGCCTTCAACGACGCAGGGCAGGTCGCGTTCGTCTCCACCCTCACCGGCACCAGTGGCGGAAACACCGACAACGACGGCCTGTTCCGCGGCGAAGGTGGTACGGTCACCCAGATCGCCCGGAAAGGCCAAACCGTCCCCGGCGGAAACGGAAGCTATCTCGACTTTTTTCGTCACTCACTCAACGACGCTGGGCAGGTCGTGTTCATCGCCCCCCTCACCGGCACCAGTGGCGGAACGACCGACAATCAAGGCATCTTCCGCGGCTCCGGCGGGACGGTCACCCAGATCGCCCGGAAAGGTCAAACGGTGCCCGGCGGAAACGGAACCTACAGCAGCTTTTTCACTAGCTCCGTCCTCAACGACTCGGGGCAGGTCGCGTTCTTCGCCCCCCTCACCGGCACCAGCGGCGGATCCGCCGACAACTCGGGCCTCTTCCTCGGCTCCGGCGGGACGGTCGCCCAGATCGCCCGGGAAGGTCAAACGGTGCCCGGCGGAAACGGAACGTATCTCATCTTTGAAGACCTTGTCCTCAACGATGCGGGGCAGGTCGCGTTCAGCGCCGTCCTCACCGGCACCAGCGGCGGAAACACCGACAATGAAGGCATCTTCCGCGGCTCCGGCGGGACGGTCACCCAGATCGCCCGGAAAGGTCAAACGGTGCCCGGCGGAAACGGAACCTACAGCAGCTTTATCAATAGCACCGCCCTCAACGACGCGGGGCTGGTCGCGTTCAACGCCTTCCTCACCGGCACCAGTGGCGGATCCGCCGACAACGAGGCCATCTACCTCTCCGACGGCATCGACACCGTCCAAGCCGCCCGACGCGGAGACACCCTCGCCGGCGCAGTGGTCGTCGATGTCATCTCCCAATTTAATCTTAACTCCGGCACGTCCGGCCGAGAGAGTCTGAACGGCTTCGGACAGGTCGTGTACATAGCCGCCCGCACGCTCGCGGGTTCCGTCATCGCCACGTTCACCCCGGACCTCCGCTACCGCTCCGTCCTAAGCGGCAGCTTCGACACCGGCTCGAACTGGACCCTCTCCCTCGCCCCCGGCGACCCCCACGACGTCACCATCGCACCCGCCGGCAGCCTCACGGTCACTAAATCCTCGGGTGCGACCGACGTCCGGCGACTTCACGTCGGTGGCGGAACCGGTATCGCCACCCTCACGCTTTCCCAAGGCGGACAAATCAATGTAGCCGAGGGCCTGACCGTCCTCCCCACCGGCGTGCTCACCGGCGACGGCGTCGTCGGCGGATCGGTGACGAACAACGGCGAAATCCGCGCCCAGAACCTCACGATCACGGGCGTACTCACCAACAACGGCGACATCCTCGGCAGCGCCTCCACCGCCAACCGCATCAGCGCCCAGCTTAACAACCTCGCCGCCGGGGAGATCCGGGTCGCCGCTGCCCAGTCGCTCCGACTCACCGGACCGTCCCACACCAACGCCGGCAGGGTTGAAGTTCTTGGCGGCAGCTTCGAAGTCGCCGGCGCGTTTACCAACGCCGTCTCCACCGGCTTGATCACAGGCAGAGACGCCGTGCTCCGTTTCAACTCGGGACTGTCCAACTTCGGCGGTGTCTCCCTCTCCTCCGGTTTCAACGACGTCACCGGCGACATCAACAACCGCGCCGGAAGCACCCTCACCGTCACCGGCGGCGCACACGCCACCTTCTACGACGACGTGATCCAGAACGGCACGCTCCGCGTCACCCGCGCGGGAACGACCACCTCCGTCGCCGTCTTCCTCGGAAGCTTCTCCGGCGCAGGCGGAGCCACCGGCGGCGGCGACGTCTTCCTCGAAGGCGACCTCCGACCCGGTAACAGCCCCGCTTTCGTCACGTTCGGTGTCAACCTCACGCTCTCCCCCAGCACCACCACACTCATCGAGATCGCCGGCACCGCCGACAACACCTACGACCGCGTCTCCGTCTCCGGCGTGTTCCAGCTGGATGGCATACTCGACGTGCAGTTCATTGGCGGCTTCCTCCCGGCTGGGGGAGCGCCCGCCTCCTTCCGCATCCTCGAAGCCGCCGCCCTCGTCGGCGACTTCGACCAGATCCTCCTCCCCACCGCCGGCGACCGCCAGTGGTTCCTGCAACGCACTGCCACCACGCTGACAGTTTCCAGCTTCGTCGTGATCCCCGAACCCGCCTCCGCCGCCCCACTCCTCGCCGCCCTCCCCTTCCTCAACCGCCGACGCCGCTGATCTCCCCAGCCGAGTAAACCTCTACCGCTTCCCGCGGGCGATCGCCTTCGCCGGTTCGCCCGTGCCGAAGTTCTGCGTCCAGTACACGTCCACATGGCCCACGCCGATGTGCGTGTAGTCTCCCACCATCGTCCGGTGGTGGCCGGGCGAGTCGAACCACCCTTTAAACATCGCGGCCGCCGTGTTCAATTCGCCCGTGCCGTAGGCGATGTTCTCGCCGGCACTCGTCCACTTATATCCGGCCTTCTCCATCCTCTGCCCGTGCGTCTTGAGGCCCGGCAGGCCGGAGTCGTGCGAAAACTCCTTCGTGTCCGCCATCCACCGTGAATGCCCCCGCGCCGAATCCCCAAGCCGAGAATCCCACTCCAACGGCAACAGCCCCAGCGCTTCCCGATACTCATTGACCTTCACCAGCACCTCGAACTCCTCGGCTGACATCTCCGACTTGTTCGCCACGTTGTACCGCTCGATGTCGCGCGACGCCTTGTACAACCACATCCCCCTTCCGAACCCGTTCCGCGGCGCCGCCTGCCCGTACCGCAGCGGCGACGCCTCGGCCAGCGGGGCGAGCAGCTCGTTGAACTTCCGCGTCAGGTCCATCAGTTCGCCATAGTTCCGCCGGGCGACGTCGAGCTGCCCCTTCTCGATCGCCCGGGCGAGTCGAACAGCTTCGGCGCGGCGGGGTTCGAGCTGCATCCACACCGCAGCGACCTGGGGCGGAACTCCCGCCGGGCTCGCCGCCACCGGCCGCGGCGAGGGCAGCGTCGTCGGCGTGGACGTCGGCGCCGCCTGCCCGAATGCCCACGCCACACATCCGAGCAGCAGCATGACGCACGTGACGATTCGCATGCGAGAATCCTAGCAAACCCTCGTTCGCCCCGCCGCCGGGTTTGCCCCGATTCACCCGCCCACTACTTCTCGATGACGTAGTAGATCGTCCTCGGGTCCAGCTTCAGCCCCGCCCCGAGGGGCGTGGCCGCACCCACCGGATACCCGTTGAGGTCCAGCTTCGTCACCTTCAGCCCGGCTGCGTCGGCCCGGGTGAGCGACACGGTGCCCTCGACCTCTCGCATCGTCAGCGGCGCGGCGCCGAGGTCGGCGATCGCCCGCTTGCCAGTTCCCGGCGCTTTGAACCCGTAGTTCTTGTCCTCAGTCATCAGTTGCAGCAGCATCCGGCCCGATGTCGCCAGCGGCTTGTCGTCCAGCGACACCAGCAGCACCGAACCGTACTCCAGCGGCGACGACAGCTTCAGCGTGCCCAGCGAGATTTCGCCGCCCTTGGCGAGGAAGCCCACCGCGCCGTTGGCCTGCGGCGCGTCCACCGTGACGATCCCCTTGCCGAAGTCCCACAACAGCTCGCCCGTCATCGAGCGCACCGTTTTCTTCTCCACGTCGACGAACTTGCTCAGGTCCACCCCGGTCGTCGCCGCACCGCCCTCGGTGATCGCCGATTCCACCCGCCCGACGAGGAAGTACAGCGGATTGATCGCGTCCGCCGCCGCCTGCGCCGCGGGAACACCCGCAAACCGGTTCATGTCGAGGTTCACCGTCGTCGCCACCGGGGCGCCCTTGAGCGCGAACAGGTCCGCCAGCTTGCTGTCGATCCTCAGCGCCGTCCCCGCCTCCTTTACCAGCCCCTTGCGATAGATCAGCGACGTCGCCGGCCACTGCCCGGCCACCGTCGGCGTGTGCAGGGCGAATTTTCCGATCTGACTGTCGAATCCGTGGTTGGCCGTGGCGAAGAAGAACCACGCGTCGTTCCCCTGCAGCGTGCCGTACAGCGCGCTCAGCACCGGAAACTCCGCCCGAAACCTGTTCGGCGGCGTCCAGTTGATCTCGGTGATCGTGCTCGGGAGGTCCATCCACTTCGTCTCGTACAGCGGCGTCGACACCGGCCCGACCAGCGCCGACTTGTCGTCGAACATGTCCCCTTTCGACACCGAATAGCTTGCCATCTCCCCCTCGTGCGGCCCGGACCAATAACCATGGCGGTCGAGGAAATCCAGCGCGTTGCTCCACTTCTCCAGGGGCATGAGCGTCCGCTGGTCGGCAACGGTCCAGTTGCTCGCCGACACCAGCCCGGCGTATCCGAGGTCGGTCTTGAGGAACTTCCGCATGTTCACGAAGTACGCGTTTTGGTGCCGCGCGAGAAACTCCGCCTGAGCCATTCCCCGTGGCGATTTCGAGTTGAAAAGGTTGTACAGCCCAATCAGCCCGACCCGCCCAGCCGCCGCGTCATCCCCACGCACGGCCGCGCCGCCGAACCCCGCCAACGCCTTCTCCACACTCCCAAACTTCCCCGCCAGCCACGTCCCAAACTGCCCCTCCAAAATCTCCATCTGCGGACCCGGTACATTCTCGTACGGCGAGAACGTCCAAAAAAAGTACGAGTCCTCGTTGACAATCTCGATCATCGCCACAGCCGGGTCCTTCACCAAAGGCACCCCACCCGCGTACGGGTTCGGCGTGGTGAGCAACTCGCGGAACCATCCCCGCTGTATCTCCTGAAATCGCTCGCTAAAAAACTGAATCGCGAAAGGATGCGCCCCGCCCGCCGGATACCCGGGGAACCCCGGCGTCTTGTCGTTGAACTTCAGCCACAGCGGGAAATAGTTGGAAAGGTAAATGTAAATCCCCTCGCGCTTCATCGCCGCCACGTAGTAATGCATCTGGTCGAGCAGCGCGCCGTCGACCTTTGTAAAGTCGTCATCCCGCCAGATGCCCCCGTGGATCCGCACCATGTTCACGCCGCGCTTCGCCCAAAACCGCGCCTGCTCGTCGACCGATGCGCGGTCCTTCCGCACGCTCTCCATCCCCGTGTTCACCGCCCAAAACCGCACGGGCACCCCCGTCTTTTCGTGCACGAACGCGCTGCCTTTGGCTTGGATCCAGCCGTTCTCCCCCGCGAACGCCTCGCTAAGTCCGCGCATCGACATCGGCGACGGCTTGTACGGGTCCCGGTCCGGCTCGAACGGGAAGAACCCCGGATCGGCGCGGTCCCACTTCTCCCCCGGCTTGAGCTTGCCCCGCGGCACCAACGCGTCCTTCGTAAGCACGAATGCGTCGAAGCACACCGCCCCCTCCGTGCCCGTCATGTCAATCCGCAGCTTGTTCTTCCCCGCTGGAAGTTTCACATCGCCCAAGTACACCCAATTGGCCCCGAGAAACTGCCGAATGTTCGCCTCGTCCAGCAGTGACACGTCCCTTGTGATCTCCCCCTTGTTCTCCCCCATGCTCCATGTGAACGGGCCGTGCTTCCAAAACTTTCGCGCGTACAACTTCCACTCCCCCCCAGCCGGCACCTCCACCTCATACTCGGCAAACAGCTTCTTCCCCCACTGCCCTTCGGCGCCCAGCCACTTCCCGCCCGACAGCACCGCCGTTTCCTGCGCGTCGGCCGGCTCGAACGTATGCCGCGCCGGAAAGTTCGTCGCCGAAGTATTCTCCCCCTCCCACCACACATAATCCGCCGCCTGCCCCCGCGCAATCGTCGCCATCCCCAGTACCATCAACGCCGCCACACTGCTCAATTGTTTCGACATGAACCGTCCTTCGAAGTAGGTCAACCACAGCCTACCCCAAAGTACCACCACCCAAGTCAAACGTTGAACCTTGCCGAAAAACGACACAACCTCACCCAATTGCGCACGTCTCGCCCCCCCCGACCCGCCCTCCCGGCTTACTTAAAACATCGGCGGACGCCCCAGCGACCGGCGGATCGTGCTGATCTGCCCCGCGTGGATCGCCGTGTGCAACGGCGCGAACGCAGCCAGCTCCTCCAGCGTCCCGAACATCGGGTGCGGCGACGGTAACGCCCCCGCCAGCTTCTCCGCAGACGACATCTCAACCGCCTTCGCGAAAAGTTCCATGTGCGCCGACAGCAGCCGGATTCAGCACCGAAGTCTCCCCGTAATCCGACGCCTCCGGTGCCCCTTCCTTCTGCGAATACCGCTTCTCAAACCCCTCCGGCAACGCCGGCAGGTCCGACACCCCGAACGCCGCGTACATCATTCGGGTCGCCATCACCAAATGCCCCAGCGTCCACGCGACGCAATTGGCTTTGGGTATTGGCCTATGCAAATACTCAGCCGTCGTTAAATCCGCGACGAACATCTCGATGACTTTCATCGAGCTTCTAATCGCGAACGCGGCCTGCAACATGGGAACATCCCAATAGATGGGTGAAAGCTGCAGAGCTTCAAGGATCGAAGGTAACGAAGGTTACTTCAAGTCCTTCATGTACTTCTCAGGGTCCTTCAGAAAGTCCTTCTCGCACCCGGCGCAGCAGAACCCAATCGTCTTCCCCTTGTACTCCACCGTCGGCGCCTTCGGGTCGACCGGCACCTTGCCCACAGGGCAGAGCTTGTTGATCGCCACCGGCTTGGTGCTCGGCTGGGTCGCCGGGGCCGCGGCCTCCACGGGAGATGACAAAAAGTGCGACGTCGCCCATGCCGTCGGAAGCGCAACCAGCAAACCCACCGCAATGTAACGAGACACAACGCAGCAAGGCATGTTCAACTCCACGTAAGAAAGCTCAACACCGTCCAAGCCGCCTACTTCTTAAAGTACGCGGTGTTCTTCTCGATAAACGACGCCCACTCCTTCGGCAGATCTTCCAACGGGAAAATCGCATTCACCGGGCACTCGTCCACACACAACCCGCAGTCGATGCAAACATCGGGATCGATGTAAAGCTGCTCAGCCGGTTCGTAAGTGCCCTCATCCTTGGTCGGATGGATGCAGTCGACCGGGCAAACGGCGACGCAGGCGGTGTCTTTCGTACCAATACAGGGTTGTGCAATCACGTGTGCCATAGGCTGACGGACAATAGGGGGCCACACCGCCACTGAAAAGGGGGGTGTAGGATGGTGTGAAATGCAAGACACCGAACAATCGACCCCCCCCCCCGCCGCCAGCCACACCCCCCCCGCCTGGCGCCCCCCCCCACCCCTCCCCCCCCCCACCCCCCCCCCCCCCCGCC
>Ga0105047_10011913_pt1 | contig 14069 bp, 11 predicted proteins | sample MAT04_FD_78384 | JGI IMG/M metagenome (GOLD analysis project Ga0105047, IMG submission 78384) | Freshwater microbial communities from Lake Fryxell liftoff mats and glacier meltwater in Antarctica - MAT-04 (megahit assembly) | ecosystem: Environmental > Aquatic > Freshwater > Ice > Liftoff...
ACAAGTCTGGGCTCAAGACGCGGCCAGCGGCCACAAGGCTGTAGAGCGCTGCTTCCGTCATTGCGGCGTCGTGCTCGGTGAAGTGCCCCAAGACATCGTCGAGCGTATGCGACTGCCCAAGATGGACGGCGATGGCCTGTGCGAGCACAGGATCAGAGAATCGGCGCCACGTGACCAGATGCGGGAGCATCTGCGCCCAGTTGGCCACGGGTGTGCTCCAAGTCAAGAGGTTGCGCCGAGGAATCAGGCGCAAGGGCGTGCCGCGAACATGCGCCGGGACGGCGGGGCGGACTTGCAACTCAGCCCCTTCGGCGGATGGATCGCTGTCAGCAGACCCATCGACATCGTCGGCGTCATCGAGTAGCCAAAACTCAGCCTCCTGATCGCGCTTGAAGTGAACCCAGAAGTCGATGACGCGCCGGGGGCTGCCAGCGATAAAGGTTGGGCGCTCGCAGAAAGCGCTCACGGCAGGGTTGGCCTCAAGCGCAAGCCAGAGCTGCCATGCGGCGTAGCTGGACAAGCTCAATCGACGGCCAAGCTTGGGGCTGAAGACCTCGATGCGGCGGTCTGAAGCGCGCCGTACGAACGGCATCGGGCGGGCATAGCTAGCACCACCGGCTTCAGGTTCAGCGCTGTGAGACATCGCTTCGAAATGAAGGTCAAAACACGTGGAGTTGCAACATTACTACTAATGACTGACGAGTTGCAAGATTACTACTCGAAAACGAGTAGTAATCCTGTAACGCTCTACCTATGACAGGCTACGGCCAAAGGCGTAACACTCTTACTACACTTCACGGCATCACTGCGATCGGCGTACCTGTGTTGTCTGACTGCGGCGCGCCGGTCGCTTCGGTCACGCTGGCGCGCTCCGGCGCCACGATGTCCGAGTCCGCCGCGCTGGCCGACGCCATACGGCTGCGGGACGAGGCCGCAGCCCTGCAGCCACTGCTGTCGCAATTGCACTTTTAGGCTCAGCCCGGATGATGGCAGGCCACGGCCCAGCCCCCCTGCTGGGCCTGCAAGGGCGGCGCCTCGCTGGCGCAGATGGCACTGGCTTTCGGGCAACGCGGGTGGAAGGCACACCCGGACGGCGGGTTTAGTGGTGACGGCAACTCGCCTTGGATCGGCGTGAACTGACGCCGGCCGCCATCGATGCGCAAAATCTCGCCCAGCAGGGCGCGCGTATACGGATGTTGCGCGTCCTCGAAGATGCTGCGCGCCGGCGCGAGTTCGACGATACGGCCCAGGTACATCACCGCCACCCGGTCGCAGACATGGCGGATTACCGCCAGGTCGTGGCTGATGAAAAGGCAGGTCAGGTTCCGGCGCTGGCGCAACTCCATCAGCAGATTGAGCACCTGAGCCTGGATCGACACGTCCAGCGCCGCCACCGGCTCATCACATACCAGCACGTCCGGGTTCACCGACAAGGCCTGGGCGATCGCAATGCGTTGGCGTTGCCCGCCCGAAAACTGGTGCGGATAGCGATGCGCGTGGCTGGGATCGAGCCCGACCTCGACCAGCAGATCTGCCACGCGTTGCGCCGCTTCAGTCCGTGTCCACAGGCCATGGTAGACGGCGCCTTCCGCGATCAGTTCGCCAACCCGGCGCCGCGGATTGAGCGAGGCCATCGGATCCTGGAACACCATCTGGATCTTGAGCCGCTCGCGCGCCGGCATGCGGGTGCCGGCTGCGTCGACGCGCACGCCTTTGTAACTCACCTCACCGCTGGTCGGCGCACGCAGCCCGGCCGCGATGCGGCCCAGTGTCGATTTGCCGCATCCGGACTCGCCGACCAGACCGACCATCTCGCCGGGCGCAATCTGCAGGTTGATGTCGTGTACCGCCACCAGGCGGTAGTCCTGTATGGCCACACCCAGGCGCCGCAAAATCCGCGCGATCCAATCCGGCTCCTGGGCAAAAATCTTGCCGACGTGGCGCAGTTCCAGCGCCACGTCCTGCACCGGCAGGCCCTCGGCGTGCGCCGTCATGCCGCAATCCCGGGCAAACGTGCCTCCAGGTGCGGATGCCAGCATCGCACCGCGTGGCCAATGTGCAGATCGGTCAACGCCGGCATGCTCGTGCAGCTTGAACTGGCGCGGTCACAACGCGGCGCAAACGCGCAACCGGCGGGTCTACCCAGCGGTGACGGTGGCGCGCCGCGAATCTGTGGCAACGGTGTTCCCGGCTCCGACATCACCGGCGCCGAGTGGATCAGGCCCCGGGTATAGGGATGTGCCGGCCGCGACAGAATCTGCTGCACAGGGCCGGACTCGACGATACGCCCCGCATACATCACAGCAACCCGGTCTGCAAGGCTGGCCACCACGCTCAGGTCGTGGCTGATCATGATCAGCGCCAGGCCGCGCGCTGCCACCAGATTCTGAAGCAGGTGCAGGATCTGCGACTGAATGGTGACATCGAGCGCTGTCGTCGGCTCATCGGCAATCAACAACTGCGGCCCCGGCAACAAGGCGGCAGCGATCGCGACGCGCTGGCGCATGCCGCCGGACATCTCGTGCGGATAGCCGCGCATGCGCTGCGCAGGTGATGGAATCCCGACATCGGTCAATGCGGCCAGCGCGCGCCGGTGTGCCGTAGCGCTGTCGATGAATTCATGTGCCAACAGGGTTTCGATCAGCGTGGTCTCGATACGCAGCACCGGGTTCAGCGACATCAGCGGATCCTGGAAGATCATGCCGAGTCGTGGACCGCGCAGGCGCCGCATGGCGTGTTCGGGCGCGCCCACCAGTTCTTCGCCATCGAGCCGGATCGAGCCCGCGACAATCTTTCCAGGGCTGTCGATCAGGCCCATCAGCGACAAACCCATCACCGATTTGCCAGATCCCGATTCGCCCACCAGGCCGAGCACCTCGCCGCGCTCCAGGCGCAATGACACGCCATCGACCGACCGTACTTCACCGTCTTCGGTGAAGAAACTGGTGCACAGGTTCTCGACGTCGAGCAGCGCGGCGCTCACTGGAGCTTCGCCCTGCGGGCTGCGGTGCGAGCTTGCTTGGGAACGGCCCGGCGCTGCGCTCATCGCGCCAGCCTCGGGTTGAGCAGATCGCGCAGGTGGTCGGCCACCAGGTTGATCGCGAAGATCGCGATCAACAGCGCGATGCCGGGAAAAATGCTGATCCAGTAGGTTCCGGTGAGCAGATGCGCATACCCGCTGGCGATCAGCAAACCGAGCGAAGGCTCAGTCTCGGGCAGGCCGATACCCAGGAAGCTCAGCGTGGCCTCGAGCGAAATCGCATGGGCGATCTGCACTGTCACGACCACCATCAGCGGCGGTAGGCAATTGGGCAGCAGGTGGCGCGTCATGATGCGCCAGGCGCCCAGGCGCATGCACGACGCGGCCTCGATGTATTCCTTTTCACGCTCGATCATCGCGCTGGCCCGGATCGTGCGGGCGTAATACGCCCACTGCACGGTCACCAGTGCGATGATGGTCTTGTCGACGCCGCGCCCGAGTACTGCCAGCAGGATCAAGGCCACCAGTATCGACGGGAAACTCATCTGCAGGTCGACGATGCGCATGATCAGCGCGTCGGTTCGGCCGCCGCGCCAGGCAGCGGTCAGTCCCAGTGTGGAGCCGATGGTCAACGCCACGAGGGCGCTGACCACGGCCACGGTGAGGCTGATGCGCAGCCCATACAGGATGCCCGACCAAATGTCACGCCCCAACGCATCGGTACCGAGCACGAAGGTGAACCCAGCCATGGATTCGGTGCCGGGTGGCCGGCGTGCATCCATCAGCGACAGTTGCTTGAGGTCATACGGATTTTGCGGTGCTATCCACGGTGCAAACACGGCCAGAAACAGCACGACCAACATCAGCAGCAGCCCGAACAAGGCCATCCGGTTGCGCATGTAGGCACGTACGAGGCGCATTCCGCGCGCCGGCGGCGGCGTAGCAGCAGCGGGCGCCGCAAGAGACTTCGACAACAGTGCGCTCACCGCGACCCTCCGGACAGCCGGACCCGTGGGTCAAGCAGCGTGTAAAGCAAATCGACCAGCAGGTTGATCAGGACAAAAAAGAACACGATGACCACCAGGTACGCCACGATGACCGGGCGGTCCAGCAAGTTGATCGAGTCGATGATCAGCTTGCCCATGCCGGGCCAGTTGAAGATCGACTCGGTAACGACAGCGAAGGCCACCACACCGCCGAATTCAATCCCCGCAACCGTGACGATAGGAATCATCAGGTTGCGCAGGATATGGACAAACAGCACCCGCGACGGCGCAATACCGCGCGCCCTGGCAAACCGCACATAGTCCTGCGACGCCGCCTCGCGCGCACCGGCCTGGGTCAGACGAATGATCAGCGCAAGCTTGAACAGCGCCAGGTTGGCAGCGGGCAACACAATGTGGCGCAGGCCGTCGAGCGTCAGCACGCTCCATTCAACGCCGAACACGCTCGCCGTCTTGCCGCGGCCGAAGGCCGGCAACCAACCCAGCCAGACCGCAAACACCAGGATCAGCAGCAGGCCAACCCAGAACGTGGGCAGGCTGAAGCCGAGGATGGACCCGGTCATGATGGTGCGCGAGACCGGCGAATACGGGCGCATGCCTGCGAACAGCCCAAGCGGAACACCAAGCACCAGGGCGATCAGCGTGGCCAGCGCGGCCAGCTCCAGCGTGGCCGGCATGCGCTGCAAAATCAGCTCGATGGCGGGAATATTGAATACGAATGATCGGCCCAGATCGCCTTGCAAGGCATTGGCAACGAACAGTGTGTACTGGCGCCACAAGGGTTGGTCGAGACCGAGCTGGCTGGCGACCATATCGCGTGTGGCCTGGTCCGCCTCGGGATTGATCAGCAGCTCGACTGGGTCGCCGATCGCGTACACGCCGGTGAAAACCAGCAGCGACATCACGGCAACGACCAGTGCTGCCTGCAACAGTCGGCGAACGATGAACTCGGTCATGGCAATATATCGAACATCAGGCACGAGGGCGCGCCCGGCCCCATCAACACGCTTAGCTCTGCAGGTCGCGCTTGTGCCATCGTGCGCCGCACCGGATCGGTGTTCGGGTTGATGTCGAAATGCGGAAAATTCGAGCCGGCAATCATCAGCCGGATGCGATGGCCGGCCGCGAAGCGGTTGGCCGTCGGGTAGGCCTCGACCAGGACCTCGCAAGTCTCCCCCGCCGCCATGCCCAGCAGCTCGTCACCACCATGGCGATGGCTCAGACGCAGGATGCCGTCGCAGATGTTGTAGGCCGCATTCACGGTGTCAGCGTCGCGCTGCGGATACACGTCGATCAGCTTGATGGCAACATCGGCGTCCGGTCCGTCGGTCTGGATGAAAAGCCGGGCCCGTACGGCACCGACGACGCACACATCCTCGCTCAAGGTGTCGGTTTCGTACACCAGCACGTCGTCGCGCATGGCCAGTGGGCCCGTGCGCTCATCAGCGGCGAAAGTGTCCACGTGCGCGACCTGATCGAATGCGCCACCCGCCATCACCGGCTGCCCCGAGTTGATCGCGCCGCCGATCGTCGGCACCGGCGCGACAGGATCGGAAACGATCCGGTGCACGCCGTCATCCGCGGCGCCAGACAACAAGCGGTGGTCTGGAGACAGATGCAGCGTAAGTGTCCGGACTTGCGTCGGCGGCCAGCAGGACGCGGACATCCAGGTGCCACCGTGGTCAGTCCGCCCCTGGGTATCGCGCACGCCGCTACCGCCACCCATCAGGAAATAGCGCACCGGCTCCGAAGCCGTCAGCGCGTTCGTCACTGCCGGGGTCCCGGCATCGCCTGTATTGCCACGAAGGACCTTATCAAACCAGTCCAGGCGCAGAGCTAGCGTGTCGCACCCCAACCCGTGGGCGGGAATGGCGTGCGCACCGAAGTCAAGTTCACCAGCCCAGTGCTGATGGCGTTCGCCATGGCACCATGGTCCTACTACCAAAGGGCCCGGCCCGGCGCCGTGGCGTGCGAGTGCCTGCCACAGCTCGACGGTGTTTTGCAGCGAGGTGTCGAACCAAGCGGACATCATGAAGGTCGGTACGGACGCCAGCGTCGGCACGGTCTCCCTGGCATACAAGCCAGGCTGCGTCCAGTACGGTCCGAAGGATTCGGTGTTCCAGGCGGTGGTGATTTCCCGCTCGAGCTCGGGCAGCGCAGACACCGGGGAATGCCCGGTCTGCCATGGCGTGACGCGCAACCAGTCAGCCAGGGATTGCGCCGATACCGTTTGTTCAAGCGCACCGTCGCCGCGCGCCCGCGCCAGACGCAGGGCCTGCTGATAGGCCCAGGTCGCCTGCTTCAAGTCGAAACAACCGCCCTGGCGGATACCGCTGCGGTATGCATCGAAGAAGCCGCCACAGTCGAGAAACATCGCTGCCAGGTGCGGCGAACCCAGCGTGGCGCTGGCGAGTTGCGCGGCCGATCCGTAGGAGAAGCCCATGGTGCCGATCCGGCCATCGCACCATGGCTGGTCGACCAGCCATGCCATCGTGTCCTGTCCGTCCCGTGCCTCGTTGACGTATTTTTCGAATCGGCCTTCGGAGATACCGGTGCCGCGGCAATCCTGCACCACCAAAGCGTAGCCACGTATGGTGAAAGCCTCCGCCAATTCGTGCCGGCTGCGCGGCTGCCGGGCGCCAAACGGGATCTCCGACTGGTCGGTACGCCCCTTGCCATAGGGAGTGCGCTCCAGGATGACCGGGTACTTCCCCGGCGCCGACGGCATGTACACATCGGCACCGAGGCGACAGGCGTCGCGCATGGGCGCGAGTACATCCGGAAGAACACGCATCAGGCAAGGCCGGGCGGTCAATTCTTGGGGGTCAGGCTTTGGCCAAGCGTCATCTGGTCGCTGCGTGGCGTGAATCCCAGGGCGGCCTTGCCAGCCCAGACGTTGACCTGGTAATGCAGCGGAATGATGGCGTTCTCGCCAAAGGCGATGGCAGCGGCCTCCTGGGCCAAACGCGCACCTTCTTTCAGATCAAATGTGTTGATGGAGGCCAGCGACAACTCATCGACCTTCGCGTTCGAATACCGGCCGCGGTTGGACGGCCCATATCCCTTGCCCTTGTCATAGGTCATCAATACGCCGCGCAGTCCAACCGAGGCCGTACCCTGCGCCGAGCCCCAGGCGATGAAGAAGATGCTGAACTCCTGGGCCGAACCACGTGTGAAAAACACGTTTGACGGCATGGTTTCGACCTTCATCGAAATGCCGATCTGCTCGAACATCTGCGCCACCGCCTGGGTGATCGCGGCATCCGCGACATAGCGGTTGTTCGGGCCGTGGATGGTCATCTGGAAACCGTTCGGGTAACCTGCCTCGGCCAGCAGCGCCTTGGCCTGTTTCGGATCAAAAGGCGCCGGCTTGAGTGCGGGATTGAATCCGTGCATGCGTGGCGCGGCGAGCTGACCGGCAGGAATGCCCATGCCATAGAGCAGCCGGTCGATGATAGCTGCGCGGTTGATCGCCAGCGACAGCGCCTGACGCACCTTCGGGTTGAGCAAGGGATTGCGAATTTCGCTACCGTCCTTGGCACGGATGAACGGCGACTTCTCGCGGTTGGTGTCCATATGCAAGTAGGTGGTGTAGACGTCCTCGATTTGCCACAACGCATATCGCGGGTCGCTCTTGAGTTTTTGCATCGCGTCCGGCGGCACTGCGTCGATCAGGTCGACACTGCCGGCCAGCAAGGCAGCCATGCGAGACGCGTCGTTGGGCATGGACACCACACTGAGATGCTTGAAGCCGGCCTTGGTGCCAAAGTAGTTGTCGTTGCGTTCGAGCTCCAGCGTGCCACCCGGTTTCCAGGACACGAATTTGAACGGTCCGGTGCCAATGGCTGCCTTGCCGCTGTTGTAGTCATCGGAATTGGCATTGGTACCGGCATGTCGGGAGACGATTGGGACCTCCGACAAGTCGTACACCAGTTGTGGCGATTCGCTGCGCGTCGTGATCTGCAGCGTCAGGTCATCGGAGGCCACCACCTTCTCGATTTGCGACAGAAACTGGCCGAATGGCGCCGGGCTGTTCGGCACCTTGCCGGCACGCTCGAACGTGAACAACACGTCCTGCGCGGTGAACGGCTTGCCGTCATGCCACAACACGTTCGGCCGCAGCTTGACTTCCCATTGCTTGCCGCCCTTGTGAGTCCAGCTCACGGCCAGTGACGGCGCCAATTGAAGATTGGCGTCGCGCATGATCAAAGAGTCAAAGACGTGGTGCGCAGCAGTTTTGGACGGACCAATATAGGAAAAATGCGGATCGATCGACTGGGTTTCGGTGCGCACACCGATCACCGCCTTGTCGGCTGCTGCAGCCATCGGCGACAAGCCGGCAGCCAGCACGATGGCGCTTGCGCCTAGCATTTGCTTGAACAGGTCCATTGTGGGTCTCCTTCGGTGATGTCCCATCCGGCGTTCAGGTTGGCGCCACACGGGGGTAATTTCTTCGTCTCAGTGTCAGGCAGGATTAGTCGGCGGTTGGGCCGCCTGCATGAAACGTTCGCGCCCGGCGTCCACATGCCGACCCCCGAGTGCATTGGCGCGAGAACCATCTCCCGCTGCGATCGCCTCGACGATGAGGATGTGCTCCTCGTTGGACTGTTTCATGTCGGTAACACGGGTCAGCGACCCGCGCCGGAACAGGTGTGCCTGGGTGACCAGTTGCTCGTTGATGGACTGAAGCCGCGCACTGCCGGACGACACCACCAGCGCCTGGTGAAAGGCCAGGTTGAGGTCGTAATAGTCGTCTTGCTTGTCCTGCTCCGCAGCCTGAGCCATGGACGCCACCAGCGCACGCAAACGTTCCAGCGTAGGTGGATCGGCGCGCTCGGCCGCCATCTCGCAGGCCAGACCGGTGATCGCAGCCCGCAGGCGATAAAGGTCGACCATGTCTTCCAGGTCGACCTTACGCACGAAGGCGCCACGGTTTGCCACGACGGTGACCAGGCCCTTGCGCTCCAGGATGCGGATCGACTCCCGCACCGGACCGCGGCTGACACCGAGTTCGGCTGCCAGCGCCACTTCATTGAGCCGCTCGCCGCTGGCCAGGCCGCCGTTGACGACCATTGCCTCCAGGCGGTCGGCCACTAGATTGGCCAGTGTGCTGCCCAGATGCTGGTGAATTGGATTGATGTCTTGCGCTGCCATATAGTGTTTCTCTTTTGTTGAACTGTAAGCTGTCATCTGACAACTGTCAACATTTTTATGTATCATGCGATCTGATTCACACGGTGGCCCGATTGACCGGGCTTCCACTACTAAGGCGAGACCACGCCGGCCTTCTGGAGAAGCCTCATGCAAAAGAACATGCCCGCCGCGACCGTCCCGACCCAAGCAAAAGCGACACCTCCGGACGCGATCACCGCTGGCTGCGCCCGGTTCATCGTCGACACCCGCTACGAGGACCTGCCTGAGGCGGCACTCGCCATCGCCCGTCGCTGCATGTTCGATACCTGCGGCCTGTATGTCGCCGGCCTGCATGAACAATCTACCCGCGTGCTGGCCGAATTCGCCACCGAGCAAGGGGGCGCGCCCCAGTCACGCCTGCTGGGCGGCGGCGGACAACGTGTGCCCGCCACGACTGCCGCCCGCGTGCTCGGCACCTCGGCCCATGCGCACGACTTCGACGACACCCAGGTCAGCCACGACCCGAAGCATGTTTATGGCCTGCTGACCCATCCGTCTGTGCCGCCACTGACCGCCGCGCTGGTGCTGGCCGACGCCGCGCAGGCACGCGGCACTGCTGCCGTAGGCTGGAATGAATTAATGCGCGCCTTCCTGGTCGGCTTCGAGGTCGAATGCAAGATCTCGGAATGGATGCCGGCCGACCACTACCTGCGCGGCCACCACTCCTCCGGCACGGTCGGCACCTTCGGCGCCATGGCGGCGGCGGCCTGCCTGCTGCAGCTCGACGAGCCTCAGGTGCGCAATGCGATCGGCATCGCCGCCAGTTTTGCGGCCGGCATCCGCTGCAGCTTCGGCACCATGACCAAGCCGCTGCATGTCGGGCGGGCCTGCGAGAACGGTGTACTCGCCGCGCAGCTGGCGCAAAAGGGGTTTACGGCCGACCCGGATGCGCTCGATGGGCGCTGGGGGTTTCCGGCGGTGCTGGCGGGCGGCTTCGATAGCGCTAAGACGCACCAGGGTTTTGGCGCGACCTGGGCCATCGTTGATCCCGGCGTGAGCATCAAGCCCTACCCCAGCGGCATCCTGACACACCAGACGATGGACGCCGCGCGGGCACTGGTGATCGACCACGATGTGCGGCCCGAACAGGTCACGCAGGTCGACCTGTTCGCCGGCGACAACATCATCAATCCGATTCGTTATCCGATTGCGGCCAATGGCTTGCAGGCCAAGTTCAGCATGCCGGCGCTGCTGACCATGATGGTGCTGTTCCGTGACGCGCCGATTCGCGCCTTCGAAGACGGGTCGGTGAAGACCGATGCATTCCAGCAGATGCAACGCAAGGTCCGAGTGCACCGGGATGCGGAGATCAACGCCCAGGGCTTCGATCTCATCCGCTCACGTGTGCGGATCACGCTGGTCGACGGCCGGGTGCTGGAGCGCGAGGCCGATCTGCGTTACCGCGGGGGACCGCTGCTGCCGATGACCGACCAGGAAATGTCCGCCAAGTTCCACGCGTGCACTGATGCCCTGATCGACGCGACGGCTGCCGACCGGCTCACGAGCCTGCTCGCTGGCCCGGCCCCGCCGCTGGCCGATGAACTGATGGCGATTCTCGCATCGGCCCGAATCCCCGACTGAAACAACCAGGAGACTTCAATGAAGACAACAGCAAGGATGTCCTCGCTTGCAGCCGTGCTTTGCACGACGGGGATTTTTGTGATCGGGTGCAGCGACAGCAACACGCCCGCAGCGCCGACGCTGGAACTGATGTCCTCGCGGGCCGAAGCGGTGACTGGCGGCGATGCCCTGGTCGCGATCCGGCCCAGCGAAACCGGCGCCTCGGTGCGCGCGCTGCTCAACGGCAACGACGTGTCCGCGGCATTCAAGCCCGATCCGACCGCTCCCGGCCGGATGGTCGGGCTGGTGACCGGGCTAAAGGCGGGCGTCAACACGCTGGTGGCCGACAACTCCGGCGACAGTGCGACGCTCACCTTGACCAACTTACCCAACGCAGGCCCGCTGTTTTCGGGTCCGCATGAAACCCCGTTCGTGTGCCAGACCGCCACCTTCCGCATCTATCCCGGCGGCCCGTTCCTAGGCGCGGCGACCGATGCGAACTGCTCGGCGGCGACCCGCGTCGACTATGTGTATCGCAACACCGCGACCCCGGCGGCCTTCGTGGCCCTGGCCAACCTGCAGCAGGTTCCGGCCGACGTCGCCAGCACGACCACCGACGAGGGCAAGACCGTGCCCTTCATCGTCCGGCTCGAAACCGGCACCACCAACCGCGCGATTTACCAGACCGCCGTGCTGCACAACCCCGCCGCCTCCGCGGCCCCGGATCCGACGACTCCTTCCGACGGCTGGAACCGGCGGCTGGTCTACACCTTCGGCGGCGGCTGCACCGGTGGCTGGTATCGCCAGGGCAACAACACCGGCGGGGTGCTCGACACGCCGATCCTGGCGCGCGGCTATGCGATGGCGTCGTCCTCGCTGAACGTCTTCGGCAACAACTGCGGCGACCTGACGGCGGCCGAATCGATGGCCATGGTCAAGGAGCGGTTTATCGAGGCCTACGGCCGGCCGCGCTACACCATCGGCTGGGGCTGCTCGGGCGGCTCCTACCAGCAGCACCAGATCGCCGACAACTATCCGGGGTTGCTCGACGGCATCCTGCCCGGCTGCAGCTTCCCCGAAGTCGGTTTCGCGACGGTGTATTCAATCACCGACATGCGGCTGCTCGGCAATTACTTCCAGAACACGGCGCCCAACACCGTCAGCGCGGAGCAGCAGAAGGCTGTGGCCGGCGCCTTGCTCCAGGAGACGATCTACACCGGCACCGTGTACCGCGGGGCGCTTCGGATCGCGCCCGACGAGTTCTGCCCGAGCGAACTGCCGGTCGGGCAACGCTACAACGCCACCACCAATCCGACCGGCACCCGTTGCAGCATCTATGAGCACATGATCAACGTGCTGGGCCGCGATCCCGCCAATGGCTTCGCCCGCCGGCCGCTCGACAACTTCGGCGTGCAGTACGGGCTGCGCGCGTTGAACCGCGGCCAGATCACGGTCGACCAGTTCCTGGACCTGAACGAGAAGGTCGGTGGCTATGACCTCGACGCCCGCTTCCAGGCCGGCCGCACGCTGGCCGATCCAATCGCCATCCGCCAGTCCTACCAGACCGGGCGCCTGACCAATGGCGGCGGCGGGCTGCGCGAGATCCCGATCATCGACTACCGCGCCTATTCGGATGACAACCCGGTCGGCGACATCCACCAGCGCTACCACTCGTTCTCGATGCGCGAGCGGCTGATCAAGGCCAACGGTTCGGCGGCCAACCAGGTGATGCTGGTCGAAAACTTCCGCTTCGGCTATTACTCCAGCGCGAGCCCGTTGCTGATGCGGGCGCTCAGCGAAATGGACAAGTGGCTGGCGGCGATCAATGCCGATACCGGCGGCGGCACCAAGCTGGAGAAAGTCGTGCGCAACAAGCCCGCCACGCTGCTGGAAGGCTGCAACACGCGTGACGCCAACCCGACCTTCATCGCCGAGACCCAGCGGATGGAAGGCGGCCAGTGCGCGCCGATCTACCCGGTGCCCGCTGCGCCCCGCTTCGAAGCCGGCGCCTCGATTGCCGCCGACATCATCAAGTGCACCCTGAAGCCGGTGACGATGGCGGATTACGGCGTGTCGTTCAGCGCACCGCAGCAACAGCGGCTGAACGCGATCTTCTCCGGCGGGGTCTGCAACTGGTCGGCGCCCGGCGTCGAGCAGCAAGGGCTGAGAGGGACCTGGCTGACGTTCTGACGCGGTCCGATGCCGTCGCGGGCAGCGCGGGCGACCGCGCTGCCCGTTTGCGTTGGTGCCGGCAACGCAATCCGGAACCCGTCAGATTTCGGCCAGCATCTGCTGCGTGACCAGCACCACACCGTCCTCGGTGCGGTAGAAGCGCTCGGCATCGCGTTGCGCGTCCTCGCCGATCACCAGTCCTTCCGGAATCCGGCAGCCGCGGTCGATCACCACCTTGGCCAGCCGGCAACCGCGCCCGATCTCGCAATTGGGCAGGATCACCGCCTGGCTGATCCGGCACGAGGAGTGCACACGGACACCGGAAAACAGCACGGCTTCACGGATGTCGGAGCCGGAAACAATGCAGCCGCCCGAGATCAGCACGTTGGCCGTTTCGCCGGGGCGGCCGGCTTCGTCGGGCACGAACTTGGCTGGCGGCAACTGCTCCTGGTAAGTCCAGACCGGCCACTCGCTGTCGTAGATGTTGAGCTCCGGCATGTTCGACGCGAGGTCGAGATTGGCCGCCCAGAACGCGTCCACGGTGCCGACATCGCGCCAGTACGGATGGTCCCGGGTCGAGCGCGGCACGCTCGACATGTTCAGCGGATGGGCCAGCGCCCCGCCTTCGCTGACCACGCGCGGAATGATGTTCTTGCCGAAATCATGGTCCGACTCCGGGTCGGCCAGGTCGTCGTCGAGCAGCTGGTACAGGTAGTCGGCGTTGAAGACATAGATGCCCATGCTCCCCAGCGCGCTCTGCGGCCGGTCCGGCATTCCGGGCGGGTCGGCCGGCTTTTCCAGGAACCGGGGATCCGCCTGTTGCCGGCGATCGCCATCACGCCCAGCGCGGTCGCTTCCATCCGCGGCACCTCGATGCATCCGACGGTGCACCGGCTCGCGTTCTCGACATGGTCCAGCAGCATCAGCGAGTAGTCCATCTTGTAGATGTGGTCGCCGGCCAGCACCAGGATGTATTCCGGGTTGTAGGCCCGCAGGATGTCGATGTTCTGGTAGACCGCGTCGGCCGTGCCGCGGTACCAGAAGGCTTCGTTGACGCGCTGCTGCGCCGGCAGCAGGTCGATGAATTCGTTGGCCTCGCCGCGCAGGAAGTTCCAGCCGCGCTGCAGGTGCCGCAGCAGCGAGTGCGACTTGTATTGGGT
>Ga0105047_10011914_pt1 | contig 14069 bp, 15 predicted proteins | sample MAT04_FD_78384 | JGI IMG/M metagenome (GOLD analysis project Ga0105047, IMG submission 78384) | Freshwater microbial communities from Lake Fryxell liftoff mats and glacier meltwater in Antarctica - MAT-04 (megahit assembly) | ecosystem: Environmental > Aquatic > Freshwater > Ice > Liftoff...
GCGGGTGCGGCGACGGACGCCGCGCTCGCGTCAGCCACCGTAGAGGGCGTCGACCTCGTCCTCGAAGTCACGCATGACGACGTTGCGCCTGAGCTTCAGGGACGGGGTGAGGTGGCCGGACTCCTCGGTGAAGTCCGAGTCGAGGATCGCGAACTTGCGGATCGACTCCGCCTTGGAGACAGCCGTGTTGGCGTCGTCGACGGACTTCTGGACCTCTGCCACGACCCGCTCGTCGGTGCGGGCCGCGGCGAACGACACGCCGTCGAGCCCGTGGTTCGCGGCCCAGGTGGGGTACATCTCCACGTCGAGGGTGACCAGGGCGGCGATGAAGGGCTTGCCGTCGCCCACGACGATGCACTGGCTGACGAGCGGGTGCGCCCGCAGCCGGTCCTCGAGCACGGCGGGGGCGACGTTCTTGCCGCCGGCCGTCACGAGGATCTCCTTCTTGCGCCCGGTGATCCGCAGGAAGCCCTGGGCATCGAGCACGCCGATGTCGCCGGTGAAGAACCACCCGCCGCGGATCGCCTCGCTGGTCGCGGCGGTGTTGCCGCGGTAACCGCGGAACACGTTCACCCCGCGCAGGCAGATCTCGCCGTCGTCGCCGATGCGCACGTCGACGCCGGGCAGCGGCAGGCCGACCGTGCCGATCTTGATCTGGCCGGGGCGGTTGACGGTGGCCGGGGCGGTGGTCTCGGTCAGGCCGTAGCCCTCCAGGATCGTCAGCCCGATGCCGCGGTAGAAGTGGCCCAGGCGGGTGCCGAGCGGGGCACCCCCGGAGACGGCGTACTGCACCTTGCCGCCCATCGCCTCGCGCAGCCTGCCGTAGACGAGCTTGTCGAAGATCGCGTGCCGCACCCGCAGGCCCAACGGGACGCTGCCGGCATCCTGGGCCTCGGACCACGCCACGGCCGCCGCGGCCGCACCGGCGAAGATCCGTGCCTTGCCGCCGGCCTCGGCCTTGGCCTCGGCGGAGTTGAAGATCTTCTCGAACACCCGCGGTACCGCGAGGATGAAGGTCGGCTGGAACGCCGAGAAGTCGTCGAGCAGCGACTTCAGGTCGGATGAGTGCCCCATCCGCACGCCCGCAGTCACGGCGAGCACCTCGATGAAGCGCGCGAAGACGTGCGCGAGCGGGAGGAACAGCAGCGTCGAGGAGCCGCCGGCCTTGACGACCTCGGCGAGCTGGTCGGCGGCGTTCTCGGCCAGGGTGAGGAAGTTGCCGTGGGTCAGCTCGACGCCCTTGGGGCGGCCGGTCGTGCCCGAGGTGTAGATGATCGTGGCGAGGCTCGAGCGGTCGAGCGCCTCGCGGCGGCCCTCGAGCTCGGCGTCGTCGACGTCGTCGCCGTCTCGGCCCAGACCGTCGACGTCGCCCTGGTCGATGACCCACACGTGCCGCAGGCCCGCGAGCCGCGCGCGGCCCTTCTCGACCGATGCGAAGTGGGCGTCGGTCTCGACGATGACGCCGACCGCGCCGGAGTCGGCGAGGATCCACTCGACCTGGTCGGCCGAGGACGTCTCGTAGATCGGCACTGGCACGGCCCCGGCCGACCACAGCGCGAAGTCGGCGACGGTCCACTCGTAGCGAGTGCGGCTCATGATCGCGACCGCGTCACCGATGCCGATGCCGGCTGAGATGAGGCCCTTGGCCAGGGCGGCGACGTCGGCGGCGAAGGTGGCTGCGGTGACGTCGGTCCAGCCGGCACCCGAACGCACCGAGAAGGTGACCCGGCCGGGCTCGGCGCTCGCCCACCGCAGTGGGACGTCGCCGAGGCTGCCGGAGATCGTCTCGGGCAGGACGAGCGGGGCGGACTTCTCGTGCACGATCGACTCCTTCTGGGGGCGCACCACGGGGGACGCCCCAACTCTAGGACCCTGCAGGACGGGTACCCTCCGATCCATGGCCGACCGCACGCAGTCCTCCGTCGAGATCGCCGCCGAGCCCGGCGCGGTCCTCGACGTCATCGCCGACTTCGAGCGGTATCCGGAGTGGGCGCACGAGGTGACGTCGGCCACGGTGCTCAGTGAGGACGGCGACGGCTGGGCCGACCAGGTCGAGTTCCACCTGCACGCCGGGGCGATCAAGGACCACTACGTGCTCGAGTACGACTGGAGCGTCGCGCAGGACGGCACCGGCAGCGTCTCCTGGCATCTCGTGCGCGCCACGCTGCTCAAGGGGCTCGACGGCACCTACTCCCTGACCCGCACGCCCGCGGGCACCCAGGTCACCTACGACCTCGAGGTCGAGCTGACGATGCCGATGATCGGCCTGCTCAAGCGCAAGGCCGAGAAGCACATCATCAACCTCGCCCTGACCGAGCTCAAGAAGCGCGCGGAGGGCTGACCGCCACCATGACCCGCGTCGTCCTCGTCACCGGCAAGGGAGGCGTCGGCAAGACGACCACCGCCGCCGCGACCGCCGTCCGGGCGGCCCGTTCCGGCCTGCGCACCCTGGTCATGTCGACCGACGCCGCGCACAGCCTCGGCGACGCCCTCGACGTCGAGCTGCGCACGGCGCAGACCTGGCGGGAGACGACCGAGGTCGAGTCCCACCTGCACGCCCTGGCCGTCGGGGCTCACACGGCCGTCGAGGCCGACTGGCAGGTGGTGCGCGACTACCTGCTGGGGGTGCTCGACGCGATGGGCGTCGATGCCGTCGTCGCCGACGAGCTGACCTCGCTGCCCGGCGCGGAGGAGGTCACCGCGCTCGCCGCGCTGGCCCACCAGGCCGCGAGCGGCGACTGGGACCTCGTCGTCGTCGACTGCGCACCCACCGCAGAGACCCTGCGCCTGCTCGCCCTGCCCGAGGTGCTCGGCTGGCACCTCGACCGGCTGCTGCCCGCCCAACGGCGCCTGCTCACCGTGCTGCGCCCGGCCGCGTCGGCGGCCACCGGCGTTCCGGTCCCCGGCCCCGAGGTGCTGCTCGTGCTGCGGGCGTGGCGCGAGCTGATGGTCGAGGTGCGCACCCTGCTCACCTCCGCCCGGGCGAGCGTGCGGGTGGTGCTCACTCCCGAGCGCGTCGTCATCGCCGAGAGCAGGCGGGTGCTCACCTCGCTGTCACTGCACGGGTATGCCGTCGACGCCGTCGTGGTGAACCGCTTGCTGCCGGCCGCCGTTCCGGGCGACACCGACCCCTGGCGCACCGCGTGGACCACCGCCCAGGCCACCGGCCTGGAGCAGGTGCGTGAGTCCTTCCACGGCATCCCACTGCTGTGTGCGCCCTACCTCGCCGGCGAGCCGATCGGCGTCGACGCCCTCGACGCCCTGGCCGGCGTCACCGGCGCCGACGGCCGGCCCGCTCCCGGCCTCCTGGACGACGTCGAGGTGCCGCGCATGCGCGTCGAGGCCGACGGCGCCGACTTCGTGCTCACCCTGCCGCTGCCGCTCGTGTCGGCCGGGATGGTCGGCATGGCCCGCCGCGAGGACGACCTGCTCCTCGAGGTCGGGGGGCAGCGTCGTGTCGTCACCCTGCCGTCGGTGCTGCGCCGGTGCATCGTGCGCGGTGCCGCGGTGGGCAGCGGAGAGCTGCGGGTGCGCTTCGAGCGTGACGAGGAGCTGTGGGCCAGTGGGCGCTGATCGGTGGGACGAGCAGGTGGGGTCGGTGGCCGACGAGGCGACCAGGCTCCTGCAGAGCCTGCGGCGCACCACCGAGGAGGCCGGCCGGTCCGCGGCCGAGGAGGCGGCCGACCCGCCCGGTCCGACCCCCCGTGCGCCGCGTGCCGGGATGCCGTCCGCGGCCGTTCCCGGTGCCGTTCCCGATGCCGGTCTCGGTGGCGGCGGCACTGACACGTCGCCCCACGACCCGGCGTGCACCTGGTGCCCGCTCTGCCGGGGCGCGGCGGTCGTCCGGTCGCTGAGCCCGGAGACCCTGACCCGACTGGCCGACCTCGCCGCACTCGCGGCAACGGTGCTCACCGACCTCGCGAGCACGCGCCGGCCGGCCGACCCCGCGGCCTCCGGCACCGACCCGGCGCGAAGTTCCGCCCCGGGCGCGACCGGGCGAGCGGCCGCGCGACCGCGGCGCGCGCACCCTGCCCCGAGCGCACCCATCCAGGTGCGTGACGCCGACGACCCGCAGGAGGCACCCCGTGGCTGACAGTCCCCTCGCCATCGGCATCGACATCGGTGGCACCAAGGTCGCGGGCGGCATCGTCGACGCCGACGGCCAGGTGCTCGCGCGGGCACGCCGCGACACCCCGCACCGGTCGACCACCCCGCGCGTCGTCGAGGACACCATCGTCTCCGTGGTGGAGGAGCTGCTCGCCGGCACCACCGACGACATCGCCGCGGTCGGCATCGGGGCCGCCGGGTTCGTCGCCACCGACCGGGCCACGGTGGTCTTCGCACCGCATCTCTCGTGGCGCAACGAGCCCCTGCGTGAGGCGCTCGGCCAGCGGCTGCCGCTGCCGATCTTCGTCGACAACGACGCCAACGCCGCCGTGTGGGCCGAGTACCGCTTCGGCGCCGGCCGCGGCGAGAGCCATCTCGTCATGGTCAACCTCGGCACCGGCATCGGCGGCGGCATCGTGCTCGACGGTCGCGTCATCCGTGGCCGCTACGGCATCGCGGGCGAGTTCGGGCACATGCAGGTCGTGCCCGACGGCATCCGCTGCGAGTGCGGGAACAAGGGTTGCTGGGAGCAGTACGCCTCGGGCAACGCCCTGGTCCGCGAGGCGCGCGCGCTGATCTCGGCGGGCAGCCCCGTCGTGTCCGACCTGTTCGACCGGGTGGGCGGGCGACCCGAGGACCTCACCGGCCCGCTGGTCACCGAGGCCGCCCGCGACGGCGACCCGCTCGGGCGCGAGCTGCTCAGCGAGATCGGCCGTTGGCTCGGCATCGGGATGGCCGACCTGGCGGCGGCGCTCGACCCCGGCACGTTCGTCGTCGGCGGTGGCGTCAGCGCCGCCGGTGACCTGCTTCTCGGTCCCGCCCGCGAGGCGTTCCGCCGCCAGCTGACCGGTCGTGGGTACCGGCCCGAGGCCGCGATCGTGGCCGCCCAGCTCGGCAACGAGGCTGGCCTGGTCGGCGCCGCCGACCTCGCCCGCACCGACGTCGTCAGCGGCTGAGCCCGACGGTGCCGGCCGTGCGGGTCGCGAGCTACAACACCCGCGACTTCCTCGACGACCACCACCTCGCAGCCCGGGTGGTGCGCGCCGTCGACCCCGACGTGCTGTGCCTGCAGGAGGTGCCGCGGCGGCTGCTCGGCGGCCGGCGGGTCGCGCGGTTCGCCGCCGCCTGCGGGCTGCACTGGCCGGGGCGGCACCGGGGCAGCGGAGGCACCACGGTGCTCACGTCCGACCGGGTGCACGTCGTGGGGGCCGAGCACCGGCGCCTGCCGGTGCACTGGCCGGACCGCACCCGGGGGTTCGCCGTGGTTCGCGTCGGCCTCCCGGGCGGCGGTGATCTGACTGCGGTGTCGGTGCACCTCAGCCTCAAGGCGCAGGAGAGGGTGACCCACACCGAACGGATCCTCGAGGTGATCGCCGACCGAGGGCCGCTGGTCCTGGCCGGCGACCTCAACGAGGACTCCACCGGCGGCGCCTGGCGGCTGCTCGACGTGCCCGACCGGCTGCGCCTGGTGTCGCCGGACCGGCCGACCTACCCGGCGCGCGCGCCCCGGCGCCGCCTCGACGTCGTCTTCGCCTCGCCGCAGCTGAGGGTGCTGCCGCACCGGGAGGTGAGCCTGCCGGATGCCGTGTACGCGGCGGCCAGCGACCACCGCCCCACCTGGGTCGACCTCGATGTCGACGGTTGAACGACGGGCGCCGCCAGGGAGAACCGCGCCACATGTCGCAGTGGCGGCCGGGCGGGCGGTCCTACAGTGGAGCGGAGAAGAATCGCGATTCCTGAGCGCCCTGGGAGGGGCCATGGTGGAGACGCGGCTGATCGAGGTCGGCGGCCTGCAGGCGCTGGTCGACGGCCTGCGGGCCCGGGGTTTCGCCGTGCTCGGTCCCACGCTCCGGTCGGGAGCGATCGTCAACGCCCCGCTCACCAGCATCGACGACCTGCCACGCGGCTGGGGTGACGACCAGGGCCCCGCACACTACCGGCTGCGTCGGCGCGACGACGAGGCGTACTTCGGCTACGCGGCGGGTGCGCAGTCGGCCAAGCCCGTCTTCTTCCCCGCTGACCAGCTGCTGTGGCGGGGGCGGCGCACGGCCGACGAGCACGGCTTCGTGGTCGACACCGGTGGGGACGAGGCCGCAGCGGCTGGGGAGCCGGACGGGCCGGTTGCGCTCCTCGGGCTGCGGTCGTGCGACCTGAGCGCGCTCGGCATCCATGACACGGTGCTCGCCGGGCGACGTGCGGTCGACGCGCACTACGCCCGGCGACGCGACGACGCGTTCGTCGTGGCGGTCGCGTGCTCCGACCCCGGCGGCACCTGCTTCTGCGTCTCGATGGGCACCGGCCCGCGGCCCGAGGCGGGGCGGGGGGCACCGTTCGACCTGTCGCTGACCGAGCTACTCGACGACGTCCACCGGTTCGTGGTCGAGGTGGGCACCGACCGCGGTCGCGAGCTGCTCGACGCGATCGGGGCGCCGACGGCTCCGGCCCGGGACGTGGAGGCCGCGGCCCGGGTGACCGAGCGGGCGACCCGGCGGATGGGGCGCCGGCTCGAGACCGACGGGCTCAAGGAGCTGCTCTACGCCAGCGTGGACAGCCCCCGGTGGGACGACGTCGCCGCGCGCTGCCTGTCCTGCACCAACTGCACCATGGTGTGCCCGACCTGCTTCTGCACGACCGTCGAGGACGTCTCCGACCTGACCGGGCACGAGGCGGAACGGCACCGGGTGTGGGACTCCTGCTTCGACGCAGACTTCTCCTACATCCACGGCGGCGTCGTGCGTGAGTCGGCGAGGTCGCGCTACCGGCAGTGGATGACCCACAAGCTGGCCTCCTGGCAGGACCAGTTCGGCTCCTCCGGCTGCGTGGGTTGCGGCCGCTGCCTCACGTGGTGCCCGGCGGCGATCGACATCACGGCGGAGGCGGCGGCCCTTCGCGCAGCGCCCGGTTCGAACCTCCCGGTCCGACTTCCCGCCGCCCCGACCGGCTCACACGAGTAGCGGAGGTGCCCATGCAGACCATCGCCGAGTACCTGCCGCACCACCCGTTCTTCGCGTGCCTGGACGAGTCGGTCGCAACCCTGGTGGCCGGGTGCGCGGTGAACATGCACTTCCGCCCCGGCCAGCACCTCTTCCACGAGGGCGACCCGGCCGACACGTTCTACGTCGTCCGGCGCGGCCGGGTCACCCTCGAGGTGCACGCTCCGGCCGGGCCGTCCGTGGTCGTCGACACCGCGCACGAGGACGACGTGGTCGGGTGGTCCTGGCTCGTGCCGCCGTTCCGGTGCCGCTACGACGCCCGGGCGACGGAGGAGACCAGCACGATCGCCTTCGACGGCGCGTGCCTGCGCGCCAAGGGGCAGGCCGACCCTGCGGTCGGCTACGCCCTGCTCCAACGGGTCGTGACGGTGATGGAGTCCCGGCTGCACTCGACGCGAACCCGCCTCCTCGACCTCTACGGGTCCACGACATGATGTCGACCACCGGCCCCCGACCGAGCGCCACCGAAGACCCCTTCCTCCCGCGCAGCTTCGTCGTCCGCCACCACCGCCAGGACACCCGCGACACCTACACGCTCGTGCTCGAGCCGGCCGACGGCACCCCGATGGCGTTCGCAGCCGGCCAGTTCACGATGATGCACGCGTTCGGCGCGGGGGAGGCGCCGATCTCGATCAGCGGCGACCCGGCACGAACCGACCTGCTGGAGCACACCATCCGCGACGTCGGTGCCGTCACCCACGCGCTCGTGCACGCCTCTCCCGGAACCGAGCTCGGCATCCGGGGTCCGTACGGCAACGGCTGGGACGTCGCGTCCGGGCGGGGCGGTGACGTGGTGTTCGTCGCCGGCGGCATCGGGCTCGCGCCCCTGCGGCCGGCGATCCTCGAGGTCTGCGCCTCCCGTGCCGACTACGGCCGGGTGCTGCTCCTCTACGGTGCGCGCACCCCGGAGGACATCCTCTTCGGCGACGACCTGCGCCGCTGGGCGGCCGACCACGGAGTCGCCGTGCAGGTCACCGTCGACAACGGCCAGCACGCCTGGCGAGGCCGGGTCGGCCTGGTGACCCAGCTCGTCGCGCGTGGTGGTTTCGACGCGTCGAACACCCTGGCGCTCGTCTGTGGACCCGAGGTGATGATGCGGTACGCGGCGTCGGCGCTCGCCGAGCGCGGTGTGCCCCGGCGCCGGCTGCGCTTGTCGATGGAACGCAACATGAAGTGCGGCGTGGGCTTGTGCGGGCACTGCCAGCTGCGTGAGGTCTTCCTCTGCGTGGACGGCCCGGTGCTCACCTACGAGGTGCTCGAGCCCCTCATGGCCAGAGCGGAGCTGTAGCGATGTCCCTCGACGCGAGCCACGGCAGCGAGCACGTGCAGGCCCACCGGGGGAGGCCGACGCTGGCGGTGTGGAAGTTCGCCTCCTGCGACGGGTGCCAGCTGACCCTCCTCAACTGCGAGGACGAGCTGATCCCGCTGGCAGGAGCAATGGACATCGCCTACTTCCCCGAGGCCACGCGCGCCGTCGTCGAGGGGCCCTACGACGTGTCGCTCGTCGAGGGGTCGATCACCACGCCCGAGGAGCTCGAGCGCATCCAGCACGTCCGCGAGGTGTCCCGACGGCTGATCACGATCGGCGCCTGCGCCACCGCGGGCGGCATCCAGGCGCTGCGCAACTTCGGCGACGTCGCGCAGTTCCGGTCCATCGTCTACGCGCACCCCGAGTACCTCGCGACGCTGTCGCGGTCGACGCCCGTCTCGGCCCACGTGGCCGTCGACTTCGAGCTGCGCGGCTGCCCGATCGACAAGCACCAGCTCCTGGAGGTGCTGGCCGCCTCGCTGCAGGGCCGCACCCCGCGGATCCCGTCGTACAGCGTGTGCGTGGAGTGCAAGCGGCGCGGCTCGGTGTGCGTGACGGTGGCCCACGGAACCCCGTGCCTCGGCCCGGTCACCCACGCCGGGTGCGGCGCCCTGTGCCCGACCTTCGACCGCGGCTGCTACGGCTGCTTCGGGCCGCAGGACACGCCGAACACGATGTCGATCGCGGCCCGGCTCACGGAGCTCGGGATGAGCGAGCCCGAGGTGGTGCGGATCTTCCGCACCTTCAACGCGGCATCCGAGCCCTTCCGGCGTGAGAGCGAGCGACACGAGACCGCGACGCGGGAGGTGACCCCGTGAGCCACAAGCTCACCGACGGCGGACAGGTCATGCACGTGGGCACCCTGGCCCGGGTCGAGGGCGAGGGTGCCATGCACATCGAGTACCACGACGGCGTGGTCACCGACGTGCAGCTGCGGATCTACGAGCCCCCACGGTTCTACGAGGCGTTCCTGCGCGGCCGGGCCCACACCGAGCCGCCGGACATCACCGCGCGGATCTGCGGCATCTGCCCGGTGGCGTACCAGACCAGCGCGTGTTGGGCGATCGAGGACGCCTGCGGGGTCGAGGTGCCAGAGGAGATCGCTTCGATGCGCCGGCTCCTGTACTGCGGGGAGTGGATCGAGAGCCACGCGCTGCACGTCTTCCTGCTCCACGCCCCCGACTTCCTCGGCTACGACGGCGCCATCGAGATGGCGGCCGACCACCCGGACGTGGTGGAGCGCGGGCTGCGCATCAAGAAGGCCGGCAACGACCTGATGGAGGTCGTCGGCGGTCGCTCGATCCACCCCGTCAACGTGCGCGTCGGAGGCTTCTACCGGATGCCGTCGCGCGAGGAGCTGCGCTCGGTCCGCGGCCGGGTCGAGCGGGCCCGCGACGACGCCATGGCCACCGTGCAGCTGGTCGCCGGGTTCGACTTCCCGGACATGGAGCAGCCCTACGAGTACCTCTCGCTGCGGGCGGAGCAGGGTTACCCGATCGAGGCGGGCAGCGTCGTGACCTCCTCGGGCGGAGCCTTCGCCGTGCGCGACTTCCCGAGCCATGTCCGAGAGTTCCACGTCGAGCACTCCAACGCGCTGCACGCCCGCCTCGACGGTTCGCCCGAGCCCTACGTCGTCGGCCCGCTCGCGCGGTACTCGCTCAACTCCGACCGGCTCTCCGACGCGGCCCGTGCTGCTGCGAGCGCGGCGGGCCTGGGACCGGTGTGCCGCAACCCGTTCCGCTCCATCGTGGTCCGGGCGGTCGAGCTCGTCGAGGCGTGCACCGAGGCGCTGCGGATCATCGACGGCTGGAGCGACGGGGTCGCGCCGAGCGTGCCGGTCCCGCCACGGGCGGGGGAGGGCTTCGGGGCCAGCGAAGCCCCACGGGGAACGCTGTTCCACCGCTACGTCCTCGACGACGAGGGCATCATTCGCGACGCGCAGATCGTGCCGCCGACCTCGCAGAACCAGGCGAGCGTCGAGGCCGACCTGCGCCGGCTCGTCGAGGCCTGGTCCGACCTCGACGACCACGCCCTGCAGCACCGCTGCGAGCAGGCGATCCGCAACTACGACCCGTGCATCTCGTGCGCGACCCATTTCCTCGACCTCACGGTGGACCGCCGATGAGCGCTTCTCGACCCCCGCCACCACCACCGACGCTCGTCGTCGGCCTGGGCAGCGCCGACCGCGGCGACGATGCGGTCGGCGGGCACGTCGCCCGCGCCCTCGCGGCGCTCGAGGACCCCCGGGTGGTCGTGGCCCAGTACGCGGACCCCACCGACCTCATCGAGCTGTGGACCGGGCGGGACCGCGTCGTCGTCGTCGATGCGACATGCTCCGGCGCCGCCCCCGGCACCCTTCGGCTCCTCGAGACAGGCACGCAGCAGTCACCACTGCCCGAGGCGGCCTGGGTGCGCACCGGCCGCGGCGGCACGCACGCCTTCGGGCTCGCCGCGGCGGTCGAGCTGGCCCGGGCGCTGCGGCGGCTGCCCGCGCACGTCACCGTCGTCGGGGTCGAAGCGGCGACCTTAGAACCCGGCGCACCGCTGTCACCCGCCGTGGCCGCGGCGGTCCCGGCCGCAGTCGCCGCGGTGCTGGATGCCGTCGCCGGCCCCGTGGGCGCGCGCGCCCGCCAGGGAGGGAGCGCCGATGTGCCTGGGTGAGGTGGCGCAGGTCGTGGAGACCGGTCCGGGCTCGACGGCCCGCGTCCGCGCGCGCCAGCGCACCGCCACGGTGTCGTTGCTGACCCTGGACGAGGGCGTCGCACCGGGCGACTGGCTCGTCTGCCACTGCGGCTTCGCGCTCGCGCGGGTGACGGCCGAGGAGGCCGCCGACGCCACCGCCATCCGCACCACCACGGTGGCACCCGCCGCCCCGGTGGTGCAGGCCACCGCACCGGCACCGATGGTGCCCCCGAGGAAGGACATTCCATGAACGCGACCCGACGCAACGGCATCCTGCTGGCCCTTGTCGCCGCGGCGATCAGCGGGTTCTCGGTCTTCGTCAACGCCTCCGCAGTGTTGGCCTTCGAGAGCGCAACCGTCTACACGACGGCCAAGAACGTCGTCGCCGCCCTGGCGCTGCTCGCCGTCGTCGCGCTGGGAACGCGCACGGGAGCACGCCTCACCCGGCCGATCGGCGCGCGGCAGTGGCTCGCGCTCACTGCGATCGGGCTTCTCGGCGGCAGCCTCGCGTTCGTGCTGTTCTTCGAGGGGCTGGCCCGGGCCACCTCTTCGCAGGCGGCCTTCCTCCACAAGACGCTCGTGCTCTGGGTTGCGCTCCTCGCCCTACCCCTGCTGGGGGAGCGGCTGCAGTGGGGTCACTGGCTGGCGATCGGCCTCCTGGTCGTCGGCAAGGTGGGACTCGCCGGTGGCCTGCCGTCCTCGTTCGGCACGTCGGGGCTGCTCATCCTGGCCGCGACCCTGGTGTGGTCCCTGGAGGTCGTGCTCGCCAAGTGGTTGCTCGGCGGGGTCTCGTCATGGACCGTCGCGGTCGCCCGTATGGGGCTGGGGTCGATCGCGCTGCTCGGGTGGCTGGCCGCGCGTGGCCAGCTCGGCGGCCTCGCGGCGATGACGGGCGAGCAGGTCGGCTGGGTGCTGCTCACCGGGGCCCTGCTGGCCTGCTACGTCGCGACCTGGTTCGCCGCGCTGGCCCGGGCGCAGGCCGTCGACGTCACGGCGGTGCTCGTGCTCGCGGCCCCGGTCACGGCCGGGCTCAGCGCGGCGGTCGACGGGACCCCGCTGGCGCCGCAGGCCGTCTGGCTCGCGCTGGTCGTGCTCGGGGGGGCCGCAGTCGTCCGGCTGGGTGGGTGGAGCACCGCTCGTCGGGACCGGGCCCCCGCCGTCGAGACCCGCGGGTAGGGGGCCGCCGTGACATCGGCCCTGAGCGGGGCGCTGCGCTTCGCCGCCTACGCCTACCCCCCCAACGCGCTCGGCTACTGCGGGCCGGACGCGTCGCACCAGCTGCTCCAGCAGGTGGCGGCCGGCGTCGACGACCCGGACCTGCGCCGGCTCGCCCGCGGCTTCGAGGGCGCCTGGCCCTACCTCGAGCTCATCGCCGCAGCCAACGGCATCCGCGACCCGCTGGACGCGTCGGTGGTCGAGGCCTACTGGGTCGGCAACAGCCTCCTGAACCACGTGGGCCCGCGGCTGCTCGGGGACTCCCTCGAGACCCGTTTCCGTGGCCGCGCCGGGCGCTCCTGGTCGAGGCTCGTCGATGCCGTACCCGCGGGGGCCGTTCCCCACCACTCGTTCCACGTGTTCGGGATCTACCCGTGGGTGGGGCTGCTGCGTGAGGGGCGGGTCGACGCGCCGTTGCACGTGCTCGACCGCTGTCGGGTCCGCTGGGGCCAGGTGGTCGAGCTGAGGGGGGCGGAGGCGGTGGTCTCGTCCCGCCCGCTGTGTTGGGACGGGCGTCAGCTGGTGCTCGGACGGGCGCGGCCGGAGACCGTGGTCCTGCGGGCGGACGGGCTCGGACTGGCCGGTCCCGTGGTGGTGGGGGACTGGTGCTCGCTGCACTGGGAGTGGCTCTGCGAGCGACTCGACCGAGCACAGCTCGCGGCGCTGGTCCGGTGCACCACGCAACAGCTCAGGGTCGTCAATGGCACACCGTTCCCGGCGCCCGCGGCAGTTCTCGCCTGAGTCGTCCTCGTCCGCTCTGCTCTGCGTGTCCGTCCTCGTCCGCGACCACGCAGCACTTCGGATGCCGCGTACCTGTGCTGCGTTCGACCCGGGCTGGTGCGTGGCCAGGTCCGGCGTTCACCAGGGGTGGGCAGTGGTCACCGGAGCCGTCGCGGAAAGAGCCACCTGCCACCCCGGGACGCCACCTGCCACCCCCCGGGGACGCCACCTGCCACCCCCGGGACGCCACCTGCCGCCCCCGGGACCGCTGGGCGCCGGCCTTGGGGGTGCCACAGGCGCGACCCGCCGCGCGCCTGACACCCCTCGAGCGATCAGCGCTCCCACGAACAGGCAGTCCACCGCACCCGAGCTGGGTGTGCCCCCACGCCCGGCCGGGCCCGTGCCCTCGACCGACGGGTCAGACGCGGGCGCCGTTGTCGCCGCTCGTGGGATCGCGGTGCTTCGGCTGGCGCAGCACGAGCAGGCCGAAGCCGACCAGCGAGACCAGGACGGACACGATGAACCAGCGGATGCTGTGCGTCGGGCGCGCGAAGACGACCCAGAGCATGATGAGGGGCCCGGCCACCAGGCCGATGACGGCACCCCAGAAGTGCAGGTCCTCCTGCGGTGGCAGCACCACCTCGGGTGGTTCGAAGTGCTCCTCGTCGCCCAGGGCGGCTTCGGCCTGCTCGGCGGCCGCCGTGGTTGCAGGGTCGGTGGGCTCGGCGGCGCGCCAGGACGACGCGGGGACGACGACGTCGAACGGTGAGGGGTTGACCCAGGGCGCGCGGGACGTGACCGGTGGGGCCGGCCGCTCCGCGGCATCCAGCTCGGCGGCATCCAGCTCGGCGCCCTCCAGCTCGGCGCCATCTCGGTCGGCGCCATCTCGGTCGGTGACGTCCGGGTCGGTGACGTCCGGGTCGGTGACGGCCGCCTCGGCGGGGTCGGTGCGGGTGGCGGAAGGCTCGGTGGCGTCGCCGCCCGGAGCCGGCTGCTCGGACTCCTCGTGGGCCGCACCCGCCGCACCCGCCGCACCCGCCGCA
>Ga0105047_10011915_pt1 | contig 14069 bp, 14 predicted proteins | sample MAT04_FD_78384 | JGI IMG/M metagenome (GOLD analysis project Ga0105047, IMG submission 78384) | Freshwater microbial communities from Lake Fryxell liftoff mats and glacier meltwater in Antarctica - MAT-04 (megahit assembly) | ecosystem: Environmental > Aquatic > Freshwater > Ice > Liftoff...
GCAAAATCTCATTTGACTCTAGTATTTATGGACTATAGTACGATGATAAGATTGGAGAATATTTTACCGAATCGAATCAAACTGTTAGCTTACTGCGCGATAACATTGGAACTGCTTTTACGTTCGGTTTTGAAACAACGCTGGAATGGAATATCGACAGGACTTTCTTTGAAAATGATGAAAATTTTATATGGACTATATTCGCCAACACAGCATTTACAAATTCAGAGTATTTATCTTCTGCTGAACCTAATATTGAGGGTAAAAAAGTAGAATTTGTTCCGCTTGTGAATTTAAAAACTGGAACCGGAATTGGATCTAAGAACTTTATGTCTAGCCTTCAATTTTCATACGTTTCCGAGCAGTTTACAGACGCAACCAATTCATTTGTAGGATCTAACGATAGTAGCAACGGAATTACAGGTCAAATTCCGGCGTATTATGTAATTGCTTTTTCAACATCTTATACTTGGAGACAGTTTAAATTTGAAGCCGGAATTACCAACATTACCAATAACAGTTACTTCACCAGAAGAGCTACTGAATATCCTAGACCTGGGATTATTCCGTTTGAAAATAGAACATTGTACACTACATTGGAAATCAAATTTTAAAACTCAAATCGAATTTTAAACGTACATTCAATGTTTTAAAACATATCTTATGCACTATCTTAAAATCATTGTACTGCTGCTACTTTTTTTGTCGTTTACGAATTGTGCGAGTAAAAAACATAAAAACATTTCGTATCTCGAAAATACTTCGGAAGAGGATAATCCAACACTAAATATTTTTACGCCTAAAAATAGAAAGTATAAAAATAATCCCGTTTTACTATTTGTTCATGGCGGCAATTGGAATTCAGGCGATAAAAAACTTTATGGTTTCTTTGGAAGAAACTTTGCTAAAAAAGGCATTACAACCGTAATTGTGGGCTACACCTTGAGTCCAAAAGCCAATTACGACGGTATGGCAAAAGAAATTGCTAAAGCCGTGGAATGGACAAAAAACAACATTGCAAATTATAATGGAGATCCGAATTCTATTTTCCTTACGGGACATTCTGCTGGCGGACATTTAATTGCTTTAATTGCGACGAATCCGAAATACTTAAAAGACAATAGCATTATAAAAGGTGTAATTTTGAATGATGCTGCAGGATTAGATATGAAGCACTATTTAGAAAAATTTCCACCAACGAATTCCGCTGACTATTTGACAACTTGGACGGCTAATCCTGAAAACTGGAAAGAGGCGTCACCACTTTACTTTTTAGATAAAAATTCACCAAAATTCATGATTTATATTGGAAGCAAAACCTACGAATCAATTAAAGTTTCAAATGAAAGATTCTTGAATAAATTACACGAATTTCAGCCTAATGTGCGACCAATAGTGTTGAAAAAGAAACATATTCCGATGATATTACAGTATTTTTTTCCGTGGAATAACAGGTACGATGAAATCAAAAAATTTATCGAAGAAACTAAATAGAACCAGAAAGTCCAGAATTATGTGGACTTACTGTTTATTTTCTAGAATTGAAAAAATCTTCAAAAATCAAGCAACTCGAAAGCTCTTCATTGTATTGCGGATATTCAATTTTTAACTGATTTGGCGTATTGGCATAACCTTGTGTAAAGTTTACCATGTGTAAACTCAAAGCTCTAAACTTATCTGACTTTGAAGTTTTGTATGCCATTTGATAATATAATTTTGTAATAGATCTAGTCCTATACTCCAAATTATCACTATACGATTCGTTTACATAAGTATCATCGTATGTCGAATAGCTAGAAAATCTGCGCATCATCCACGAATTTCCTATATCCGTCATGTTCAAATAACAATTCGCAACAAGAAAATAATAGTAATCACGATCTTTTCGATTAACATCATTAGCTAATTTTAAATATTTTACAAGATGTTCCGTTATGGACAATTTGTTTACAAAATAGGTCTCTTTTGGCTTGATAAAATTGTCGGTGTACGGAATAACATAAAACGGATTTTTATCAAATGAATGGTACTCATCATATTTTCCTCTTTCCCATGCATTGTAATTTTGCTGCCAGTAATCTTCTGGTAATGATCTGAAAGTAACCAAAGCCATATTAAGTTTTTCTTCACGAATGTACTTTGTGCCTAATAAGTCAATCAGGTATTTTTTGTCTTTAAATAACGTACTATAAATAAAATCATCTTTCGTGCCCAACGACATCGTATTCATTTGATTCAATAAAATCTGCAAATCTCTAGCGGGATATACAAAATCTAAGTAGTCATAATAATTATAAAAAACATCTAAATTAGAAGAAGTATTCAGTCTGTTTCCACGCCATTCTACGTCATTTGCACTCGAACTATATTCGTGGTAAAAAGTACTGTTTAGTGCAATAAGCGCAATACCATCAAGCAAATTTCCTTTGAACTCCAATTCGCGACCTAATGCAAAAACGAATCTACTATCGGATTTATTTTTATCGACAATTGCTTTCACTTCATCTGTAATAATGGCTTTCCCAAATACTTGTCGGGCAGTCAAACAAAGAGCTTTGATTTTTTCAATTTGAACTCTTACGTTTTCATTTTTATAGTTGTTTTCGAAAGCTTTAATCTTTAGTAATCCTGCATCGTATTGGTTCGTCATAAACAACAATTGTATTTCAGCAGCTTTCCACAACACGGGATTATCTACTTTCTTAAAATCGACAGTTGAAACAAAATCCAGTACTTCTTGAGCATACAATCGGTCTTTGGCAGAACGTTCTCGAAGTGTATGCGTTGTAATTTTGCTTTCACCGCTTTCGCTATAATAACTTCCTTCCTCAATTGAAGGTGAATAATTGGTGTAAAATGGCGTATAAATCCAATCCTCCAGTTTATTAATTTCCCGAACTAACAGAAAGTCGAGCGTTTTAAAATTTGGTTTATTTTGATAGATTACTTTTAGATTAGACAAATTTTTATTTACAATTCGTGCCGAAGCATAAGCATATAAATTCGCAATTTCACTCTGAGTTTTGGCAAATTTCAAGGCTTTATCCAAATTGAACTTGCTCGAAAAATAGAACTGACTCGCGAATGCTTTTTCAAGCGAATTGGCGAAGATATCGGCAACATCATTATAATTTCCAGTTACTTCCGAAGTAAAACAATGAAAATACAAGCTCCAATAATATAGATAATCTTTGTTAGAATTTGCAAATTCAGAAGCAAAAACAGATTGAATTAAGGTCTCATTTCCGTTATAAAATCCCAGACGTATGCATTGAAAAGCATACTTTCGTTTTAGTAATTTATCTTTTTCATTAGTGTACGCCGTGACTAATTCCTTTTCAAATTTTCCAGCTGATTTTTTCTGATCTTCTTCTATACGTTCCCAAGAATTTTCGTAATTGCTGATGTTAAAACCTTCGCATTTTTTGGCATAAATAAGATACTTTATGACACTGGTTTTTTTATTTTTATAAAGGAATTGTAAAAATTCATTATCCGAACCAGAGTGAATATCCGTTAGCTTTAATTCGTTATTAAAATAGATAATCTGATCAATATCAACTTTTTTGTCGGTATAATTATACCAGTCCAAAATATTAGATTCATACGCTATTTTGTCCTGAAATGAATCACTTGCAGAATCATAACCCCAAGCAAAATTGTTGTAATAAAACCCAGAATATTCATTATAATTAAAGTACTTTGGATTGAACAGACAGTAGCGAATATCTTCACCATAAGGCGAATATCCACAAGCAGAAGCCTTGCAATTACTTAGAAAAAGTATCGTAAAAACCAGTAATTTCTTCATGGCTGTATTTTTTAAAAGTGGATTCATCTAAATCAAATAAACAAATGGTAGTGTTGGCGTCAAGCGAAACATTTTTCTTGATAACAGCGATTGCTTCGTTAAGTGTCGCTGCCGAAACTTCCTCGCATTTTATTTGATCGGCAACTCGATAATAGTCAGTCCAATTTAGCGTTGTATCCTTCGTAACTTCATACCACATTGGTTTGATTTTTTTTGTAAAGTCTACTAAATCAGTAGAACTTATAGGTACCAATTTCTGAAAGTGACTGTTTTGATACAATTGCGACCAGCTGAAAATAGGTAATGCAACATCCACATGAACTGGATAGCTTCTTTTCTTATTCAAATAAGATTTTAATTCGGATACATCCAAAATCGAATTCTTATCACTTTTTGTCAAAGGACGAACTAAATTGTAACACATTAGCATTACTTTGTCAACAGGAGGAATACCCATAATTTCGCTGTATTTGTAGGGATATAATCTTAGTGTGCAACTGATTTCTTTCTTAGAATCTTCCTTAATTTTCTTTAGCAGATAAAAATATTTCTCTTTAGTAGATTTTGTCCAATCGCAATCAATTTGGATTTCGTTTGCTACAGCAGATTTTTGAAACTTTTCTTTGCACCGTTTAGTGATTAAGAAAACAATATTATCTGCCAAAACATCCAAATCTTTTTCAGAATTGTATTTGAAAATTTCATTTTTAATAAAAACAGTAGGAATTATTGAAATCCCCAAATTACTGTCCAGCATACCAGTATAACTATCTAATTTGTCGTAAGGATAATTTCCCATTGCTTCCGAATAATCTATCTCAAAAAACTTTACATAAACCTTTTTAATCTTATTGGCAATGAGCTTACTTTCCATTTCAGAATTTAAGCTACTCGAACTTTTCCAATAGTAAAAAGCACGTTCTACATTTTGAACTTTATTTTCTTCATTACACGAAAAAAGAAATAACGAAACAATTCCAAGAAATAGTATTTTCTTCATTTATTGAGATTTTATAGATACCGTAAAAACTGCTTAAAAGTATATCTTTTTTAGCAATATTTAAAATAAAAAAACCGCCTATTGCTAAGCGGATTTTATTTCTATTTTCTTATTTATGCTGTCTGCGCCACCATACTGAAAAGTGATTACGGACTACTATTTAACTGGGATATTGGCCAAGATTTCTAAATAAAACTTCCAAAATTTCTGTGACGATTTAATTGAAGCTCTTTCATCAGGGCTATGTGCTCCGTGAATTGTTGGCCCAAATGAAATCATATCCATTTCGGGATAGTTGGTTCCTAATATTCCACATTCCAATCCAGCGTGACAAGCCACAACATTTGGTTTTGCATCATTTTGCTTCTCGTAAATGTTTACTAAAACGTCTAATATCTCAGAGTTTACGTTTGGTGTCCAACCTGGATAACTTCCTCCAAATTCTACTTCACAACCAAATAATTCATAAGCCGAACGCAAAGCATTGGCCAAGTCAAATTTTGAACTTTCAACAGAAGATCGCGTAAGATTTTGAATTGAAATTAAGCCTTCTTTTACAGTCACACGAGCAATATTATTAGACGTTTCAACCAAATTTTCCATGTCAGCACTCATTCGGTAAACGCCATTGTGCGCCGCGTAAATTGCGCGAAGCATACCTTCTTGAACGCCTAAATCCATAACTTCTGTAGGTAAATCGCATTTTACGATTTCGATAGTTAAATTAGGTTCCGTTGTCTTGAATTCGGTCTTAATGTCGCTAATAATTTCCTGCATATCAAATACAAAAGCCTCGTCATACATTCCGGCAACAATAACGTTGACAACACTTTCACGTGGAATCGCATTGCGTAAACTTCCTCCACTGATTTCCGAAATCTGCAAACCAAAATTCTCAAATCCATCAAATAATAAACGGTTCATTATTTTATTAGCATTAGCCAAACCTTTATGAATATCCATTCCAGAATGTCCGCCATTCAAGCCTTTTACAGTGATTAGATATCCAACAGAATTCTCTGGAATTTCTTCCAAATTGTAAGCTCTTGTTGCAGTTACATCAATTCCTCCTGCACAACCAATATCAATTTCATCATCTTCTTCTGTATCCAAATTCAAAAGAATTTCTCCTTTCAACACACCGCCTTTCAAGTTTAAAGCGCCTGTCATTCCGGTTTCTTCATCTATCGTAAACAACGCTTCAATTGCAGGATGTGGAATATCTTTGCTTTCTAAAATGGCCATAATTGCTGCAACTCCTAATCCGTTATCAGCGCCAAGTGTAGTTCCTTTTGCACGAACCCAGTCGCCATCAACATACATATCAATTCCTTGTGTATCGAAATTAAAAATAGTGTCGTTGTTCTTTTGGTGCACCATATCTAAATGTCCTTGCAATACAACCGTTTTGCGATTTTCCATTCCCAGCGTCGCTGGTTTACGGATGATTACGTTTCTAATTTCGTCTTCAAATGTTTCCAGTTCAAGGCTTTTTCCGAAGTCTTTCATAAATTCGATGACGCGCTCTTCTTTCTTTGAAGGACGTGGCACTGCATTCAAATCGGCAAATTTATTCCATAGTGCTTTTGGTTCAAGGTTTCTGATTTCTTGGCTCATTATATTTTAATTTGTAAGTTTTAAAGATACAAAGTTACAAAGTTTAGCTATTTTAGAAATTGAATTGTGATTATATTTACATTTTAAATCCACAAAGTGAAACGCAAGTACATTCTGCCTCTTTTTCTAGTATTTCAAATCATTTTCATAAAGACTATAGCTTTCTTTCCGGAAGTTATTGAACGTTTTTACAGTAATGGTTTATTTGTTTTTACCTCAAAAACGGAACGCTTCATATTGGGATGGATTCCGTTCTCTGTTGGTGATGTTTTATATGCATTTCTGATTGTGTATATGTTAATTTCTATATGGAAAGCTCGTACAACTTGGAGAAAACAATGGAAAAACAATCTACTGAAAGTATTAAGCGGTTTTTCCGTTTTCTATTTCTTTTTTCATTTGCTATGGGCGACAAATTATTATCGGGTTCCACTTTTTGAAAAGATGAATATCAAACGTGAATATTCCGAGTCCGATTTATATGAATTTACAGAAAAGCTGATTGTTAAGACTAACGAAGTACAATTTGCAATCACAAACAATAAAAACCAAAAAGTAAGTAATCCGTATTCGCAAGACAGCATTTTTAAAATGACACAGAATGGTTATGATAATTTGGCGAAAGAACATTCGTTTTTAAAGTATGAAGTTCCAAGTCGAAAGAAATCATTGTTTAGTTTGCCGTTGACTTATATGGGTTTTGGAGGTTATTTGAATCCGTTTACCAATGAATCTCAGGTGAATTATAAACTGCCGATGTATGGTTTTCCAAATGTTATTTGTCACGAAATGGCACACCAAATTGGCTATGCAAGTGAGAGCGAATGTAATTTTATTGGATTTTTAGCCTGCATCAAAAATGACAATTTATATTTTCAATACGCTGCTTATTCTAGTGATTTGAGGTATTGTTTATCGAATGTGGCTTTAAAAAATGAGGAAAAAATCGAAGCTTACAAAACACAGATCAATCTTGGAATTATCAAAAATTTTAAGGAAAGTGAAGCTTTTTGGAAACAATATGACACAATTGTAGATAAAGGGTTCCATGCATTTTACGACCAGTATCTGAAAGCAAATCAACAACAAGATGGCTTGGAGAGTTACAGCAAATTTGTCGATTTACTCATTAATTATTACAAAGGGAAAGAACTTCGATAAACGATTTTATCTAAGGTCTATTATCAGTTAATCTGATGTATTATCTATTGTCTATTATCTATTATCTCTAACCTTATCTCACATTCTGCTTAAAGTAAACTTCGGTTGCACCTTGTCCATACTTTTGATAATTAGCATCTTGAAAAATTACATTATCGTATCTACCTAACAGAAAATCTAAGTCGGATTTCAAAACACCTTCACCCACTCCATGAATAAAAACGATTTTCGGAATACGATTGCGCACTGCAAAATCCATATGGCGCTGTGCGGTTTCTAATTGAATAGTTAGAATATCATAATTACTCAACGATTTATGATTCTTTACTAATTTCTCAATGTGTAAATCAAATTCGGGTGGTGGAATTTCTTTTTTGTTTTTCTTTTCTTTATTGATATAGTTAGGTTTAGCAACTTCCTTTTCGCTTATAACTTGGCTTTTATTAAAACTGAAATTCATAGCATTACCGCTTTCAATTTTAATTAACTCACTTCTTTTAAAGGTCAAATTAAAACCATCTGCAGTTTCTATAGTAACATCCTCACCTTTCACATCTAGTACAACACCATCTATAGCATCGTCTAAAACCGAAATTTTATCTCCTTTGTTCAGCATCTTCTTTTTCTTCTTTTTGATTTTTACTCGGAACTTTTGAACTCAAATGCATCATACCAAACATGAATACCACTACTGCAGCAGAAAGAAGGTAAATATTGGGCTTATCTTTTGATTGCTCAAATAGTCCAACAATAATGGCCAGAAACATAAAAGGAATCCAGAGTTTTTTCATAGTATCAATTTTCAATTCCAAAAATAAAAAAAACCAGCCGGATTAGCTGGTTTTAAATCAAGTATATTTTAGTAAACTTACATACCGCTCATGCTACTTGCTGAACTTGCTGCAAAAACAACAACAGATATAATTGCGATAATATAAACAACAATCGTGATAATCATAAATATTCCCAAAAACTTGTGGTGTGACTTTAAATTAACCAAAGCAGTAGTCAGCGCATCGCTATTATTCCCATCAATAGCTTTTCTGGCTCCAGTAGCATAGTTAAATAAATAATAGACCGGAAAAAAATAAATCAAAGCTAGTAAGATGTACAAAATACCAAAATAGCCTTTGATAGCATTAAAAGCACCCATTCCCATAGCGCCGCCATAGGGGTCATCAGGCATTGCCGACATTGCAACAGACATAAAAGCGCCCGCAACTACCATCAATCCGATAAAAATAAATCCTATTATTGCTAAAAACATACACCATTTGGCACTAGTTTTTAAAGCATCAATTGCTAAGTCATTCAATGTTAATTTTTCTTCCATAATTAATTACTGTTTAGGTTTGTTATAAAATACTCTGTTTTTTACTTCTCAAATTGCTTTAAGGTCTTGATAATGATAGCAACACAATTTAATAATTGTTCTTCATTCATCACTAGTGGTGGCGCAAAACGAATAATATTACCGTGAGTTGGTTTGGCCAATAATCCGTTATCTCGCAATGCCATGCATATATTCCACGCAGTATCGCTTTCTTCTGTATCGTTGATTACAACTGCATTCAATAATCCTTTTCCACGAACTAACGTGGCAATATTTGAAGTTTCTATATACTTTGCCAAATTTGTCCGGAAGATTTTACCCAAATGTCGTGCGTTTTGGGACAAATGTTCTTCTGAAACAACTTCTAAAGCAGCCATCGCCACCGCAGCCGCAACTGGATTTCCTCCAAAAGTAGAACCGTGTTGTCCAGGTCTGATAACATTCATAATCGCATCATTTGCCAAAACTGCCGAAACTGGATAAGCTCCACCAGATAGTGCTTTACCCAAAATTAAAATATCTGGAGTAACATACGATGCTTGTTTTTCACATTGGTTTTCACAGTTACAGTTGCCACAAACAGCTAATAATGAACCTGTTCTTGCAATACCGGTTTGAACTTCATCAGCAATAAATAAAACGTTGTTTGCTTTGCATAATGCTTTGGCTTTTGCCAGATAATCTTCAGCTGGAACATAAACTCCTGCTTCACCTTGAATAGGTTCTACTAAAAATCCCGCGATATTTTTAGAAGATGAAATGGCTTTCTGTAAAGCATCAATATCGTCATAAGGTATTTTTATAAATCCTGCTGTGTAGGGACCAAAATTTTTGCGAGCATTTTCGTCATTTGAAAAAGAAATGATTGTTGTAGTTCTTCCATGAAAATTTCCATCGCACACAATAATTTGCGCTTCATTTTCGGAAATTCCTTTCTTTTCATATGCCCATTTTCTACATAATTTCAAAGCCGTTTCAACCGCTTCCGCACCTGTATTCATTGGTAATACTTTATCAAAACCAAAATAGTTTGTAATATATTCTTCGTAAACACCCAATTTATCATTGTAAAAAGCTCTTGAAGTAAGTGTCAATGTTTCTGCTTGTTTCATCATAGCTCCCACAATTTTTGGATGACAATGACCTTGATTTACTGCTGAATAGGCCGAAAGAAAGTCGTAATATTTTTTACCGTCAACATCCCAAACATAAACACCTTCTCCTCTACTAAGAACTACTGGTAATGGATGGTAATTGTGTGCACCATACTTGTTTTCTAAAGCAATTGCTTCGTCCGAACTAATTTTTTCTAAAACTGACATTGTTATTGAATTTTTAATCTACTCTCACTGCAGATTAGTGGTAAAGTCGCAATTCCTTCTTACTGGAGAGAAATCATCCATAGCAAAAGTAAAATTTAATTATGAATTATAAATTATAAACGGTTTGATTAATTCAAAATTTAAAATATACTATTTATAATAATTTACGACTACTTCTTACTTTCAATCCTGTTCAAAATATCGTTCATCATTTCAATTTGTACTTTTTGAATCTCAATCAGCTCTTGTTGTTGATGCATAATCAAATGATCTAATTTATCATCTAGCATTCTAATTTCCAACTCTGATTTTAAATTAATCATATAATCTTTTTTGGATCGTTGTCGGTCTTTTTCTTCTTGACGATTTTGGCTCATCATTATTATTGGTGCCTGTAATGACGCTAAACATGAAAGAATTAAATTCAGTAATATAAACGGATATGGATCAAATCCTTTGTTGAATAACAAAAAAGCATTAGCAGCAATCCATACAATAATGACCACAAAAAACCAAATGATAAACGTCCAGCTCCCACCAAAAGCAGCAACATTATCAGCAAGTCGCTGGCCAAAAGTGCGTTTTTCCTGCTTGTCTTCAACTTTTCGAACAAGTGATTTATCATCCTTAAACGATTTTAGAACATTTTTATGCAAATCACTTAATTCGCCTACTTCCGATTTTAAAAATTTTGAAATATATTTTTCTCTATAGATGTTCAATTCCGCCGTTGTTATCTCTTTTGACATATCCAAATCGGGATGTTCTTCTTTTATCAACTTAAGGATCGGAAGTCGAATACTTGCACACAAAACTTTATCTTTTTCCTGAGCTTCTATACCTGAAATAGTACTTACAAACGTAGCTGACGAACTCATGTGAATTTTTTTATTGGCTAATGTACATTTTTAAACCATAAAAAAACCTCATTTCTGATAAAAGAAATGAGGTCTAATTTACAATCTAAAATTAATTATAGCAGTGTTGCTGAAGATGTAATTGCTGTATTGAGTAATTTTGAAATTGGACAATTCGTCTCTGCTTTGGTAACCAATTCTTGGAAAGTTTCTTCTGAGATTCCCGGAATTGTTGCCTCAACAATTAAGTGAGAACCTACTATGGAACCGTTTTGGAAATCTATTTCACATTTAGTCTGAATATTTTCTGCTTCAAAGCCGGCTTCGCCAATAAACGCCGATAGTTGCATTGTGAAACAACCCGAGTGCGCGGCCGCAACAAGTTCTTCTGGATTGGTTCCAACCCCCTCTTCAAAACGCGATCCAAATGAATACTGCGTGCTGTTTAAGGTTGTGCTTTGTGTGGTCAGCGTTCCTTTTCCTTCTTTTACGGAACCTTTCCAAACTGCGGTTGCATTTCTTTTCATGATAGTCGAGTGTTTAAAATTTACCGTAAAATTAAATACTAGATACTAATTTAAGGTTACGGAATTATTGTTATTTATTATAAGTTTAAAATTTACTGTTCTTACTTTTATGGTGCAGTTTTCGTACTTATAGCTACGGCGGCATCCATGCTATAAAATTGATATCTGACTGGAGCACAAGGAAGTCAAAAAGATGTTTATCCAAACATCTCTAAAAGCTTATTTACCGTATTCCAGTTGCGGGTTGTAGAAACTACGTTCATGCTTTTTTCAATCCATTTGTTGTCTAATCTCGTTTTGGCTGGCGATATTTCATATTTAAGATATATTCGGTTACCGTCTAATTGTATTTCGTCAGGTTTAATAAAATTGAGATTTAGCTGCGTGATCATATTTTCGGGCAGAACTGACGTTATAAATGAAACATAAAGCTTTTTCAAATCAACATCTTCTTCGTTAAGAAATTCATTTCTATCCAGACAAGCTTGCAAATCTTCTTTTCCAATAACAATAACCGGAACGTCGTGTCCAAACTCTTTAAAGATTTCTTGTTTGATTAGGAAACCAACTTTAGTCGGACTTGCTTCTTCTGCATCTACAAAAACATTCCCAGATTGAACATATGTTGCTACGTTTATAAAACCAGCGGATTCAAGTGCTTTTTTCAAAGCTACCATGTTAATCATTTTATGTCCCGAGACATTAATTCCACGAAGAAGGGCTAAGTGCGTTGTCATGGTTTTTATTTCTATTTTTCGAATATACAAACTTCCTAGTATTTTATAGCTGATGGGATTCCCAAACAGGTTAAGTATTATCAGCTGTACTCTTTGCAGCTAAAGGACCTGCTTTGCAGGTAGTGACTACTTATCAATTCTAAATCCAACCGTAAAAACAGCACCTTTATTTTCGCCGTCACTGTAGGCATAAATGTAGCCCTTGAATTTATTTACAATTTGCTGACAAAGGTATAGTCCTATTCCAATTGACGATTCACTTGAAGTTCCAACACGCGACATTTTAGAGAACTTAGAGAATAATTGTTTGCGTTGAACTTCAGTAAAGCCCATCCCTTTATCCCTCACTTTTATTTCGAGAAATTCTTTGTTGGTGGCAACATCAACCGAAATGGTACTACTGGGCTGCGAAAATTTTACAGCATTGTGCAACAGATTAAAAATTATACTTGATAATAATATTTCGTCTACAAATATGGTGATATCGTTTCGGATTATATTTATATTGATGGTTATGTTCTTCTCCTGCAGTTTTTCTGTAAGTTGATTTTCAGTATCGGCTACCATTTCTTTCATGTTAATTGTATTCGACTCTACTTCCACATTAGAAAGGGCATCTTCCTCACGCAACAAATAGATAAACGATTCCAAAAAAGCCAATTGGTTATCTGCAGAAGTCACAATATGCTTGGCAATTTCCTTAATTTCAGTTATATCATTTTCTTCTAGCAAAAGGGTTGCGAGCGATTTAGGTTGCGATACATAGTTCTTAATGTCATGAGTAAGTAGTGAAACCAAATCCTGCTTTTGACTTAAGTAGTTCTCATTATCATCAATCGTTTTTTGCACATTATAGAGTAATCGCCCAGCTTCATCTTTATACCGCAGTGGTAAATTGGGGACCGTTCTGTGCTTTCTGTATTTAGCTAATGAAACCGAAGCAAGGGTAATTGGAACAATTATTTTATTAATAACATAAAGCGTTATAGCGGTTGCCAGCAAGGTAAAACCCAATGTAAAAAGTAAAATAGTTTGCGTAGAATATGCATCTTTGTTAAAAATAAGCGTTATAATCAAGCCGATTAACGGAATGTGAATCCCTAAAAAGGCAACAAAAAAGAATTTGCTGGTATAACTTTTCCTGAGAAAACTAATTTTGGATAAATTTTGGTACAGCTTCATAGAAATAGATTTTGGGTTCTGATTAGATACAAAGTAAACAATAATTATAAATTTAATCACTGAATAGTTAACTCATTTACGGATTTTAGAGCTTTTTAGTTCTTAAATGACATCGAAAATTTGAATCATATCCGTTTTGTATAATAAGTTCAGTCGTCCTGCTATATTTTTGCTTTGTATAATAGAATGAAATACGGCGCTTTAAAATAATATTAAATTACAGGTAAAATAAGATGCCTCTTTACTAAAAGTGACTTACATTTTTTAATATGTAAACGAATTTTCATTAAAATAAGAAAGCGAAAAACCTTCGATTTCTCGAAGGCTTCTTGCTTTATTCTGTTAAAAGTGTCTTATCTCTTCACAACTCTAACGGTTTGAACAGTATCGTCTTGCGCAACAACTACGTTGTAAACACCACTCGGATAACGATCTCCAATAGTCGTTGTTTCTAAGTCTAACACACGAACCTCTCTTTGTTCAATTAGTCTTCCAACCATATCATAAACCTGCATGTTAACC
>Ga0105047_10011917_pt1 | contig 14068 bp, 8 predicted proteins | sample MAT04_FD_78384 | JGI IMG/M metagenome (GOLD analysis project Ga0105047, IMG submission 78384) | Freshwater microbial communities from Lake Fryxell liftoff mats and glacier meltwater in Antarctica - MAT-04 (megahit assembly) | ecosystem: Environmental > Aquatic > Freshwater > Ice > Liftoff...
AAGCCCCATGCCGTGGTGCGACGAGTATCTTTTTTGTCTGCATGGCATCGCCACGCATGACGCTCCCATCACCTGGCAATTCCTTTGGGAACCCAGCAACGAACATCGTCAGCCGTTGATGCGACTCTGGGGGGCAGTCTTGGGAAAGGTGTTCAACTGGGACTTTCGTCCCATGCACCACGTCAACACAGTCCTCCTGGGACTGAGCGGGCTAGTCATGGTGCTGGCGGTTCGAAAGGTGCGCGGCCGTTCAGAACTGGCAGATGTGTTCCTCCCGCTCCTGGTCCTGACGCCGTTCCATTATGCCACTCTGCTCATCTACTCGCACTCCAACCACCTCCCGCTGGCGTTGTGGTGCCTGTCGGCCAGTGCGGTGCTGGTGGACTGGCCGCTCCGGTCTGTCCCGCGCCTAGTTGCGTATGTCGGGTTGCTGCTGGGCGTGACTTGGGGTGGCGGGCCGGTGGGAACCATCTGGGCGTTGGGCCTCTGCGGTGTTCTGCTGGCGGGATTCTTTGCGCACCGGGGATTGGTCTGGAACTTGTGCGCGGGTGTTGGGCTGGTGCTGGTGGCAGGTTCCTGCGCGTTCATCCTATTCAACATGCCGCCTCCGCTAGGCAAGGGGATCTACCTCAGCAAATCCCTCTCGCAGACCTTGGTGATGGCGGTGAAATACTCCGGAACCTGGATGGGCGATGTTCCGCTCAAGAAGGTCTGGCCTTGGGCTGCCCTGGTGATGATCCTGCCATCGCTGTACCTGATGGGGCGGCTGTTCACGGATGTTTGGCGGCAGGGGCGGTCGGACTGGCTGGGGCTGATACGCAAATGGTTTGGGCTGCTGAGTGTGGCGGCCACGACGGTGGCCATCGCGGTGGTCCTGGGACATGGCCGGGGGGACTATCCCTCTCCCTGGGAGTCCCGTTACTGCGTCTTTGCCGCGCCCATTGTGATCGCGATCTACTTCCTCTTGATTCGGTGCGCGGCGCCTTCCCTTTTCACGGGCGGGCTGGCGATCTGGATGGTCGTGTGCGTTGGTTGGAATGTGCCCGCGGCACTGGCTCTGGCCCAAACCCACAAAGCGCGCCACTCGGTCTTGGTGAAGGAACTCCGGAGCGGGCGCCAAGCCTTGAGCCTGCTGGCGGAGCAACACGTCATGGCAACCGGCTGGAGCGCCGAATGGGGCATTCAAAACTTGGTGACGTGGTGGTATGACATGCGCGCCAAAGGTATCTCCACGTTCGCCCGATTTCATGCTACAGAACAGGATCCGGCGCGTCGCTGCCTGTTGCTCCATGCAACCGCCGGAACACTCGGGGCGGGCCTGCGCGTCGAAGCCGATGCGGCAGTTCAGGGCCGTTCCGTGATCGCGAATACCAATGGCGTGGCCGCGCGTGCCGTCTATGAGATCAATGTGCCGCGCGATGGCGCCTATCGGCTTTGTTGCCGCTGGAAAGGAACCCAGGCGGGCCAGTCCTTCACCGTGGCGGTTGACGGTGCCGCTCCCTCAAGCCAGTCGGTCGAAGCCCAATCTGGCTTCAAGGCCTGTGAGTATGAACGGTTGTTGCCGCTATCCGCCGGTCGGCACCAATTGGCGATCACCTGGCCCGGTTCAGGATCACGCATGGATGTGTTGGAACTCACGCCGCAATGAGCAAGCGGCGACCTCATTTCCGGCGAGTTTTCCTGGCCACTGCACGGCATCAATCGGGGGTTGCTCGCCAGCGGGCAATGGTCACGGCTGGTCTTCAAAATTGACCCGCTCTTTCTCGATCACCAGCGGTCGGTTCTGAGTGTAAGTGAAAATGACCCCGACGTATTCGCCCACCACACCAAGGAAAAACAACTGGATGGAACCTAGGAAGAAGATGCCGATCATCGCCGGGGCGGAGCCGGCGCTGAAGGTGTTCCAGAAAAGCAATTTGGCGAGCAGATACCCCGAGCCAACCAGGAGGGAGAAGGCGGCGGCGCTGAAGCCCAGCATGGTAGCCAGGCGCAGAGCAATCTTGGTATGATGGGTAAAGCCTAGTAAGGCCAAGTCAAACAGGGTGTAGAAGTTGTTGCTGGTCTTGCCATGCTTGCGGCGGGGTTGGGTGAACTCAACCCGCGCAATCTCAAATCCAATGTCGGCGATCAGGCCGCGGAAATAGGGGTAAGGCTCGCGCAAGCTGCGCAGCACCTCCATCACCTTGCGATCATAGAGGCCAAACCCAGTGAAATGCTCCAGCAGGTCCACGTCCGCCAGGCGCTTGATCAGCTTGTAGAAAAGGCTGCGGAGCCAAAACATCCAGCGGTTTTCATGACTGTGCGTCTTGATGGCGGCGACAACCTGGTAGCCGGCCTCCCATTGGCGCAAAAAGGCGTGGATCACCTCCGGCGGATCCTGGAGATCCGATGCCATACTCACCACCGCATCGCCCCGGGCCTGGAGCAGGCCGTGGTAAGGCGAGCGGATGTGGCCAAAATTCCGGACATTCACGATGATCTTAACCCCCTGGTCTTGGGCAGCGAGGCGCTTGAGGATCGGCACCGTCTGATCCGTAGAAGCATTGTCTATGAATAAGTGCTCGTAGTCGTACTCCGGTTCGGTCGCCATGACAGCTCTGACTTGACGGTAGAGTTCTTCGACGTTCTCCGCTTCGTTGAAGCAGCCAGAGACGATGCTGATGAGTTTCCTTTTCATGACTTCAGTTCTTGCTGCCGGGAGGAAGCGTTGCCTCCGGGAGTAATCCTTCGCGGCTTGAGGGAGACAGCCTGGCAAAGCGCGGCCGAAATAGCCCCGCAATGCCATTCGTGTCACCGCAATAGCCATTCAAGTCCTCCGGCGCGAGCCAAGCTCGCGAGGGCGGTGCGGCACCAAGTGCCGGCGCCGCTTGGCCTCTGGCGAGGGCGGGACGGTTTCGGTCGCGGCCCTCCTGAGAGGTGATGTGGAGCACCTGGCCGCACCCCTCGCTAGTAATAATCTCGGCCACAGAAAGGGCTGAACTAGTGCGCCCAACCAAGGCTCGGCTGGCCTGCGGCTGCGTAACTCGGTAATTGCTGCGGCCTGGGATCTGCATTGTGTGGGGGCGGGGCATGACTCGGTTGTGCTTGCGAGCAAGGTCAGTGGCTGGTGCTTCGAGTAAGACTAGGCAAACCCTTACAGAAGGAAAGGACACTTCTTGCGTGGACGGCCCGCTCAGGGGACTGGAACCAAGGCTGTGCATCGCCGGGGCTACGGTTTTCTGGCCGGAAAGAACTCAGCATAGTTCTGTTGGAAGTAGGCGCGCAGTTCGCGCTGGCTGTCTTTGCGATTAGTGACCGTGCGCAGCATGGAGGACGGATGCACCCGGTAGCGGGCGAGGATTTGGAAGACCTGCAATCCGTAAGCGCCGGCCCGCGCCAGCTTGAGCCACAAATCGTAGTCTTCCCAACCCAGACGCGGCATCGCCGTCGTGTAGCCGCCGACTTCCTCCCAAGCCGCGCGACGCAGCAGCGTCATCGCGTCAAGGTAGTTGCCCCGGGCCAGCAGGGTGAGATTCCACGGCGGGAGGTGGATGAGGGGCAGTTCCGTTGCCTTGAGACCGGGACCGAATTGCTCCACCAGACAATAAGCAAATGCCGCCTTGGAAGCGCGCAAACTGCGAAGGAGTTTCTCCAGGCAGGTGGGATAGAGCGCATTGTCGGCATCGAGAGGGAGCACGAAGGGTGTGGCGGCCTCGCGAAAGCCGTGGTTACGGGTGGCAGTCAGGCCGGAGTTCTGCGTGTGGCGCAGCAGACGGGCGCGACGGAAGCGCCCGGCATGGCTGCTCAGCCATTCCTGCGCGACCGCTGTACCACCGTCGGTCGAATGGTCGTCCACGACGATCAGGTCCAAGTCGGCCAAGGTCTGCGCATGGACGCTTTCCAGCGCCTCCGTGATGAACTGACGGTAGTTGTAGAGCGGGAGGACCACGGTGACTTCCGGGGCGACCGTCTGCCGCTGGACCTCCAGGAGCGTTTCGCAGGGAATTTGGTGAGACTCAGGCATAGCGGAGGAAGCGCAATTTCAGGCAAAAGGCTGCCAAACCTCGCGCAAATGCTGCGGGAAATCGCCCGCTTCGCGCAGTGTGCGAAAGCCTTGCTCGCGGATGCGCTCAGCTTCAGCCACACCTTGGGAGTCGCGCAGGTGATAGTCCAGGATGCGGGCCAGATCGGCGGACGAAGCCATCACGAAGTCGCGCCCCGCGACAAAGGGGGCGCAGTCAGCAACCGGCTCGGTCACCACGAGCGTGCGCTGCCAGAGGCCCAACCACACGAAGCGCTGCCACTCGACTGTAGGCTCCGCGTCGCCGTGCAAGTGGAGGAAGATCTTCGACCGCCGCGCAATGCCCGCGCTCAGGCGGGATGGCAAATCTTCCCGACCGGGACCGCCCGCCCACGGTTCGCCGCCCGGTGGCGTCAGCCCCAGATAGCTCTCCACGCCTTGCAGCCACGGAGCGAGCGCGACGAGCAACCGGGCTCGGCGCAGGGTGGCCTCCCCGAAGCAGCAGATATCCAGCGGGCGCTGGGTCAGCGGCAGGCCATCATCCCGCCAGTCGCGAACCGCGGCGGGCAAGGCCTCCGTCTCAGGCGCCAGCGGCAGAGGGCGCGAGCTGTCGAAGAGCGGGCAGTCGTCCACATAGCCGAAGCGCAGGTGCGACGCGGAGTAACCCTGGTTCCGCAACGTGCGCACCGAATCTGCGTTCAGGTCGAAGACGTGCCGGGCGAGGAAAAAAATCTGTGCGGCCCGCCGAAACCCTGGAGCGCGCGTCGGCTCGGTGTTGAGCAGGAACAGGCGGCCCTGATGCGTGCGGTCGAAGCATTTCCAGCCGTCGGCCAGGAAGAAGAATTCGTGCGGCGCGAGGACGAGGTGATGCTGGGCCGAGGAGGAAGCGCCGTCGCGCTCGGTGCGGAGCTGGCAGGTGTAGCCCGCACCCCGCAAGCCCGCTTGGAGCAACTCCGCCAATTCGCGGACAAAGTAATTACCCTGCGAGTTGACGTAGAGCGCGAAGCGAGACGTGCCGGTGGCGGGTGGTTGCGCTGCCAGTTTCGCTTGGCCCATGAGGCGGGTCGTCGTCAGTGCTGGAATCGCTGCCACCGGGGCCGGACCGTGCCCGAAGAGGCGCTTGCGCTGGTGGCGGAAGCCCCGCTCCAGACCGCGCCAGAAGCCCGGCTGAAACGGATCGGATCTCGTCGTCACCCAGCGGAAGTGCAGCCAACTCATCCACGACTGCCGCCAGCGCTGCCGCGCGGCATTCCGGAGGCGCTTGGCTAGGGTTCCCATGCGATTCGCTGGCGGCGTAGCTCTCGCAGCCGGCTCAGCCTGGGTTGGCTTTGTCATCCGCCTCAGCGCCTGCTGGCCCGGCGAAGGCATCCACCCACGGGTGCAACTTGCGCATTTCCTCGGACAAGCGGCGTCGGTTCTGATTGATGTCCGTGTGCGTGTGCAGCATGGACTGGCCATGCACCCGGTAGTGGGCGAGGACTTCCGGCACCCACACGCCCCACAAGCCGGCTTCGACGAAGCGGCACCACAATTCGTAGTCTTCCCAGCCCATCACGGTCATGCGCTGGTAGCCGCCGACTGCGGCCCAAGCTGAGCGCCGGAGCAAAGCCATGGCGTCAATGTAGTTGCCGCCGATGAAGCGTCCCGGATTCCAGGGCTGCGCACTGCGGAGGCCGTTGCCGTCGCCGAATTCCTGGATGGTGGCAAAAGCCACCGCTGCGCCGGTTCGCTTGATAGTCTCCAGACACGTTTCCAAATACCGGGGTAGAATGCGGTTGTCCGCGTCCAAGGGCAGGATGAATGGGGCGTCGGCGAAGGCAAAACCGGCGTTCCGGGTCCGGGCGAGGCCGGAGTTTTGCCGGTTCTTCAGCAAGGCCACATGGGTGAAGCTCGCCGCATGCTGGCGCAACCACGCCTCGGCGACGCGCAGGGAGTCATCCGTGGAACAGTCTTCGACGACCACCAGTTCCTTGAAAGGCACGGTCTGGGCCTGCACTGACTCCAAGGCCTCCAACACATGGCCCGCGTAGTTGTAGAGCGGCACCACCACGGCGGCCTCGCTGTTGCCGACCGAGCCGGCCTCGAACACCACCGTGAAATCAGCACAATCCGGGGTCGGGTGGCGTTTCGCGGTCGCCCGGCGCAGTTCGAGTTCGAGCGACCGCGCGGCGGGGGTGCCTTCACTGGCGAGCACCTGCTCGAGAACGGTGCCGGCCAGTTCGGCGCGGCGCTCCGGCCCGAAGCGCCAGAGCACGTCCAGGAAGGCCGTCTGCCCCATGCGCTGGCGCAACTCCGGCTCGGTAACCAGGCGTTTCAGGGCGGCATGCCACGCGTCGCAGGTTGCCGCGAGGAAACCGGAGGTGCCATGCTGCATGGCTTCCGCGTAGGGCGCGGTGGGCGAGGCCACGGTCGGCACGTCCACCAGCGCGGCCTCAAAATACTTCAACTCGCTCTTCCCCTCGCAGAACACGTTGCCCATTTCCAGAGGCGCGAGGTTGACGTCGAAGCGGGCCAGTTCCTGCGGGAGTTCCTGGACCGGCACCATCCGTCGCCATTCAATTTGCGAGTCGAGCCCGGCCAACTCCGGGAATTCGTGGGCATCGAGGCAGGGGAATTTCCCGGAAGGCAGTTCCAGGCGGAAGAGCACCAAGCGACATTCCGGGTGTTCGCGGAGGATGCGGGCGACCGCCGGGGCCGCGCAGGCGAAGTCCTTTTGGTGCGTGCGCGAGCCGCCCGCGTAGCCAATGCGGATAAGGCCATCGCTCCCGCGCTGACGGCGCGCGGCCACCGCCTGGCGGCTCCGGGCGTAGCGGGTCTCATCGAAGCCGTTGGGCAGGACGTAGGTGGTTTTCTGGAAGCGCCGCAGGGCGTTCGCCAGCGGCTGGGTCGTGCAGGTGCAATAATCCGCGGCCAGCATCGTTTGCTGGATTTGGCGATACAGCTCCGCAATGGCGGCTTCCTCGAAGCCTTGGGAACGAATCCCGTCAATCACGCTACAGCGCGCCAACTCGGGATCGAACATCAGGTCGTCCACGTCGAAGACGACCTTCGCGCCGCAGTTCCGCGCGGCGGCAACGGTTCTGGCGAGCCGCTTGGACCAGGGCGTCCGCCAGATGATGAGGCAGTCGAGCGCGGTAAAGTTGGGCGGCTGATCCGCTCCGGTGACTGCCACGTGATACCCGCGGCTGGCCAGGGCGCGGGAATACATTTGCACCCGATAGTCGTGGCCGGGCGTGCGCGGCTCGCCGGAGAGGAAAAGGATGCGTCGGCCAGACGGCGCGGGTGTGGCGACGGCGGCGGGAACGGGCGGTCCATCATCGTCGGCCCGGATGCATCGGCCCTCGGTCCGGCCATGCAGGAGGTAATGGGCCAGCGGATTCATGCCGGCGGCCCGCACATCCGGATGCTGTTCGAGGTAAAACTTGCCATCAAACTGCGGATTAGGACGGCGCCCTGCGGCCGCGCCGTGGACCAAATAGTGCGCGAGCGGGTTGTCACCGGCGGCTCGCACTTCGGGGTTTTGGGCGAGGTACCAGTCGCTGTCAAAAAAGGGATTCGGGTCGCGCCCTTCCGCCGCGCCATGCTCCAGGTAATGCGCCAGCGGGTTCAGGCCCGCAGCGGCGACGTCCGAGTTTTGCTGGAGATACCAACGGCTGTCGAACAAGGGGTTCGGTTCGCAACCTTCGCGGTAGCCGCGCACCAGATAGTGCAGCACGGGATCAGGCCGGCCAGGGCGCGCGGCGGGGTATTGGCCGTACCACTGCACGTCGAACAGCCCAGAGCGGCGGATGAGCTTGGCGGCGCGATGGAGACGGCGGGTGTTCCGCGTCAAGTGCAGACGCGCGGCCCCACGCCGAACCAACTCGCGGATCTCGGCAGCGCGCTTGCCGAGGCTGCGGAGCGGTTTGGTGGCTTTCCAGGAGGGACTTTGTTGCATGGCGGTGAGTTCGGCCTGGGTCTGTTGCAGACGGTCACTCGTCTGGTGGAGTTGACGGGCAGTGGTTTCCTGCGCGCCCTGGGCCGCGGCCAGTTCGGAGCGAAAGCTTTCCAGCGAGCGCTCCTGTTCCTGGAGGCAGGCGTGGGCGAATTCCCAGTGCTGGCAGGCTTCCTGGAGTTTGCCTTGCACGTCGGCCAGCGCGGCGGTGGAGCGTTCGAGTTTCACCCGCAAATCGGTCGCTTCGCCGTCGGTCGCGCGGAGCCGGACTGCCTGGTCGGCATAGCTGGAACGGAGCGCTTGGGCTTCGTCGAACGCCTGTTGGAGCGCCGCCGTGGACTGCTGGAGTTCAGCTTCCTGTTGCCGCAGACGTGCTTGGGCGTATTCCCAATGTTGGCAGGCTTCCTTGAGTTTGGCGTGCGTGTCGGTGAGCGCCGCCGCCGATTGCTGGAGTTGACCCTCCTGTTGCCGCAGACGCGCTTGGGCGTATTCCCAATGCTGGCAGGCTTCCTTGAGTCGGGCGTGTGTGTCGGTGAGCGCCGCCGCGGCTTGCTCAAGCTCACCGCGCAACGCCGCGGCGGCCTGGGTGGTTGCCTCCCGCTCCACGCTCAGCGGAGGGATGAACGCGCCGGCCGTCTCCGTCCCAAATTCAAAGAGTCCGGCGTGCAGTTCGGGCACGGGCGCATCGCTGCACACGGCGAGCAAATAGACGCCTTCCGCCACACCCGGCGTGAACTCCAGGCCGGTCCAGTCGCCACGGTGGGTGCCAGATTGCACCCGGTCGCCGGCCTGCATGGGCGCCACGAACGAGCCCAGGCTCACGCGCTGGTTCCACAGCGTCGTATGGGCAAAGTGCTTCCCCAGCAGCGCGGCGAATTCTTCCGCGTCCAGTTCGCGGGGATGAAACTGGTTGCGATTGCCCAAGCGACCGGTGTAGATGCGCCGGTCGGGCGTGGACAGGATCAGCACGCCGCCGGGCCGTAACACGCGCCGCGCCTCGACCAGAAAAGCCTCCTGCTCGACGAAATGCTCCAGCGTCTCGAAGCTCGCCACGAGATCCACCGACCCGTCGGCCAGAGGGATCGCCGTGCAGGAACCGGTCGTGAAGCGGAGGTTGGGGCGAGTGTATTTGTGCTGGGCGTGCGCGATGGTGTCGGCGTCCAGATCCACGCCCACGACCGAGCGCGCCCGCAGCGCCAGCAGGTGGCTGCCGTAACCCTCGCCGCAGGCGATGTCCAAAACGTCCCGGCCCGCCGCCAGTTCGGTCGCGAGCGCGTAGCGGTGGAGATGCTCCAGGACGATGTCCCCGCTAAGCGAGGGGACAAGTCGTTCGCCGGTCCACGGCAGTTCAGTTGGCTCGGTCATGTCGCGCGAAGTCTGGCTCAAGGGAAGAGGTGGGCGAAGCGGCAAATGGCGGTGGAGTTTAAGCTGCTCCGCCAGTTCGTCCAAGTATTCAGAAAGGGCGGTGGTCGCGGCGTGAGCCGTGGCAGCGATGGCTGCCGGGCTTTGTCCGAGCACGCGATGCGCAAGCCCATCGAACTCGCTCCACGCCTCGCAGCGCAGATGCCCCAGGCCAAGGTCATCGAGGGTCTCAACGAATTTCTGGTCCCCTGACCGAGGCATGACCGCGCCCGCGGGTGAACCGGACGCCAGCACCGTGAGCACGCCATGCAGGCTTTGCCCCAGGAAGGCCTCGGCGCCCAGCAGGATGCGGCCGCGCTGCTCGTAGGTCAGCCGCGGGGGGAGCAGCACAAATCTCCCGCCAGCTTCCCGATTGAGCCACGCCAGCATCTCGTGGTCCCGGCAGTAATCGGTGATCGGGAGCAACACGACGCGCAGTCCCCATTGGTCTTCGATCCGGCTGAGGGTTTCGATGATCTGGCCCGAGTGCTCCCGAACGGCAGGCCATGGCAAAGTCTGAACCGCCACATAGGGCGCCTCGCCGAGCTGCGCTAGAAGCTCGGCGGGAAGCGTCCACCCCTCATGCTCGGCGAGCCGGGGGAACAGCCAGCCTAGGTCCGGGATCCGCTGGTCGGGCTCCCGGTCGGCGGCGCTCGCGAACTGAGCCGCGGAAATCGTCCCGCGAACGGAAACATGAGAAAGTTGCCGGCCTGCCGTGGCGATTGAACGGGCTGCCTCCTCGGTCGTCGGCGGAATCCCAACCCCAATCCAAGCCTTAAATCCCACGTCCCAGTCCAGCCATCGGAAAACCATGTCGGTAGGGTTGCGGATGGGGCTCAAGCCGTAGCTCTCGTAGCACTGCCGCAGGAACTCGTCGCCGCGATGGACCACCTGCCCTCCGGCGAGCAGCACCGCCGCATAGGCAGACGGATCAGCCCGGTCAAGCCGTCGTGAATTCAAAGGCGGGCAAGCGTCCTCCGTCGGGGCGAAGAAATCGAACGTCGCCTCCGGCAGCCTCGCTTTGAGTTCATAGGCCAAGACGCGCGGAAACAGGACGTCCCCGTAGTTCCGCACATCAGCGTAGTGCATGACCGCGATGCGCATCGGTTGGAACTCGGAGTCTAAAGAAAGACCAGTTCAAACGCTACCCCGGACTTCCGCGCAACGCGTCCGCCGGTTGTCGGTGCGCTCGGTGGCCGACGCCACGACCGCTGGATTCCTCCCGCCGATGCCTGGCCGACCACCGGCTGAGCCGCCGCGAACGCTTGAACGGTTTGAGGGGGGGGTCTTGAGTCACCGCGGGCCGGTCGCCCACGCTCCCATAGCCTCGCGATCCCCCCGGGCTGCCGGCCCTGCACAATGCGCTTGCTGCGAGGCAGGCCGGCGTAGAAGTTTGCTGCCGTTCGCCACCACGCAACTACCCAGTCAACCCCCCAATCCCACACGCTCATGTATCGCATCATCGGAGGAGACGGTCAGGAATACGGCCCGGTCAGCGCCAGTGAAGTCCGCCAGTGGATCGCCGAAGGCCGCCTCAACGCAGAATCAAGAATCCGCCCGGAAGCCGCCCCGGAATGGACGACCTTGGGTGCGCTGCCGGAATTCGCCGGTGGAGCGCGTCCGGCCTATCCGGGGGCGCCTGCCCCGCTGGCAGGTGGAGCGCCGCAGCCGTTTTCCACCGGGATGGGGGGCAGCCGCGAGGAAGCCACGCAGCGGCTCAAAGGCCCGGCCATCGGGCTGATGGTCACGGGCGGCTTGGGAGTGGCACTCTCGCTGGTGAGCTTTGCCCTGCATCTGCTCGGTGGTCAGCAAGTGCCACCGGGTTTGCCGCCGGAATTTGCGCGGGTGTTTGAGTTGCTCAACGGCCCGATCGGCATGTTTTCCGACGTTCTCGGGTTGGTGGTCAGCGGGTTACTCGTCTTCGGTGCCCTCAAGATGACGAAGCTCCAGAGCTACGGTCTGGCGTTCGCGGTCAGCATCATGGGCATGCTGCCCTGCCTCTCGCCGTGCTGTCTCTTGGGTCTGCCCTTCGGCATCTGGGCCTTGGTGGTCCTCAGCAAGCCCGAGGTCAAATCGCAGTTCACCTGAGCCCCTTTGAAAACTGGAGCAGCCGTGTCGAGCAGGCTCTGATTGCTTTGGAGTGTGAGCCTTCTCACGTTGGCTGCTACGGACGCTTGAAACCGCCTCACTTCAGCCGGCGATCTTCGCGTTCGCCGATCACTGCCTGTGAAACCCCCGCGTCTGCCTCCGCCGCCGCTCACGGAAAGCCGTGCGTGGTATTGCCTGATCATTAACCAAGTGGCTACGCCGGGGCTGGGGACCATCTGGGGCGGTCGTCGCAAGCTGGGCCGCGTGCAACTGGCGCTGGCGCTGGTGGGATTCTGTCTGCTCGTCTTCTGGATGTGGCGCGACCTTTATCAGAGTTCGCTGCGGGAGGCGCTCGGCGAACCCCCTTTGCCACCGGCCACCGCGGCGGGTAACTGGGGGGCGCTCTGTTTCGCTCTGGCCTGGGCTTGGGCGTGGTTCTCCAGCGTGCGCATCGTGCGCGAGGCCCAGCGCCGCGAGCGAGCCAAACCACCGCGGCTGGGGACGGGTTAAGTCCGAAGCAAACCGCTTCTGGGTGAGTTTGCTTACCTGCGGAAGTCCTCAGCCACCGGGTTGGGGAGGACGGGGAAGGAAACCTCAAATCAGTTCCCCGGCGGCGCCGTTTCACGAAGCCACGCCTGGAGGACAACCTTCGCTCGCTTAAATGTAAATGCAGAGACGCAAAGGACGCGGAGGGACGCAGAGGAGTGAGCTTCGGCTTCCGCTCCCTGCGTCTCTCTGCGTCTCTGCGTTTAAATCGGGGTTTGAGCACGAGGGCGTCTCCACGCCGGCAGAGCTTGGCGAAGAGCCGGTTGGCGGCTCCTTCCGCGCACCGAACCAAGCCCCCGATCGCGGCTGGCGTTCCACCGGGTACGGAGTCGCTGCCCTCCACCTCGACGCCTGCACGTACGGGTAAAATGTCCCGTACGGGACATTTTACCCGTACGCGCGGCACAGGTTCTTCACCCAAGCAAGCGTGCGAAAGCTCAGATGCCCAACTCCTGCTTCACCGCCGCGAACACTGCCAGCGCGAATTGTAGATCCTCCTGCGAATGCGCCGCGCTGACTTGGGTGCGGATGCGGGCCTTGCCTTTGGGCACCACCGGAAAGCTGAACCCGATCACATAGACGCCTTTGGCCAGCATGGCGTCGGCGAACCGCGTCGCCAGCGCGGCGTCACCGAGCATTACCGGCGTGATGGGATGCGTGCCGGGCAGGATGGTGAAGCCCAGCTTCGACATCCCTTCGCGGAAGAACTTGGTGTTTGTCTCCAGCTTGTCCCGCAACGCGGTGCTCTGCGTGAGCAGGTCGAGCACTTTGAGCGAGCCGCCGGCGATGGCGGGGGCAAGCGTGTTGGAAAACAAATAGGGCCGTGAACGCTGACGCAGCAGTTCGACGATCTCCTTGCGCCCGCTCGTGTAGCCGCCGCTGGCGCCGCCCAGCGCCTTGCCCAGCGTGCCAGTGATAATGTCCACCCGGCCCATGACGTCGCAGTGCTCAATGCTGCCGCGTCCGCGCGCCCCCAGGAAGCCGACGGCGTGCGAGTCGTCCACCATCACCAGCGCGTCGTATCGGTCCGCGAGGTCACAGATGCCCTTGAGGTTGGCGATGTAGCCGTCCATGGAGAACACGCCGTCGGTAACAATGAGCCGGAAGCGGGCACCAGCGGCTTCTTTCAGCTTCGCCTCGAGGTCTTCGAGGTTGTTATTCAGATAGCGAAAGCGGGCGGCTTTACAGAGGCGCACGCCGTCAATGATGGAGGCATGGTTCAACTCGTCGGAGATGACGGCGTCCTCCGGGCCGAGGATGGTCTCAAACACACCGCCATTGGCGTCCCAGCACGAGGAGTAAAGAATCGTGTCCTCGGTCTGAAGAAATTCACTGAGGCGGCGCTCAAGTTCCTTGTGCAGGCTCTGCGTGCCGCAGATGAAACGCACCGAGGCGCAGCCGTAGCCGAATTGGTCAAGCGCCTGCTTGGCGGCGGCAATGACCTCCGGGTGATTGGCGAGGCCGAGGTAGTTATTGGCGCAGAGGTTGAGCACCTGCTGGCCGCCGGCGACGGCGATGTGCGCGGACTGCGGCGTGGTGATGACGCGCTCGCCCTTCCAGGTGCCCGCGGCACGGATGTCGGCGAGTTGGGTGGCGAGATGCTGCCGGAGGGCGGAATTCATGGGGTGATGGCTGGTTTCATCGGTGAAAGGCGGGGGAGGTGATAAACGATTTCCAGGCTATGCGGTAGGATTTCTTTGCCCTGCCGGCGGTCTGCACGAGCCAGGGCCCGCTCCCGACCGCGTGCCGCATGGGGCACGCGCCGGAGCCTCAGCGGTTCCCATTTTGGCCCTGGTTCGCGCCCAGAACCGGCTAAAGCCGGGCCTCCAAACGGCTTTCGGCAGCGGAGATCGGGGTTGGGAGTCCCGCCTTTAGGCGGTCGGGGTCAAACTGAGAACTGCTGTCGGAGCCGACAAACCATTTGCCCGCGCGGCGGAGATGGCAAACACTATAGGCCCTCTGCGCCCAGCCCCGACGGGCAGCGCCTAGTTTGCGACGACACCCATGCACCCATTGATTCTCTGGTCCGCCATCGGCTTTGCCGGTGCCATTGTATTCGCCTGTTTCTTCGAGTGGACGCTCCACCGCTTCGTCATGCA
>Ga0105047_10011918_pt1 | contig 14068 bp, 13 predicted proteins | sample MAT04_FD_78384 | JGI IMG/M metagenome (GOLD analysis project Ga0105047, IMG submission 78384) | Freshwater microbial communities from Lake Fryxell liftoff mats and glacier meltwater in Antarctica - MAT-04 (megahit assembly) | ecosystem: Environmental > Aquatic > Freshwater > Ice > Liftoff...
CCACCGAGAACAATCCTGGCGAATTTCCCGAGTACGATCTCGGCTGTGCTGTCGAGTGCCCCGGTCACGATGGTCAGGCCAGGAGCAATGACACCACCGACCTGAGCTCCGATGTCCCGCCCATCCACATCAACCAGAGTGACTGCGCCGTTCACTCGATCGAGACGGGCAGTATCGTCATCGGATGCCGATCGGCGCCAATGATACCAAGCCAATCCCCCGAGAGTGGCTGCGATTGCGCTTCCAGTTGCAAGGAGAAATGTCCGGCGACCGGAACGTCGTGGCAGAAGAGTACAACCGACTCTCCGGGCGTGAGACCCGAGGGCCGCGTGCAACGCGATGGCATCGAGATATCGTGAGCGGCACGCTGGGTCATCACGCAGGAGGAACTCCAGCCGATCGCGGTCTGCAGCAGACAATTGGCTGTCGCACAGTGCGAACACGAGACGGTCCAGTTCCGCTTGGATGGCGGGGGTCATTATTTCGCCCCTGCGGCAAGTTGACGGGTCACACAATCGAGTAGTAATTGGCGAACGTGTTCCAGCGTGCGGAAATATGTTCTCCGACTGAGTCCATACTTGGCAGCAGCGGTTTCCGCTGACTCATCGGAGGCGTAGCGGTGGAGGATCACCGATCGCTGCTGATCGGCGAGCTTTCCCAGGCACCTCGACAGAGCCACCGCCCGTTCATCAATCCGATCTTCGGTTGCGACATAGTCCCGGGATAGCAACTCGATCACGTCATCCCCCAGTGAAGTAGGAATCCGGCCGACTTTCTCCCGGTGTTTCAGCACCTCAAGGTACGCGAATCGATAGGCCCACGGCAGGAATGGTTGAGCTAGGTCATACTCCTGAGCCTTGCGGTACAGCGCGACACAAGTCTCCTGAACCACGTCGCGAGCATCGTGTTCGTGTGGGATCAATGCGAGTACGTAACGGTAGATCCGCTCCTGATGAGTTGCGAGTAGGCGTACCAGATGTTCGCAGGCGTTGGCGGACATAATCTTTCAAGAATGAGTGGCCTGTAACTCTGAGACTGAGAACTATCCCGGCGGCCTGAGCAGGCAGTGCCAGCAATTTGTCATATTTCGTCGGAATCTCACCGCGACCTTGCCAGTATCACTCCCGCCCAGAATTCAATCTCCCCGAAAAATCTTCACATTTCTTTGGCACCAATCCGAGCTTCCGACGGGATTAGTGGCGTAGTTGGTCCACCAGGGGAACAAATTGATGACGATTCCACGCCCTACTCCTGCTTCGACGCGGCTACTGCTGACGCTTCTCATGACCGTGACACCGACGATGGCTCTGGGAGCCGAGCCGGATTTTGCGACGAGCGTGCTCCCCCTATTGAATGAGAATTGCACCTCGTGCCATAACGCGAAACAATCCAGCGGTGGGGTAGATCTCACGAGCTTTCGGGATCAATCTGCGGTGAAGACACGCTACGACATCTGGAAGAAGGTCGTCAAGCAGGTTCAGAGCAACAGCATGCCGCCGGACGACCCACTGGAGGAACGCACGAAAGGGATTCTTTTGAACTGGCAGAAGGCCACATTCGAAATGAGTCCGAACTCAGACCCAGGCCCACCATTGCTTCGCCAACTCACTCGCAACGAGTACGCGAACACCATCCGTGACCTCCTGCGAATCAACTTCGATGCGGCTGGTGAGGCGGGGATTCCGCAAGAGAACGTCGTCGAGGGTTTCCCGAACCGAGCGGGCAGTCTGGTTCTGGAATCCACAGTGATGGAGAAGTATTTTACCGCGGCGGAACTCGGTCTGGAGCATCTTTTCACGAATCCGAGTGCAGCGGGCGCACGGAAAAGTCTCCTGATTGCAAGGCCATCCAAGGATCTCTCTACACGGGAGGCAACGCGGCAAGTGTTGAAGGGATTTCTCCGGCGTGCCTTTCGTCGACCTCCGACCGAACGTGACGTGGAACGCTACGCTTCTGTCGCCGACGATGCGATCAAGGCAAGCGACAACTTTGAGGTGGCGATCCGCAAGGCCATGAAGCCGGTCCTGGTCTCTCCTCACTTTCTTCTGCGCGTGGAACCCGGTCCCAAAGAGGCGAGTAAGGTCGACCGGGTCAGCAACCACGAATTGGCCGTTCGGCTTTCGTACTTCATCTGGGCAACGATGCCCGATGATGAGTTGTTCGCCGTGGCCGATCAAGGGAAGCTGTCTCAGCCCGAGGTTCTTGAGAAGCAAGTTCGGCGAATGCTTGCCCACCCCAAAGCGAGCGCTTTGACCTCGCAATTCCTCACTCACTGGCTGCAACTCTCTCACTTACAGAAGGCTTTGCCGACGCAGAATCAGTTTCCGACCTACACGCGCAGTCTACGCGATGCGATGGGTCAGGAAGTACGGCTGTTCTGCGATCATCTGCGCACCGCGGATCGGAGCATCCTCGAATTACTCGAATCGGACTACACGTTTGCCAATGCGGAACTGGCCCGGCATTACGGATTGACCAAGATCCCGGGGAAGGGGTTTGAGAAGGTGAGCCTTCGCCCGGAGAACCATCGCGGTGGGGTACCTGGTATGGCGGCGATTCTCACGATGACCTCGCACACGGATCGCACGAAGCCGACCGCTCGCGGCAAGTGGATACTGGATGTGCTGCTCGGATCACCGCCCCCTCCGCCGCCCGCCGACGCGGGCAACTTCACCCCGCCAACCAAGGATCGACCGGAACCGAAGAACTTCCGTGAGAAATTGGCTCAGCACGCGAACGATCGCAATTGCAAGGGTTGCCACGTGAAGATCGATCCGCTCGGTTTCGCCCTGGAGAACTTCGATGCCATTGGTCGCTGGCGTGAGTCCGTCGGAGTCACCCCTGTGGATAACGTCGGCACGTTACCTGGCGTGGGCGAGTTCAAGGGGAGCGACGGTCTCCGCAAAGTCCTGAAAGTTCGGCAGGCGGAATTCGTGGAGAACCTCGTAGTGCAGACCATGATTTATGCTCTCGGTCGTGATGTGAGCTACTACGACGAGCCATCCATCAAGGGCATCATGGCTCAGTTAAATCGCAACGAGTACCGGTTCTCAACCTTGATACTTGAAGTCGTGAAGAGTTACCCATTCCAGCACCGCAAAGGGGAGTGATACCGATGATGCCGATTTCACAATCGCCGGTCAGCCGACGGTCGTTCCTCCGCGGTGCGGGCGTGGTGGCTGCGCTTCCGTTCCTTGAATCGTTGGCTCCGCAGGTGGTCCGGGCCGGGAACAAAGTTCCCGTTCGTCCGCCGCTGCGGCTCGGCGTCTACACCGTGACCGGCGGCACCGTGATCGAATCGTGGGTGCCAAAAGAGACGGGGTCACTGAGCAAACTTCCCTCGATTCTGCGCCCGCTGCAGGATCACAAGGAGGACTTGCTGGTGCTATCGAACCTGTCGCAGTCGGGCAATTCCGATGGCAAGGTCAACGCCCACGAACACTGTGCCTACCTGCATCTCACCGGCGTGGACAAGGTCGGAAAGGTGGATGGGAAGCCGTTCGCCGGGGTTTCCGTCGATCAGCAGGCGGCGGAACTCGTCGGTGCAAACAGCCTGATTCCATCTCTGCGATTTGGCTACTCGGGCGGAGAAACCAGCTACTTTTTCGACCGCACAGGGCGCAGCCTGCCCGTCGAACGTGATCCTCGAATGGCCTTTGAGCAGATGTTCAAGGGGCGACAACTGGTCTCCCCGAACTGGCCGCGACGACTCGGGCAAGCGACCACAACGAAACCCGAGGCCGAGGGAGGCCGCACCTACGACCAACAAGTGGTCGATCTGATTCTGGAAGATGCAAAATTGCTCCAGGGAAAGCTCGGCCGGACAGACCAGGCGAAGCTCAAAGAATACCTCGATTCCGTCGATAGCATTCAACGCCGAGTACAACGCCTTCAGGAAAGGATCGCCCTTGAAGCGGCCGATCTGAAGGATGCCGGCCGATCGCACCCGGAATCGCCCAAAGGTCTGCCAGCAGATCGACCCACTTCGCAGAAGATGGTTCAAACCGTCGGACGTAATCCGGCCGTCCATGCCGAATACATCCGCGTGATGATCGACATGATGGTGCTGGCGTTCCAAACCGACACGACCCGCGTTTGCTGCCTTGGTCTGGGAAGCGACGAAGCGTTGTTCCCCGGTGTCGTAACCGTCGGCTACGAACACCACGCCCACACGCTGGAGCATCACGGTAATGCTGGCCGCATCGAGGATGCCGACCCCGTGGCCCGCGAAGGACTCCGGCAGATTCACGCCTGGTACACGCAACTCTTCGCCGAGGCCGTCGCCAAGATGAAGGCCATCGACGAGGGCGGCACCAACCTGTTGGACAATACCTTACTGATGTACACGTCGTACATGGCCGACGGTGGGCACGGCCGTCACAACTACCCGGTTCTACTCGCTGGAAAGGCGGGTGGGACTCTCAAAACCGGTCGGCACGTGGCGTATCAGAAAGATACTCCGGCTGCCAACCTGTACGTCGAGATTCTCGCTCGCATGGGCGATACCAGCGGGAAGTTTGGCAACAGTCACAGTTCGCCCAAACAGGCGTATAACGGGCGACTTCCCGATCTGGCGTGAGCCCATTTGCTCGGACTGAAAGGAGATTCCATGGCAGCCGAACAACCCCTGAACGGTCCCGTTTTCGTCGCCACAGGCGAGAGCGGAATGCGGGTCTTTTCTCAAGATGGGAAGCTTTGGACGCACCTCCAGACGGATCGTGAGGGGGTATTGCTCAAGTACGTCTGCTTCCAAAGGGGTCGTTGTTTCGCCGGCGGTCAGTACGGCGGCGAGTTAGTGACATACAACTCGGCAGACGCAGTGAACTGGAACACCAGCAAACTCGTCAGCAAGCCGTATGCAGAAAGACTCGAACTGCTCTTTGCAACCGGCGATCAGGTCTGCGGCATCATCAGCACGGACGGAGCACCGCCGGAAGCCATCTGCACCAAGGACGGCAAAACCTGGACAGCACGAAAGGCTCTTCTGGATGATCGGCGCGTGATGGTTCGCGATGCCCATCTGCGGCGTGTTGCCGAGGGGAACGGCCGTCTGGTATTCACTGGGGATTATGGGGCCAGGCTTTCGGCCAAAACGATCGACGACAAGTTCCAGGCCGTGCCGAAAGCCTCCGCCAAGGACACTCTCATCGACATCGCTTTCGGCAACGGCGTGTTCGTCGGCAGCGGCTTACATGCCTTACGGATGCGTAGCAAAGATGGGCTTGAGTGGACCGATCGCGTCGTTGGGGAAGAAGGCGAACACATCAACACCATGATCTTCGACGGCAAGCAATTTGTCGGCATCGGCCAGGGCGCGACTTACCGTTCTCCCGATGGGCAAAAGTGGGAGCGGAGTCCGAACAAGGATGCCCCCACGGTTGCAACCTTCGGCAAGGGAGTTTATGTCGGGGCGCTGTGGCCCGGGAAAGTCATGCATTCCACGGACGGCATCAAGTGGGAGAAAGTCCACGAGTTGCCACACAATGTTCTCACCATCGCGTCAGGCCACCTGGGATCCAAATAGGAGCAGGCATGCATAGGTTCCTCTCGTCGCTGGCACTCATCGTGTTCGCATCGAGCCTTTTTGCCGAGGAAATCACGCCCCCCGTTCATCCGGACGAAGCGAAGATCCTCAAAGATATCATCGCCGTCGAGGGTCACTCCGTCGAAGTCGCTGAGGTGCCCGGATGGGCCAAGGGCAGCGTGGTGAATCGACTCAAGGAGTACGGCATCGAAATCACCGGACTGAAATCCTGGGGAGTTCAGGGTAAGGGTAAGGAAAACAAAGGCCTATTTTTGAGCTGTGTCCACGACGCGAACGGCCGGGTACTGGCGCTTTCCGGCAACGGCCCCTGGCTTCGGAACGACAGTCTTCGCGCCCTGAAAGGCATGCCGGAGCTGAGAATCATCCGAGTCGACCACAACGGCTTTCTCAGAAATCATCCGATGGCCTCTCTTTACAGCGGCACCGGATTCGACGCTCTGAAGGATTCCAAACTCACTGAGATCAAGTTGACGCTGGGTATCAACGATGAGGGATTGGAGCAAGCCGCCAAGATCAAGGGTCTTAAGTCGTTCACCGCGGTGCATTCTCAGGTCAGCGACGCGGGATTGAAGTTCTTCGAGGGCCATCCATCTCTGGAATCCTTCACGGTGGCAGAGATGGGCAAAGTCTCGCAAACGGCTTTGGCATCCATCGCGAAGATGCCGAAGGTAACGCACGTCGGCTTTCAAGAAGCGTTCATCACGTATGAGGGTGGGTTCAAGCATCTGCTGGCGATGAAAGGTCGGATCAAAGAAATCAATCTGACGATGAGTGTGATCAACGAGGCCGACTTGAAACGCGTGCAGGCCGATCACCCCGACGCGAAGATCTTAACCATCCCCCCGTCCGAGATCGTGAAACGGCATATCGGCGTAGCGCAGAGCCTGGCTCGGATCGCCACTGGCGAGGCTGGGGAGGAACTCAAGAAGTCCATCGCCGAAAACAAGGCCAGCAAAAAGTAGCTCCGGCAGTTGCCCATCAATTATCACGTTGCCGTAGATTTCTTGAGGGGTCGGACGATGCGTTGGATCTTTCTGCTCGTTGCACTGCCGCTCTGCGGCAGTCTCTCTGCTGCCGCAGAGCCGTTCGCGCCCGATCGGTTTGGAACGCAGGTGCTGCCGTTCGTTAAGAAACATTGTGTCGCCTGCCACAATGCTTGGGTCGAGGGTTGGAATACACCGATGTCCGGGAGCACAACGAACGCGGACAGATTCTCAGACAATCGACCGAGACCGAACGACACCCACGACCCCATGCACGGGTAGCCTGCCAGCGCGAACCCAGTGTTCAACATGTAGCTGCTCAGCCCGTGGATGCGGTTATCGGTGTTCATCGCCCTGAGGAACGCGAGGTCGTCCACGTGCCGGGCCTGGTGCGGGAACGCGCTGCTCACCCAGCGGCCGCACTGCCCATGCTGCCAGAACGTGAACGGCGACCCGAACAGCGTGCCGCCGCCGACCTTCTCGCCGCTCCGCCGCTGGAGTTTCGGCAGTAGTCGAACCTGTCCATGTGGCTGGCGCCGCCGTTCATGAACAACTGGATCGCCCACTTCACCTTCGCGGGGTAGTGGAGCCCGCCGTTGAGTTCCGGTCGCGGGGCTCCCTCGGCGGCGAACCCGTCGCACACGAGCAGGGCGCTGAGCGCCAGCCCGGCCAGCCCGCCCCCGCACGGCCATAGGAACTCGCGGCGGCTTCAGAGAGGTGTTGCGGAAGTTGTTCGTGACATGGCTCACTCCACGAAGAGGAACTCGTTGCTGATGAGAAGCAGGCGGCACGCAGCGGCGAGGCCGTGCTTCTTCGCGTACGCGGTGAAGTCGGCGCTCTCCTCGCTGGTCGGATCACGCTGGAGCGCGAGCCGGAATGCCTGCTTCACCTGCGCGGCCGTGTCCGGTTCGTCTTTGGCGATCCGTCGGGCGAGGTGGTCACTGTGGTGCAGCACGAACGGATTGTTGAACAGCACCAGGGCCTGCAATGGTGTGACGAGAAGCCGTGAGCAGATCCGTTGTCCCTGACCGAGTCACACAGAGGCGAGCCTTCGCAGCCCTTACCGAAGTCGAAGAAGTGATCGGAGTTCCTTCGCTCGATTCCGCCTGAGTTATTGTTGTCTGACTCCGTCGCGGGCGGGGTTCTGACTGTTACGCTGCCGAGATCCCACCCACCGGTCTGTCGCACACCGCCATCCCGCAAAGTTGAGTTATTCCATGCCCTCGACCCCGCGTGTCGTCCTCGTCCTCACGCTCGCACTTCTGCCGGTGCCAGCCGTTCGTGCGGACGACCCACTCCTGGAGCGCGACGTACTGCCGGTGCTCACCAAGCAGTGCCTCGGTTGCCACGGTGGATTGCGACAGAAAGGCGGCCTGGACCTCCGAACCGTTCCCGCGATGCTCAAGGGGGGCGAATCCGGCCCCGCGGTGAAGCCCCGCGACGCGGGCGCCAGCGAGATGTGGAAGCGGATCGAATCGGACGAGATGCCGCCGAACGAGAAGAAACTAACCGCGGCCGAGAAGGCGGCGATCAAGGGGTGGATCGCCGCCGGGATGCCGACCCTCGCCCAGCGCCAGAAGGACGCCGACCCATTCCTGACCTCGGGGACGAAGCACGCGCCGAACGAAGTGGCGGCGACGATCGATAAACACCTCGACATGAGCCTGACAGCAGTGAAGTTGAAGCCCGCGGGACAGAGCGACGACGCCGAGTTCCTGCGCCGGGTGTGCCTCGACCTGACCGGTCGCGTGCCGACCGCCGAACAGGCGGCCGCGTTCCTCGATTCGAAAGACACCGACAAGCGGGCAAAGCTCATCGACGCGCTGCTCGCCACCCCACAGTACGGCGAGCAATTCGGTCGGACGTGGCGTGACTGGATCTGCCCGCCAGAACTTCCCTCCGACGCCAACGGCGGCAAGCAACCGCACACTGAGGCACAGAACCTCGGCAAGTGGCTGGGCACACGCTTCACGGCGGGCGATTCGTGGGACGCGATCGCACGCGACGTCCTCACCGTCGAGGGGGATATCAAGTTGAACCCGCAGGTGATCTTCTTTGCGCTCTCCGGCGAGGGCGGGAAGGCGACCCCGGCCGGGTCGGCCCGCGCCACCGCAGCGCTGTTCATGGGTGTGCAACTCCAGTGCGCCGAGTGCCACGACGACCCGTACCGCGCGTGGTCGCAGAAGGAACACTGGGCGCTGGCCGCGTTCTTCGCGAAAACGATCGGTGACTTCGGCAAGGTGAGCGAGAGCCGCGGGGGCAAGCCGGAGATCACGATCCCCAAGTCCGCGTTCAAGAACGCTGGGAACAACGTACCCGCGGCGTTCCTCGGCGAGAAGAGCCTGGCCGTGAAGGGCGACACGCTGCGTCCGGCACTCGCGGAGTGGCTGACCGCGAAGGACAACCCGTATTTCGCCCGCGCGTTCACCAACCGTCTGTGGTTCTACTTCTTCTCCCGCGGGATCGTGAACCCGGTGGACGACTTCCGCGAGCTGAACTCGCCGTCGCACCCCGGCCTGATGAAACTCCTCGCGAACGAGTTTGCGGACTCGGGTTTCGATGTCAAACACCTTGTCCGCTGCGTGTGCAACTCGGAAGCGTACCAGCGCACCAGTCGCGTCACGCCGGGCACGGACGAGCAGACCGTCGCGGCACTGACCGCGAACTTCGGCCGCGTCCCGCTGCGAGTGATGACCGCCGACGTGCTCTACGACTCGCTAAAGCTCGCCTACGGCGACCCGAAACTCGACCTCCGTGCGATCGACCCGAAGGATGGCAACGCCAACGGCGAGAGCGCCCCGGTCGCCGAACCGTATCTCGAGTTCCTCCGCCGCTTCGGCACGAACAAGGACGACGCGACCGACTTCACGCACGGCATCCCGCAGATGCTGGCGATGATCAACCACCCGCGATTGCTCGCCGGGAGCAAAACGCTCGACGCCAAGCTGAAAGCCAAACCCGCGCCGGGCGCAGAAGAGGTGGTCGAGTGGTTGTACCTCTCGACCTTGTCTCGCCGCCCGACGGGAAGTGAGAAGGCTGCCGCAGACAGCTATCTCAAGAAAGCTGCCAACCCGGCGAAGGGTTACAACGGCGTGCTGTGGATGCTGGTCAACCGCACCGAATACCTGTTGGTCCGCTAACCGTCCGAATCACCGTTCGGGAGAATCGTATGTCTCAACCGCTCCTTCACCGCCGCGACGTGCTGAAGCTGTCCGCGGCCGGGTTGCTCTCCGGCGTGTCGGTGCCGTGGTTCGAGTCGCTCGCGTCGGCGGCTCCGGCGCTCAAGAAGCCGCGCGGCAAGTCATGCATCCTGCTGTGGATGGACGGCGGACCGTCGCAACAACACACGTTCGACCCCAAGCCGAACGGCGAGTTCAAGTCCGCGAAAACGGCCGTGCCGGGGATCCAGATCGTCGAGCAACTGCCGCAGCTCGCGCAGTGCATGGACGACATGGTGCTCCTGCGCTCAATGAAGACGGAGATCAACGACCACTACGACGCGAAATACTACCTTCACACTGGCTACAAGCGGGCCAGCGCCTTCGAGCACCCAGCCGTCGGGTGCATCGCGTCGTCGCAACTCGGCCTGCCGAACGACGACCTGCCCGCGTTCGTCACCATCGACGCGGGTTCGGACAAGGTGAACGGCGGTCGGTTCTACCGCTCGGTGCCCGCCTACCTTGGGCCGCAGCACTCCCCGCTCGCCGTCCACGACCCGTACAAGGGGTTGGAGAACCTGAAGGAATCGGGCGGCGACCTGGCCGACCGGCTCGAACTGCTCGGCTCCGGCGAGGTGCAGTTCGCGAAGGAGTACCCGCTCCCGGCCGTGGGCGCGAAGCAGGCCGCGTTTAACCGGGCCGTGCGTCTGATGCGCTCGAAGCGTGCAAAGGCGTTCGATCTCGAACAGGAGCCGAAGAAGGTGCGCGAGGAGTACGGGCCGCACAAGTTCGGGCAGTCGTGTCTGATGGCCCGGCGGTTGGTCGAGGCGGGCGTGTCGTTTGTCGAGGTGTTCCACCGCGGCTGGGACGACCACGAGGGCGCCGCCAAGCGCATCGCCGCCCGCGCGCCGTGGATGGATGCGGGCATGTCGGCCCTCATCCGCGACCTGAAGCAGCGCGGGATGCTGGACGACACATTGGTGGTGTGGATGGGCGAGTTCGGCCGCAGCCCGGGTGACGGCGGCGGGCACTTCTGCAACGCCTGGTCCACCGCGTGGGCCGGCGGTGGGCTGAAGACTGGTCAGGTGATCGGCAAGACGAGCGAGACCGGCAAGAACCCAGGCGGCACCGTGACCGAGCGGCCCATCAGCGCTCCGGACTATATCGCCACTCTCTGCCTCGCGCTGGGCATCGACATCCATCAGGAGTTCACCGCCACCGGCAACCGCCCGATGCCACTCGCGGACAAGACCGCCAAACCGATCACGGAGATCCTTAAGTGACCCGCTACAGCCCGGCACTCCTACTGTTCGCATCGCTCGCCACGCCGGCGCTCGCGGCCGACCCGCCGAAGGTTCCACCGCACAAGGCCGTCTCGACCGAAGCCGAGGCGATCGCGCGGATCGAGGAACTCGGCGGTGTCGTGCGCAAGGCGGGCGGCGACTCGCTGGAGGTGGACTTTCACCACGCCGGTGCCGCGATCACCGACGACCAACTGCAATACCTGCTGTCGCTGAAGGCGGTCGCCGTTCTACGGCTGAAGGAAACGGCCGTCACGGACGCGGGCCTGGCGCACATCGGCAAGTTGACTGGCCTGAAGCGGCTGTACCTGGAGAAGACCGCGATCACCGACGCCGGGTTGAAGCACCTCATCGGCCTAAAGGAACTCGAATACCTGAACCTATTTGGCACGAAGGTGACCGACACGGGCGTTGCCCAACTGAAGGCGTTGACGAAGCTCTCGCAACTGTTCGTGGCCGACACGCACGTGACGGCGGTCGGGATCGCGGCATTCCAGAAGGCTGCGCCCGGCGTTCGCGTCGTGCCGGACCCGGCGCAAGAACGTGAGCGTGCGAAGGCAGCGTTGGAAACCGCGAAGACCGCCGTCGCGAACGCGGAGGAAGCACTCGCGACCGCCGTGAAGGACGCCGCTGAACTGGCCCCGAAAGCGGCGCAGCTCAAGAAGGAACTGGACGAGTCAACCAAGTTGCTCAACGACGCGAAGAAGGTCGCCGATGAGCTGAAGAAAAAGACCGACGACGCGGCCAAGCGGTTCAAGGACGGCGGCGGCGACAAGGCGAAGCAGGAAGCGGACGAAGCGAAGCAAAAGGCCGACGACGCTCAGAAAGCGGCTCAGTCGCTTCAAACGAAAACCGACCAGTTGCGGCAACAGTCGGCGAAGGCGGGCAACGCGAAGAAGCGTGCCGAGGACGCGAAGCTGGCGCTGGACGCCGCGCGCCAGTCGGAAGCCGACACCCGTAAACGGCTCGACGCATCACGCTGATCGCAGTGGAGCGGATCACGGTCGTACAAGCTCCACAGGCAGATGCCATGCACGAGTCGACACACACCCGACTGAGATTCACCGTGTCCTCGCTCCTCGCCGCTGGGTGGGTGGTGCTATCTCTCACGACTGGCCCGCGCGTGGACGAGCTCAAGCCGACCTACGCCGCGGGGGTCGAGTTCTTCGAGAATAACGTCCGGCCCGTTCTCATGAAGCACTGCTACTCGTGCCACTCCCACGCCGGGGGTAAGATGCACAGCGGGCTGGCCCTCGACTCTGGCGGCGGGTGGGAAAAGGGCGGCGTTCCGGCCCCGGAGTCGTCCCCGGCAAGCCGGGCAAGAGCCTGCTCGTCCAGGCCGTGAAGCACGCCACTCCCGACACGAAGATGCCGCCCAAGGAGTAGTTGAGCGAAGCGGAGATCGCCACCCTGACCGAGTGGGTTCGGCGCGGAGCACCCGACCCGCGTGTCCTGGCGAAGTCGGCGGGCGCTCAGGACTGGTGTTTGCTCAAGCCGCTCGTGAAGCCCGAAGTGCCCTGGAAGAATCCCGGCCACCCGATCGACGCGTTCGTTTACGCGCAAACTGCGCGAGAAGCAACTCACCCCGTCCCCCGAGGCGGACCGCCGCACGCTCATCCGCCGGGTCACGTTCGACCTGCACGGGCTACCGCCGACACCCGGGGTGCCCTGCTGACGCCGGAGGTTAAGGAGATCGTCGCGGGGTGGGAGAGGTCCCTCGCCGACAAGAGCCCGCGCTGGCAGACGCTCCGCCCAAAGTCCGCGACGTCCACCTCCGGGGAGGCGGTCGAGGCGCGGTAGGACGGCTCGGTTCTGGTCGCAAAGTCCGCGGCCGACAGCGACACGTACACGCTCACCATCCCCGGACTGATCACCGACGCACGTCTCCTCCGTCTGGAGTTGCTGCCCGACCACGCACTGCCCGGCGGCGGCCCCGGGCTGGGTGAGGGCGGCGCATTCGCCTTGAGCGAGTTCGAGGTGGTGCAGTTCACGTCCGAGAAGGACAAGGGGTCGAAGGTCGGGTTCAGGGTTCAGGAGCAGCCAGTCGGACGTTGCCTCGAAGGACGCACCCGTGTCACGCGTTCACGACGGCAAGGTGGACACCGTCTGGACCGGGGGCGAGTTCAAAGTGGCGGAAGGCCCGCACCGCGGTCTTCGAACTCGGCAAGCCGCTCACCATCCCGGAGGGCGGTCGCCTGGAGGTCGTGCTGAAGCAGCGCCAGTCGGGCAAGCGGATCGGGTGTTTCCGAGTGTCTGTCAGCAATCAGGCGTTTTCGCCGTACGCGCTCCAACCGGCGGCGGTGGCGGAAGTCCTGGCCGTCCCGGCGGAGAAGCGGAGCGATGAAAACTGGCTGTCACTCGGGGCCCATGACCTGCCCGTCGTCGCCGACGAGGAGGTGAAGCGACTGCCGCTACCGACGAGTTTTCACGTCGTTGCGGGCTCGCTGCCCCACGAAGGCAAGGTGTCCGCGCCCAGGACGATCAACATCCTCCGCCGCGGCGCCGCCGGCAAGCCGATCGGCCAAGTACCGCGCCCCGGCGTCCACCGTGACGGGGTCTTTCCACCGAATGAACTGATCCTTCTTGCCCGACACGCACGTGTGGTAGGCGATCGTCGCCTCGGCCAGTTCGCGGTCGAAGTGCCAACCCGCCTTTGAGCGATCGCCGGCGTAGTCCTTGTGTGCGGCCGGCTTGTGCCGGTTGGCACCCGTAATCGTCAAGTCGGTGAGCCAGCCGGTCGTGTAGTCGATGGCCTTGCACTTCACCGGTTCGTTCGCGTCGAGTGGCCAGTCCGGGATGCGGCCCTTCGCGGCCTTGCGGAGGAAGAGGGCGTAGTACGCCGCGCTACGATCGCTGATCGCGGCCACCTTCGCACCCGTGGCCAAGTCAAGTACGCGGGCCGGCCTCCTTGGCCGGCTCGGGAGCGACCTCCCACACGGCGACGCCAACGTTATTCGTCGTAGTTCTACTGTGTCCCGTCTTGATTCGCTGTAAGCGGTTTTGGTCTAATCCCTTCTGGCTCGAACGCCACACTGGGGGAATCCGTCATGGAACGACGATACGAGACGCGGTTGAAGGAGA
>Ga0105047_10011919_pt1 | contig 14067 bp, 18 predicted proteins | sample MAT04_FD_78384 | JGI IMG/M metagenome (GOLD analysis project Ga0105047, IMG submission 78384) | Freshwater microbial communities from Lake Fryxell liftoff mats and glacier meltwater in Antarctica - MAT-04 (megahit assembly) | ecosystem: Environmental > Aquatic > Freshwater > Ice > Liftoff...
AGGCAAGTTGCCGGAAAATGCAACGATCGTAAGTAAACGACCTTTCAGATCGCCACACCACACCATTAGTGATGTGGCTTTAGTAGGCGGTGGTGGCAACCCACAACCCGGCGAAATTTCTTTAGCACATAATGGTGTGTTGTTTTTAGATGAATTACCTGAATTCAAAAGAACGGTTTTAGAGGTTATGCGTCAACCGATGGAGGAAAGAAAAGTAACCATTAGTCGTGCAAAAATTGCATTGGATTTCCCCGCAAGCTTTATGCTCATTGCTTCTATGAACCCATGCCCTTGCGGGTATTTTAATCACCCCGAAAGAGAATGTACCTGCGGCCCGGGAGTGGTACAAAAATATTTAGGGAAAATTTCCGGACCATTGTTAGACAGAATTGATTTACATGTAGAGGTTACACCAGTAGCCTTTAGCGAAATGCAATCAAGCAGAGATTACGAAAAAAGTGACAGTATACGTGCACGGGTAATACACGCCAGAGAAATACAGGCGGAGCGTTACAAAGAAAATATTGGTGTATATGCCAATGCACAAATAAGCAGTAAAACATTAAAGGAAGTGTGTGTAATTTCTACCGCAGGTGCCAACCTTTTAAAAATTGCTATGGAAAAATTAAACCTTAGCGCCCGTGCCTACGATCGTATTTTAAAAGTAAGCAGAACAATTGCCGACCTTGCAGATTGTGCCGATATAAAACCTGAACATCTAGCAGAAGCAATACAATACCGCAGTTTGGATAGGGAAGGATGGGGAGGGTGAAAGGGCCTCCCTACATCCCTCCAAAGGAGGGACTTTTAACTCTATGGAAATGGAAAGTAATAGTGAGGTATTCAGTGTCTGTTGACTATTAAAGCGTGAAAAAAAAAGTTCAAAACTTGATTATTGAACACTGAGTGTTAGACATTGAACGTTTTTTAAAAAAATAAATTTTCAACAAACAATTTTCAAAGCCCAATGCTCAAGTAAAAATGCAGATTGTAGTATTTTAGGTAATCTAAATTAAAACGAGGTCCACTATATATTTTTTCAAAATATTTAGTGGCCGGCAAAGCCATAGCAATATTCAACATTAGTGGCGTCGCACATTTCATCTTCATCTTACTATTTAGCTTTTATTATGCTATATGATTGTGTGGTATTTTACCATTAAGTAATATGCGTATTTATTTTACTTTTCCGATGAAGAAACTGCTGTAGAAGCATCAGACGTTTTTTCCGCAATAGTTTCTTTTCTCGTTTTCCTCATCATCCATATTTCGCCTTTATGCCTTGTTGGTACGGTATCACCAAATAATTTACCCCATGGTCTCATTTCAGGTAACCTATCAAATATAATTTTTAAAATAGCTAAAAAAGGTATTGATAAAAACATACCCGCCACTCCCCACAATGCACCACCAAGCAACACAACTACCAAAGAAAAGAACGCATTTATTTTAACCCTAGATGATACAAGAAAAGGCACCAAAAAATTATTATCTATAAACTGTATTAAAGTATAGGCACCAAGAATTAAAAACTGCGTTGTAAACCCATCTTTTGTTACTGATGCAATAATGATAGGTAAGGCTATTGCTATTAGCCCACCAATATAAGGAAGCATATTTAGCAATGCGCCAAGCACACCCAACAAAACGGCGTACTCAACACCAAGTATAAAAAGGGCAGTTGTATTAAGCACTGCCACTACAAGTGCTTCTAACAGCAAGCCAACCATATAGCTCTGTATAGCAGATTTTGTTTCGGTTAATACATCAGAAACCTTTTCTGAATTTGCTTCTGAAAATATTTCATGAAAGAAATTTAGAATAAGTTTTTTGTACAACAATAAAAGAAACACATAAATAGGTACTAAAAAAATAACACCTATAGTTCCTAAAAAGCCGCCAAGTGCACTTCCAAAAAATGATTTACTGCCATTAAGTGCATCAGTAATTGTTTGTTGCTGTTTTGCTACCGGAACATTGAATTTTGATGCGATCCAATTATGCAGATGCATTAAATGCTCATTAAATTTTATTTTAAGTTGAGGGAGGTTATCACCAAAATTCATTATTTGGGTGCTAATAAAATATAAAATTGCACCCACAACAATAATGGCTAATAAGAGTGATAAAACTATGGCTAGTATTCTTTTAAGTCCTCTGCGTTGTAACTTACCAACCAACGGGTTCAATAGAATAGCTATGATAAGTGAAAAGGCGATAGGTGCAAGAATTCCTTTTAAAGTGAACAGCGCAAATGTTAGCAGCATCAGTCCAAAAAGTACAACCGTACTTTTAATATAAAAAGGGTATTGCTTGGTAGAAACGTTCATGCAGATAATTTAGTACCGGTAAATTAATAAATAGTTATGCTTAATAAAAGCAAAGAGCAACATAAATGCCAAATTAGCATTTATATTAAAAGTATTGTGTAACATCCTTGCCTTTCCGTCATTTTTTACGAAGTTGCACCCAATTTGATGTTGCAACAAGAACATTTCTGCTTTACGCTTAATTTTTACAATGAAAATATTATTAAAATACCTTAAGCCTTATAAAGGGCTTATGATTTTTACACTTTGTTTAGCCGCCATCAATATCAGCTTTTCACTCATTGATCCTATTATACTTGGCAAACTCGTAAACCTTGCCGGTGAACACCAAAAGCCAGGCAGTTCAATGACAGCCGATGACTTTTTCTTTTCTTTCTCAAAACCATATTATGGGGTAGCTGCTTTGTTAATAGCATCTATAACCGTTGCCATGATTAGTAGAATTGCAAAAGCGTTCCAGGATTATTTTTTGACAACCATCACCCAAAAATTTGGTGCTACCGTTTTTACAGATGGGCTGCAGCACGCAATGAAACTTCCTTACCAAGATTTTGAAGACCAACGCAGTGGCGAAACATTAAGCATACTTTCAAAAGTTAGAATAGATACAGAAAAATTTATTGCAGCATTTATCAATATTCTTTTTCCTGTAGTGGTAGGTATTATAATTGTGGCGGTTTACTCAACCAGAATAGATGCCAAGCTACCGTTCATTTATTTTGGCGGCATATTTTTATTAATTATTATCACCAATCTTCTAAGTAAAAAAATAAAATCTATTCAAAAAAAGATCGTTGCAGAAACTACCTCCCTTGCCGGTGCTACAACAGAATCTTTAAGAAATATAGAACTGGTAAAAAGCCTTGGACTAACGGGGCAGGAAGTGAAAAGATTGAATAAAAACACTTTCAAAATTCTTGGGCTTGAGTTAAATAAAGTAAAGCGCACCCGTACCATCAGTTTTATACAGGGCACTTTTGTAAATACGTTGCGTCAGATTATTTTATTTATGCTGATGTATTTGATTTTTAAAAACGATATGAATGCCGGCCAGTTGGTAACCATGCAGGTGTTCTCGTTTTTTGTTTTTGGGCCGCTGCAGGAAATTGGAAACATTATTGTTTCTTACAGAGAAGCAGAAGCATCTTTAAATAATTTTGATGCATTAATGATGAAAGCTCCTGAACCTACTGCTGCAAACCCCACACATATTGGTTTCATTAATTCGCTTCATTTTGATCACGTAGGTTTTAAACACCAATCCGCTTCTGTAAAAGCCATTGATGATATTAGTTTTACCGCAAACATCGGCGAAACGGTGGCTTTTGTTGGTCCATCAGGCAGTGGAAAATCAACCTTAATGAAATTGTTGGTTGGTTTATACAGACCACAAGATGGAAAAATTTTATACAACGGCATTGAAGAAAAAAATATCAGTTTCGAAGACTTGAGAAGCCAGGTTGGTTTTGTAACACAGGATACAAATTTATTTAGTGGGAGTATAAGAGAAAATTTATTATTTGTAAACCCAACAGCTACGGAAACTGAAATGAATGAAGTGCTTGTAAAAGCCAGTGCCACTGCCTTATTAGCAAAGGCTGAAAAAGGATTGGATACAATGCTAGGCGAGGGTGGTTTAAAGCTAAGCGGTGGCGAAAAGCAAAGAATTTCTATTGCCCGTGCATTGATACGCAAACCCAAATTGCTCATTTTTGATGAAGCAACTTCGGCTTTAGATTCTCTTACTGAGGAAGAAATTACCAACACCATTAGAGAAATTTCTGAACTAAAAGAACAGATAACTATTTTAATTGCGCATAGGCTAAGCACTATTATGCATGCAGATAGAATTTATGTATTGGAGAAAGGTGATGTGGTAGAAACTGGTACGCACGAATCATTGCTTGAAGAAAAAGGATTGTATTATGCCATGTGGCGCCAGCAGATTGGAGAGAGAAAAAAACAAACCTCCCCTAGCCCCTCCGCAGGAGGGGAACAAGCAAAGCAAGTTTAAAAAATTGATAGCAAGAAACTCTTGACCCGTAACTCTTAACCCTTTAACCCACCACCATGACCGCCATACAAATTTTAGGATTAGCTGCAGGTACCATTACCTCTATTACATTTTTACCACAGGTAATTCAAATTTGGAAAACCAAATCTGCAAAAGATCTTTCTATGGTTATGTTGCTGTTGCTTATTGTGGGAGTATCAATGTGGCTTAGTTATGGTATATTAATAAAAGATGCAGCCATTATTTATACAAACAGTATGGTACTTGCCATGAGTTTTATTATGCTCATTTTTAAATTGAAGTTTAAGCAATAGTGAAGTTATGAAAGAAGAAAAACAACCACCCACGCCTAATGCATTATGGAGTATGGTAACCATGAAATGCCCACGTTGCAGGCGTGGAGAAATGTTCACCACCAACAGTGCTTATAGAAAACTTTCTCTTAAACATATTTTTTCTATGCCCGATAACTGCTCCGTTTGCGGCCAAAAATATGATATGGAACCTGGCTTTTGGTACGGCACAAGTTATGTGAGCTATGCACTTACAGTAGCATTATCTGTTGCTACATTTGTGGCTTGGGTTGTGTTAATAGGTGTATCTGTAAAGGAAGGCGACAATAGAATTTATTGGTGGCTTGGCGTAAATGCTGTTGTATTAATTTTGGCCCAACCATGGCTTATGCGTTTTAGCAGGGTTTTATATATTCGTTTTTTTGTGAGTTATGATAAAGATTTTGAGAAGACGAAACCGAAAGCCTTTGAATAAACATATTGTGAATAGTGAGTTGTGAAGGATGAAAGGGAGATTATAAATTTTGAATCGCTGTTACACCGCTTAAAGGTTTACCTGTTGCTATATCTGTAACAACGCCAGAAAAATTACCTTTTATAACTTGCTTTTTTCCAGCGGCAAAACTTACTATTGATGCACAGAATAAAATCACTGTAATTAAATTTTAATAATAATATTTTTGAAACGAAAGTGCAAAGATGATGTATGAACAATTTAGCAGGCTAGAAATTAATTTTCATTATTTACTGAAAGTTCAATAATTACTCTTACTTTTATTGTATGAAATTGGAAGAAGCTAAACAACAGTTTATAAACAGCTGGGGCGCATTTGGAACCCAATGGGGGATTAACCGCACTATGGCACAAATACATGCATTGTTGCTTATTAGTACAGTGCCAATAACGCAAGATGAAATTATGGAGCAGTTAACCATTAGCCGGGGTAACGTAAATATGAACATTAGAGACTTGATTGGATGGGGATTGGTAGAAAGGGTAATTGTATCTGGCGAGCGAAAAGAATATTTTACTGCTGATAAAAATATATGGAAAGTAGCCACTCAAATTATTAAGGAAAGAAAAAAGCGTGAGTTAGACCCCATGCTTAAACTGTTGGAGCAATTGGAAAATGTAGAGGATAAAAAGGAGGAAGGGGCTAAAGAATTTTTAACCGTGGTAACCGATATAAAAAAGCTGGGAAATCAAGCAGATAGTATATTGGATTTAATGATAAAGGCAGAAGAGAATAAATTTATAAGCGGCGTGTTGAAGATTTTTAAATAGTAAGGTTGTTGATTTGTTTATTAGTTGATTGAAAGGTTTTTAGAATTTTAAGCATAAAAATTAAGTCGAAAAATTTCGGCTTTATTTTGAAACTAAAGTTTCATAATTTTCTGAAAGTTTAAAATATAAAAAATGAAACAGTTAAAGCAAGTTGATTTTTTTATAAGTACCGGACTAATAATTGCCTATGTGATCATTATTTTAATAGAGCCAAAAAAATCATTCATAAATAATGGCTATTTAATACAAGGTTATTTTGTTGTAGGTGCATGGCAGATAATCAGCATGATAGTACATGTGGTATTTAAAAATAGGCAGGCCTTATCTTCTATTAGAAAAACGTACAATTGGATTACAGTAGTTTGCATCGTGACGATGCCAATGGGCTTTGTAATGTTGGCAATTTTATTATATGCCGCTCCGTTATTGGCAACATTCTATACAGGTATTTGTGGTTTTGAAGTTTTTAAAAAAGTAGAACGTCCTTTGGATAATTTAAAATGAAATTGAAACTATCACTAATATTTATTTGCACTGTCACAACAGTATTTACCCTTTCACAATATGCGAGACTTATACAGCATTTACTCGCTGTAAAATATAATTGGTTGTTTGAATTGATGATGGTTCTAGGAATGCTTTTGTTTCAACTAATATTTATTTTAAAAAATAACAGGAAGATTTTATTGGATTATCTTTTGAAGATGTTGATAGTTTCGTTCATTGGCTCTCTCTTACTTTGGCCATTGCTTTTAATAAATAATTTTTACAGGTTATCTGATGCTTATAATCTAATTTATTTCTTCTCTGTAGTTTCAATTATGTTTTTTATTCATAAAAATATTGTTACGAAAATGAAACTGCCTTTCTATTTATCTTATACATATATTTTATACCGAATTATTGTTTTACTTTTTATAATATAATCATGAAAAAGAAAATTGTTATTGCAGGCGGAACAGGTTTTATCGGTAAATATCTTCAACAAAAAATGGAAGAACTTGCTTATGAAGTAAAAATAATTTCACGCAAAAAAAATGATGTAAAATGGGGGAACGAAGAGGATATTATCATCGCTTTAGAAAATGCAGATATGCTTATAAACCTTGCAGGCAAATCAGTTGATTGCAGGTACAATGAAAAAAATAAAGAAGAAATTTACGACTCACGAATCAATACAACCAAACAACTTGGCGAAGCAATAGAAAAATGTAAAAACCCTCCTGCACTGTGGATAAACTCCAGTACCGCTACTATTTATCGCCATGCAGAAGATAGGCCAATGACAGAAAGCAATGGAGAAATTGGCAGCGGCTTTTCTGTTGGCATAGCTACTGCATGGGAAAAAAGCTTTTTTGATTTTAATTTTAAAAGGACTAGGCAGGTTGCCCTGCGAATGGCCATTGTTTTAGGTAGAGATGGTGGTGTAATGCATCCTTTAAAAAATCTTGTACGTGTTGGGCTTGGTGGCCAAAGTGGGAAGGGCAATCAAATGTTTAGTTGGATACATATAGAAGAACTTTTGAACATCATTCTTTTTATTGACCAAAATAGGAACTTACATGGCGCCATAAACATTGCCGCACCTTACCCTGAGAGTAATAAAAGTTTCATGAATAAATGTAGAAAACACATGAATATGCCTTTTGGTTTTCCAATACCAAAATGGTTATTAGAAATTGGGGCAGTACTTATAAAAACAGAAACAGAATTAATATTAAAAAGTAGATGGGTAATTCCTGAAACATTATTAAACGCAGGCTATATATTTAAGTACCCAACTTTGAATGAAGCACTAAAGGAAATTTTAAACGATTAATTTTGTAAAAATCTAAATGGCACAACTACCTATTATATTATTTGACGGCGTTTGTAATTTATGCAATGGTGCGGTACAGTTTGTAATAAAGCATGATGTTAAAAAGCAGTTTATGTTTGCCTCTCTACAATCAGATGCGGGGCAACAGTTGTTAAAGCAATATCAACTGCCGTTGCAATCGTTCAACTCATTTGTTTTAATACAAAATGAAAAGACTTATTTTAAATCTACCGCAGCTTTAATGGTGGCAAAACAACTTAATGGAATTACAAAATTATTATATGGCTTTATTATTGTACCAGCCGTTATAAGAAATGCAGTGTACAATTTTATAGCAAAAAACCGGTACAAATGGTTTGGTAAAAAAGAAAGTTGTATGATGCCAACAACACAGTTAACATCAAGATTTTTAAAATAGAAAAAGTAATGGTAAAGAAAACGTTAGTGTTAGGTGCATCTGAAAAAACTGATAGATACAGTAATATGGCTGTGAAAAAATTAGTGGCAAACAATCATGATGTAATAGCTATAGGCAACAAAGAAGCCGTAATAAACGATGTGAAAATATTAAAAGATACGCCCGCCATTGCTGGAGTAGACACGGTAACGCTTTATTTAAATCCTACAAACCAAAAACCTTACTACGATTACATATTATCGTTAAACCCAAAACGGATCATTTTCAACCCGGGCACAGAAAATGATGAACTGGAAAAACTGGCTACGGAAAAAGGTATAAAAACAATGGAAGCATGCACATTGGTATTGCTATCTACTAATCAATATTAATTTTTACAAAAATAAAATTATGATTATATAATAAATATTTCAGCATGGCGTTTATGTGGTAGAAACTATCCAAGTATCTATAAAAAATTAAACATGAAAATGCTAAGCAAGTATTTGTTCAGCGTACTATTCTCCTTAATATGTACGCATTCATTTGCCCAATCAACTGATTCAAGGCCTGCATTATATGCCGCTTATCCTTCTTCCATTAGTATTAATAAAACTTCGCTGGATAATCTTCTTACAAACGAAACCGGTAAAGTAGTATCCATGCCACTTTCAGCCGGCTTTACTTTTGAAGGCACAGTAATTAGTAATGTTACGAAATATAATAGCATGCATACTGTAATGGTACGTTCTGTTGAGCATGCTGAATCTATCTTTCAAATTACTAAAACTGAAAATAAAGAAAATGTCATTTCCTACTCCGGTCGAATATTTAATAAAAACGCAGCCGATGGGTATGAAATTAAAAATAATAATGGCGAATATTCTTTACAAAAATTTGAAACTGCAAAAATTTTAGATCCTTGTAAATTGTAATTTTCCAAATACGATACTGTTGATCGCCCCAATATCCCGATCGCAATTATCCTACTACTTTAAAATATCTACAATGAAAAACCTTACCCTAAAGCTGGGCTTAATTGCACTGCTATTTACATCGTCTGTTGCATACTCCCAGGTTCCAAAACTTAGCAGTATAGCATCTGGCACACCTTCAACTATTTTTTTTGACTTTGATGGCCATACTGTACAATCTGCTGCATGGCAAAGCGGTAATGCATTTATTTGTGCTCCCGCTGCTTTAAATGCAACACAGATAACTGAAATTTTTAACAGGGTTAGTGAAGATTACCGACCATTTAATGTAAATATCACAACAGATTCTGCTATATTTTTAGCAGCACCGTTTACCAAGAGAGTAAGAATTATTGTAACGCCTACAAGTGCTTGGTTTCAGGGAGTTGGCGGTATTGCTTATACAGGTTCTTTTAACTGGGGAGATGACACACCGGCCTTTGTTTTTAGTGATAGACTTGTAAACTTTCCAAAATATATAGCGGAATGTTGCACACATGAAAGTGGCCACACCCTTGGTCTTGCTCACCAGTCTAAATATGATGTAAACTGCACACTCACCGAAACGTACCGAACAGGTTCTGGCTCCGGAGAAACCGCATGGTCGCCCGTAATGGGAAACAGTTATTACAGAAATATGACCGGTTGGGATATTGGACCTACACCGTTTGATTGTTCTGCAACGCAGGATAACTTAACGGTAATAACTACGCAAAATGGATTTACCTACCGTACAGATGATTTTGCTGAAACCAGAGATAACAATACAACATTGGTTGACGCAGGTGCATTTAGTATTGGTGGAATTATAGCCACCACTACAGATAAAGATGCCTTTAAAATAAATATTGCCCAGGCAGGTTACATACATATTGCTGTTTCACCTTTTAGTATTGGTGCAGCAAATAATGGAGCAAATTTAGATATAATGCTACTTCTTTACGACAACTTAAATGTTTTAATTGGTACTTATAATCCATTAAATACAATGAATGCGGTGATAGATACTGCCTTAAATGCCGGTAATTATTATATAGTGGTAACTGGGGCCGGTAACAATAATACAACAAACTATGGTAGCCTTGGCTCCTATACTTTAAGTGGGTTTAGAGGCCCGCTACCTATTCGCAGTGTGGCTTTGCAAGGCAACAATGAAGGTAACAGACACAAACTTGTTTGGGATATAATTGCAGATGAACCAATAACAAATCAATTGCTGGAAGTATCAGTAAATGGTACCAATTTTAGAACTATTTTAAATGACGTAACCGGCCTAAAAAGATACATATATACGCCATCCGAAAAAGGAACACTTTACTACAGACTAAAAGCAACAAATACCTTGGGTCAATCTATGTACTCAAATATTGCAGCTTTAAAAACAATTACTGGTTCAGATAATTTATTTATAGTTTCTACGTTAGTACAGCAAACTATAACAGTAAGTGCTCCAAATAATTTTACTTACAGTTTGTACGATGCTAATGCACGATTGATAGCTACGGGTAGAAATGTAAAAGGAAACACAAACATAGATGTACAAAGCCTACCCAAAGGAATGTATATACTACAAATGATGAGCGATAATTATAAACAAACCGAAAGAATTATAAAACAGTAAGGTAGATTCATGTGTAAAAGCAAGGGAGTCGGTGTTAGGGACCGGCTCTCTTTTTATTTGGGGTAATGGAAGTAGCAAGATGCAAGTATCAAGATGTTAGTATCAAGATAACTGAATCAAGAATCATTTTAAAAGTTACCCTCAGCATGTACGATCATTCAAGCCAAATAAATTATCATTGAAATAAAGTTTCCGTCATCAGTCGTCCGTAGCCTGTCTTCTGTCATCTTAAATCTAACATCTACTTCTTCTCCATCAATTCTTCATTGTTTTCGCCAATAAAGTCCAAGAGCTTTTGCTTGCCTCCTTTTTTTACAGCACTTGTTACAAAATGGCGGGGGAGAAACTGCCATGTTTTTTTCATGGCGTTTAAAAAGTCTTTTACATTTTTGCTTACTATGCGCTGGTTTTCTTTATCGCTTTTTGTAAAGGCAAGACTGAAAGCAATATTCCATGTTTTTAAATTTTCTAAAAACTCGAGATCTATTTTTTGTGGACTGTGCCTTGCATCTATCAGCACAAAAAGATGCGATAAATTTTCACGCTTGCGTAAATAGTTTTCAATCATTTGTTCCCACTTTCTGCGGCTTCTTATACTCACTTTAGCAAAGCCATAGCCGGGCAGATCTACCAGGTACCACTTTTTATCCGGCAAAGGTTTTTTACCTTCTTCGCCACTGTTACTGGTTATTTCAAAATGATTAATTAATTGGGTTTTGCCTGGTGAGCCAGATGTTTTAGCCAATTTATCATTATCGCAAAGCATATTAATTAATGATGATTTACCTACATTGCTTCTGCCAATAAAAGCATATTCAGGTCTGTCAGGGGCCGGGCATTTCTCAAATTCGGGACTGCTTATTACGTACGTAGCTTTTTTTATTCGCATTATTTCTATTTAGATATGCGCAAATTTAACTTTATTATGTGCATGTTAACTAAAGTGATGTTTTCTTCGGCTATTTTAAACAACTTATATTTGCAACATACATGGCAACATTTGAACACGACAACATCGTTCCAGATAAAGAATCTGACCTTAGTAAAACAAAGCAAGTGGCTACCATGTTTGACAGCATAGCACACCGCTACGATTTTTTAAACAGGTTTTTAAGCGCAGGTATAGATGTGGGTTGGCGCAAAAAAGCTATTGGATATTTAAAGGATATTGACCCTAAAAATATTTTAGATGTAGCTACCGGCACAGCCGATGTAGCTTTAATGACCGAGAAAATGTTGAAACCGTCTTCCATTATTGGCATTGATATTAGCGATGGAATGTTAGAGATTGGCAGAAAAAAAATAAAAGAAACGGGAGTAGAAAAAACAATACAACTGTACAATGGAGACAGTGCAGATATTAAATACAATGACAATACTTTTGATGCAGTAACGGTGGCATTTGGGGTGAGAAATTTTCAACAACTGGAAAAAGGACTGTCAGAAATTTTAAGGGTGTTAAAACCCGGCGGAAAACTGGTGGTGTTGGAATTTAGCCGCCCAAAAAATATGGTAATAAAAGGGTTTTATAATTTTTATATGAAATCTGTATCACCTAATATAGCAAAACTGTTTTCAAAAAATAAAACTGCGTACGCCTATTTGGATGAATCTATACAAAAATTTCCTGAGGGAAAAAATTTTACCGGCATTTTGCAAAATGTTGGGTATAAAAATATTGTAAACAAACCACTCAGCCTAGGTATATGCAGCATCTATTGCGGAACAAAATAACTTATCTCTTACTTATTATTGCCATGCTTCCTGCTACGGGAAATGCACAGTTGCGTAATGAACTTAACCAACTGGAACATGACGACCAGCGTTTTCATTTTGGTATAAACCTTGGGGTAAACCGATCTCATTACAACATTTTACACAGCAGAAAGTTTTTGGATTTTGACAGTGTAAATGTTATTGAAAGTATTAAAAGCACAGGTATAAACCTTGCAGGCTTGGTAAATATGCGCCTTAGTAATCACTTTGATATACGCACATACCCCATCAATTTAATTTTTACCGAAAAGGCTTTTCAATACACACTTAAAACACCGGATAGGGTGAGGCTGGAAGATTCCCTCATGACAAAAAAAGTACAGGGTATTACGCTGGCATTGCCATTACAATTAAAATTTACGAGCGATCGTATAGCCAACTTAAAAGTATTTATGATGGCGGGCGCAAGGGTAGATTATGACCTTGCTGCAAATGCCGGTAAAAAAACTACGGATGATGTAATTACGCTGCAAAAACTGGATTATGCTGCCGAGGCCGGCATTGGGTTTCATATTTATTTTCCGGTATTTGTACTTACACCCGAAGTAAGAGTTACTTATGGCTTGCGCAATGTGTTGCAAAGAAACGATGCGTTGAAATATTCTAATACCATTGATAAAATTGCTTCTCGTTCGCTCACATTTTCGCTAACGGTGGAATAAGAAAAGCATGCATTTGAGCAGCATCGCTTTTTGTTGTAATACAATTTTTATTTTCGGCTTTAAACCTTATATAACCATTTGGTATTTGGCTTTTGTCTACGTTAAGGAATATGTCGTCTAATTTTAAGCGTAAGCTATCCACAGTTTGAGAGTACCCATATGAACATACAGCGCACAACATTGTAAATAAATATTTTTTCATGGTTGGTTTTTTAATTGTTTAGAACTTAATATCGAAGCGACCTTCGGTTATTCTTACCGTTTCGCAGCCTGATTTAAGGGAGGTAAAATCAAATAGGCCACTAATGATCCTGTTCGAAATATCCAATTTAGTAATCTGCCCACCCCCATTTACCTTGATTGTGGTATCTAGAGTACTTATCCCACAGTTCATATTTGTATTAAGTGAGCCGTAAGCAAATCTAAAACTATCTAGTCCACTGTAAAATCCGATGTTAGTTAGATAGCCAAAAGATATGATTAATCCAGAATTCACATTTGTAGGATATTGATAGGTTTCAATGCTTAAATATGGATTTCCATTCAAATCAACATCATACTGTATTTTCGGGTTAGGCGTTCCTGTGCCGCTTGTGCCTTTGGGTATATACACTTTACCGTTTATTTTGCAGCCAAAAGTACCGGCTCCGGTTTGTGTGGCGGGTGGTAGTATATCTTCCTGCGGTTTATCTTTTCTGCAGCCTGCAAATATTGAGCTACCGGCAATAGCAAGGAGCCATGCAATTTTTAATAGTTTCATTTTTGTTTTTTTAAAACTGATGTAATAGGCTGCTTAGTATTGGTTGTGCAAATGCATTTTTTGTGGTTGGTGCGTTTATTTGATAGTAGAAATGGCGAGTAGTAATGCCATTGAGGTCATCTTTATCCGTCATATC
>Ga0105047_10011923_pt1 | contig 14066 bp, 5 predicted proteins | sample MAT04_FD_78384 | JGI IMG/M metagenome (GOLD analysis project Ga0105047, IMG submission 78384) | Freshwater microbial communities from Lake Fryxell liftoff mats and glacier meltwater in Antarctica - MAT-04 (megahit assembly) | ecosystem: Environmental > Aquatic > Freshwater > Ice > Liftoff...
ACGGACAGACGACAGTACAACGCCGACAGCGTCATCAATGTCCGCTACGACTGGGAGGAGCCGTCACCAGGGGGGAAGGCGCTGCTTAGCCTGGAGCAACTGACACCAGAAGGGCTTTCCTCGAAGCTCGTCTTTGTCAAAGAGCCGCAGTCGGAGCCAGTCGAGCGGACGCTGGAGCAGGAGGTGCTTCCAGGACGCCTAAGCACTGTTAACCTTCGGCGGCTCGAGGCAGCAAGCAACATTGACACCAGGCTTTCATGGCTACCCGGCGATCAGCTCATTTTAACCATAACGCTACACCAAGAGCCTGATAACCCGTTCTTGAGCAGTTCAACGACGACCAAAATTGTACTGAGCGTGCCAATCGTTGACGAACGTCTCGTCTCGGCGCCGGAGGCTGCGTATGCCCTCCTACGATTCCAGGAGATAGAAGGTAGGAGTGAGGTCGAATGTGTTCGCTTCGCCTGGGGCCCGTCGGCAAGCCGTATTGAGCTCGTTTGCGCCGACGATCTCCGTGGCGAGGTGGTCCGACGGCGAGCGGTATTTCAATGGCAAGACAGTGTGCGGCCAGGAACGCTAAAAGGGTATGCGCTCCAGAAGCTTAGCCCTGCTGGATCTACCCATTTCCCCACAGCAGAGCCATGAGTAGAGTTTAGTACTGATCGGGGCGTGCAGGCATTGGGAGTCAGGTTCTTGGAGTTCTAGCCTAACTGGGCTACTGGTTCAGGTGCTAGAAGGCTGGGCGCCGAGCAGCTTGGGGTGAGGGGTGCCTTCCCATTCAAGAACTGTTGCCGCCTCTTTGACCAATGAGGCGAGGTTGACGAGCAGTTTGAAGACGCGGCATGGAGATGCTAGGGTGAGTACAGGGCTTGAGCAAAGTCAGGAGCAGGTGGTACGCGGGAACACCTGGTCTGTTAGGATGGAGCTATCACACCGCCATCCTGACAAGCGAGGTGTTCCTGATGGATGATACCACTCCCACGTTCACCTTTGCCCTGCCCACTGACGTGCCGTTTGCCTTCAGCCTGACGGCATGAGCCGAGCAGCTCGCACCGCTGGTGGATCAGCGCAAGCGGCGCGGCCTACGCTATCCGCTTGTCCCCCTCCTCCTCACGGCCGTGCTTGCCAAACTAGTCGGCTCTCGTCGCTGAAAAGCCATCAGCGACTGGGCGCAGTTGCGGGCCGCAGAACGCACCACCCTGTTCGGCTTGTCGCGGCGCACCATGCCGCATCAGGCCACCTGGCGCCGCGTCTTTGGTCACGCCAGCGATCTGCCGGCGCGGGAAGCGCGCCTCACCAGCTTCTTCCTTGCCCAGCAGCACCGCGCTGAGGTACCCGAGCGTGGCCGCACGGTGCTCGCCCTCGAAGGCAAGACTCTGCGCGGCACCATTCCCGCCGGACAGAGCCGCGGGGTGCATCTGCTGGCTGCCTTCCTCCCTGAGCGGGGGGTCGTGCTGGCGCAAGCCCTGGTCGAGGGCAAGGCGAACGAGCTTGTGGTCGCCCCAACCGTGCTGGCGCAGCTGCCACGTGCGGGCGTGGTCGTGGTGGGCGATGCCTGCACGCCCAACGCGCCGTGCGTACGAGCATTGTCGAGGCCAACGGCGACTAGCTGTGGCTTGTGGGCGGCAACCAGCCGCGCCTGCTGTGGGACATCAGCGAGCTGTTCACCCCACCGAAGGTGGCAAAGGGCTGGAGCTTGCCGCCGACCGACTTCGCGACGGCACGCACCTGCGAGAGCGGCCATGGGCGGGTGGAAGAGCGCAGCGTGACGGTGAGCCGTCTGCTTGCCGACGACACACCCTGGCCGTACCTGGCCCAGGTGTTTAAGCTGGAGCGGCGCTGGTGGGACGCCTTCGGCGAGCACGTGGATGTGCGCTACGGTGTGACCAGCCTGCCACAGGAGGTGGCAATGCCGAGCAGGTTGCTCGGCATTGCACGAAGCGAGTGGGGTATCGAGAACAGCTTGCATCACCGGCGCGATGTGACGCTGCACGAAGATGCCTGTCAACTGCGGCGAGGGCAAGCGCCACACACCAATGCGGCGTTGAACAACGTCGTGGTCAGTCTGGTACTGTCGAGTGGCGAGACAAATCTGGCAGCAGTGCAGCGTCGCTTCGCCTACGCCTTCGACCGTGCTTTAGCGCGAGCTGCCTTCACCCCCGTCTGACTTTGCTCAAGCCCTGAGGGTGAGTATTTCTACACTTGACTATATCCGCTCAATAGCTGATAATACGCCCTAGAACTCCAAGCGCCCGCACCCAAATATTTACTCCGGGCCCTCATGTCCATCCTACACCTCCGTGTGCGTACCGCCATGCTCATCTGCACATCAGTTGTAGCGCTTCCCCGCGTTACCGTGGAGGCGCACGATGCAATTGCGCTTTGCCGATCTTGAGCTCGGCCTGCACCGGCGAGATGCTGCGCGCTACTTAGTCGAGTTGCGCTTTAGCCAGCCCGATGGGCAAACCGATATTCGGGTGACGTCAGGTGATGACGCACTCGTCCAATTTGACTTCGTCGCTCTTCGCGAGCTCGAACTTGACAATGTGGCGTATGGACGGGTGCTCACTGCATGTTTGTTTGCGTCCCCTGCGCTACGCATCGCCCTCGCTCAGGTGTTTGCAAGCGTCCACTCACTCGACATTGGGCTGCGAGTGCGCCTATTCATTGGCCCGAGCGCACCAGAACTGCATACCTTGCGTTGGGAGATGTTGCGCCATCCTGATACTGATCAGGCGTTCCTGCTGAGTGAGCAAGTGCTGTTTTCACGCTACCTTGCCAGCGGCGATTGGCGACCTATCCGCCTTCGCCCTCGTGGTACGCTCCGTGCCCTGGTTGTCGTGGCGAACCCTACGAACCTCGATGCGTTCCATCTCCCTCCGATAGACGTTCATGGTGAACTGGAGCGTGCCCGGGTCGTACTCACCAAGATACCCCTTACGGAGCTCGCAGGTCTAGGCCGCGCAACGCTCAAGGCCATGATTGATCAGTTGCGTCAGGGCTTCGAAATCCTTTACCTTGTCTGCCACGGAGGCCAAGTAGATGGCAAGATCTGGCTTTGGCTTGAAGATGAGGCGGGACAGGTCAGCCGGGTGTCAGGGCTTGAACTTGCTGCCCGACTGCAAGAGCTTACTGATCGTCCATGCCTTGTTGTACTTGCCTCCTGCCAGAGCGCCTTTTCTACGATAGAGCCAACTATTAGTGACACGGGCGCTCTCGCAGGGCTTGGCCCACAGTTGGCAGAGAGCGGAATTCCCGCTGTGCTTGCTATGCAAGGCACGGTGACAATTTCCAGCGTTGCCGAATTTATGCCCGTGTTTTTTGCGGAAATCCAGCGTGATGGCCAGCTTGATCGGGCTGTGGCGCTTGCGCGTGGCGCTATCCGTGAGCAAATTGACTATTGGATGCCCGTGCTATTTCTTCGCCTACGCAATGGATGTATCTGGACTGAGCATGAGGCTAAGCGCACTGAGAGATCCATTCCCCCTCCCCCCAAGCCCACAGGAATTCCCGAGGTCGGAGCACTGATTGGTCGTGCCATTAATTTGGAGTCTTTCACCACACAATTATCCGACAATCGGCGGTTAGCTATTATCGGGATGCCAGGCATTGGAAAAACAGCACTTGCCGCTACTATCGCCCGACAAGCTAGCGACGTGAAACCTGTTTTCTGGCATCAGTTTCATGAAAATGAGGGTATCAACGCCCTGATATGGGATCTAGCCGCATTCCTTGCTCACCATGGACATGACGAACTTTGGCGCAGCTTAGAGGCTGCTCGGCTTAGCGGAGCGCACGCGCAGCCTGTTGAGACGCAGATCGCTTATCTGATACAAGCCCTTAGCGAGAATGACTACTTGCTCTGTCTCGACGATGTACATTTAGTAGATGATAGTGTGTTTGAACAACTTGTTGCGCGCCTACAGCACGAAGCGTACCGAATCCAGATTATCCTTATAGCTCGCGAATTGCCCGAATTCGTTGAATCCTCGGCAATCAATGTGCTAGAGGGTCTTAATATAGATAGTACTGGGACGTTTCTCGCGAACAGTGGTCTTCAACTTCCCGAACCAATTCTTCTTGACTTATATAAGCAAACAGGCGGTAATCCATACCTCTTGGTGCTTGCTGCGGATCTTTTAAAGCGAACTCTTAATCATGCTAGTGTTGTTAGTGATCTACTAAATGTCGATAATGTTGAACGTTTTCTTCAGGAACAAGTTGATCAGGGACTTGAGACTGAGGAACGTGTCGTTATGCAGGCAGTTTCTGTTCTGCTTGGTTATGGTGGTACTCGCGATGCCATTGGAGCGATTCTGGACTTGCAGCCGCGGCGTTGGATACGAAGCCTCGTAGGGCGTGGGCTATTAATTGTTAACGAAGGGCCGAACGGGCGAGAACATCGCCAGCATGCTTTGTTACAGCACTATTACTACGACGAGATGCGCCTCTTACTCCGTAACAAGCTACATCTCAAGGCAGCGGAATTTTTTGTTTCCGAAAGCCCTGAGCGTGATCCGTTGCTTGCAGCTACCCATTTCCATCGTGCTAATGAGCAAAAGCGTGCGGCTGATATAGTCGTTGCAGAGCTTTGGACAATAATAAATCGAGGTGGGCTCACCAGATTGGTAGACTTACTTAATCGATTTTCTGCAAGTAACTTACAGAATGCTGATTGGGCCGCAGTGCTCGTTGCTCGTGGTCGGGCGTATGGGCTCATTGGTCAAAGAGACCGTGCTCGTATAATTTTGGAAGAAGCGATTGCAGCGATTAGTACTCTTCCGTCTACCCAAGAGGCACGACGTTTGACTGTCACTACCTCCCTCGCATTAGGAAGAATACTTCAGCGTGAGAAACCAATTGAAGCTCTTTCATATCTTCAGCAAGGCCTCGCTATTGCATATAAGGATGGCCTAAGTATGCAGGCTGCTATGCTACAAGTGACTATCGCAGCTGTTCAGAATGCACTAGGTGAGAGCGCTGAGGCGTTAGCGTCGGTTGAGCGCGCCCTGACAGAGCTGCCAGCAGACCCAAGCCCGGCCCACATCGATGCTCTTTTAATACGAGCTCTTTTGCATGGAGAGCGTGGGCATTTGCGTAAGGAACTGCATGATTTGGAGCAGGCGTGGAGTTTATGCCTGCGAATTGACGATCCTTATCGGATCCTTGATGTCCAAAAAGAGTTGGCAATGGCACGCTGGTCTATTGGCGACTGGGATCGCGCAATTGTTGATTACCAAGAGGCACTAGCAAAAGTTGACCGCTTAGGTGTTCGTGGTTTGCGCGTCTTGATAGAATATAACCTTGGCAACCTCGCTCTTTGCCGAGGTGATGCAGATACGGCGCAGCGTTATCTAACAAATGGCCTTGCGGATGCACGACAGTTGGAACAAAATTATATGGTAATCTACTGTCTCTCAGCCCTAGCCGAACTTTCTCTACGCCTCAATCACATTGAAGAAACAGAACTACTTCTGAACGAGGCAGGCGCTCTCGTAACATCTACTGGCTTAAAGGAGCGTGAAGCGGAACTTGCTCGTCGCCATAGCGAGCTTTGTAGAGCGACTAAGCACCAACAAGAAGCACTCTACTACGCTGAACTCGCTCTCTCGCTCGCGCACACACGCAAGGATGAATACGATGAAGGGCTTAGTCTACGGACACGCAGTGAAGCACTGCTTGCATTAGGCAAAAACCGGCTCGCACTTGAAGACATAGGACAGAGCTTACAGCGGCTTGTCGATGATCCATTCGAGGAAGCGCGTAGCTTGATGCGCCGCAGTGAGGTGTATCTTGTAACACATGAAATACGTTTGGCCGCCGAGGATTTAAAGACCGCGCACCAGACATTTGTTCGCCTCGGTGCCCAGTTCGATATTGCTGAGAGCGCAAGCCTTTTTAGCCGACTACCCCCTGATTACCAAGGTTGATTGTAGGGAGGTTCCGATGTTTAAAACACCCATGGTAGTCATACCTCTCGGTCGTGTGTTTGTCCTTTCGCTACTGGTTGCGGTTGGCTTTACTCTTTTTCTCATCTCTTTCTCCCGACCCGCGTCGGCTCAGACAGATCAGGTGACAAATACCTTCAAGGAAGGACAACTTCTACCTGGCGGTTCATATTCTACGCAAGCGATTATTCTTACTGATCTTAATGGGGATGGTCTCGATGATGTAGTATTGGGACAGAATGACAGCAATTGCAGACCTGACGATAGCGCTTGTGCTGGCAAGGTATTTCTAAATAACGGAAGTGAGAATTTTTCTGAGCCATACACCTTTGCTAGAAGCGCGCCCCCATCAACTCGGAGTGATATTCTTGCATTAGCGGCAGTAGCCAATCGTCACGAGGTTATTGCGATTCACGAAAATGGCGAGAGTTGTATCTATCAATTTAGCAGTGCCTTATTTGAAAATGCCGCCAATGATAAGATAATAAGGCCGACGTGTGAATCCTTTGGCGGCCCGGGTGACCTTGGTCTCTCATGGGAGAACGTGGCTGTCGATGTGACATCTGAATTGTCTAACAGTTATTTGATTGCTCTGGCAAAGCGTAATTCTGTGCAGATTTTTCGCTCCTCTATTGATGGAAATGGCGTACTTCAAATTACAGAGCTCGGAAGCGTTTCTGACATTTCCGTTGGCCAGGTTATTACGGATATTGACATCGCGAATATTGCTGCTGGTGTCAATTCTGGAACCGAACCCGCACCTGACTTGATAATTTCTACAAATGCTGAGACGAGAATTTACCTTGGTGCAGTAAATAGTAATAATTTAAACTTTACAAGGCAAGAATTAACTGTAAATTCGATCTCACCGGATCGTATCGACGATTTTCTTCCTCCTGCAAAAAGTGTCTTGATTACCGATCTTCTTGAAGGGGGCGTACCACAAATTATCGTTGGCAATCGAGTTTACACCTTTAATAAAACTTCGCCAGATGGTTTAACACTTAATCAGGTTGGCATACCAGTTGGGGGGTTTATCACGCAGGAAGTTACTGACGTAGCTGTGGCGAACATTAACCGGGATCTGAAACCCGACTTAATACTGGGGTTCGCTAAAGGATTTCGAGTTTTTCAGCAAAGTGCAAGTCTTTCATTGTCGTTTGAAGAATTTACTCTGCCACCAAGTAATGCGAGATCGGATTCCACGGCGCGTATTGCTGTCGGAAGAATTAACAGCGATAATTTTGATGATTTACTATTTGGTCAGGAGCAAGCTGAGGGACTCTACTACGTCAGCAGTGATGTGAGCGCTCCGCTCCAAAGATCGCTTTATGTTCAATCCTGTGCTGATATCACTGCGGTTGTAGTAGGCGATATTGACGGAGATGGTAGGGTTGACTTGCTTGCGTCCAGTAAGGAGGCAATCGGACGGGTTGATCGCCCCAATCGAAGCAGTAATTCTGATATAGACTCATTTACATCTAATTGTCAAAGCCCGACCAATCCAACAAAACTCACTGGGCAGATAATAAGAGTAGATAACACGAGTGCGATGGCGCTTGCTGACCTCGACAACGATAACGACCTAGATCTTGTTGTCGCTCGTTCTGGTGCATCAAGCATAATTTACATGAATGATGGTAATGGTGTATTCAGTGCCGGTCCAACGCTAAGTGAACTAGACCAAGTTGTCGCTGTGTTAGCTGGCGATCTTGATGGTGATAAAGATGTCGACCTTGTTCTTGGCTCATCAAATGGCTTGCGTATCCTCTTGAATATGTTGCCCACTACAGGAGCCGAGCCAACCCTTCTTACCGTACAGTCAGATGTTATTGAAAATCTATCTGCATTGGTACTTGGCGACATTGATCGTGATGGAGATCTAGATATAATAGTGGGAAGGAACGGGCGCCAGAGCCAAGTGTATATGAATGATGGACGCGGGATGTATCCGGCGAGTGATAGGATAAACTTTGGTTCTGGGTCGAGTACGACAACAGGAGTGGCAGTTGGAGATCTTGACGGCGACGGTGATCTCGATATTGCGACCAGCAACGAGACAGGAGTTTCAATTGTATACTACAATAATCCTATCGGCACGCAAGGTGCTATGCGCGCCACTTTCTATGCTGGCCCTATTACTGGCGTAGAATGCAGTATCAATGAACTTCGACCACTTATGGCGCAATTCACTTGCTTTAGTTCTCGATATTTAGTTACAAGTGTGGTGATCGGCGATGTCAATCGAGATAGTCAGTTAGATCTTGTGTTCGGCAGCATTGTTCCTGTCGGAGAAAATCTTTTTGACCCGCAGAATATTATATACCTCAACCGAGGTGGCCGCAGTTTTACAGCGGGCCGCCGATTCGGCTCCTTGGCTACTAGGCGTGTGCACCTTGCCGACTTTAACGGTGACGGTGGAAGTGAAATAATAGCCGACAATAATGAACTAAGTACTGGTCGCAAGTTCATTGATGTTTACTCGTACGATCAGCCGCTCAATGGATATCTCTATGTTAATGTCAAGCGACCTGGTAATACGCCTTACAGCCCTTCATATAGCATTGCTGAGACAATCGAGGGGCCGGTAGTACCAATTTCTTACACATTGTATGCTCCTGCTGCGCCGCTTCCGAATGCCCAGGTTTCGGTTCGGGCAAGCTACTCACTTGATGGTGGGGGAAATTGGCGTCCAGCTTTGTCGGCGACAGGTAGTATTACGCCTAATCTTTCGGTCTCGCGTGCGCCATTCGCCATTACACAAAACGAATGGATCGATGTAAGCAACGGAAGTATTCTTGCTCTCTCTGACGACGGAATAAGTGAGCCAATTAATCTGGGCTTTGCAATGCCCTTCTTTGGCTCCTCCTATCGGGAAATATATATTGCTAGCAATGGGTGGCTCTCTCTTGATGTGCCTAGTCAAGCTAGCCTCTACCAAGCCTCTTGTAATATTGCAGAGCTTGGTTCGGCTATAATCGCTCCACTCTGGTATGACTTAAATCCAGAGGCGAGCGGACTAGTCCGCTACCGCGTAGATGCTGACAAGTTTGTTGTCTCCTACGAGAGTGTGCAAGAGTTCGATAACCAAGATAGAATTTTTTCCTTCCAAGTTATTCTTAAGCCTGATGGAACGATTACTTTTCAGTACCGAGACTTGCCCAATTCGCTTAATAACGCAACTATTGGGGTTTGGGGGGCAACACCATTTACTGAGTTGATGCCCCAAAAACTGTTCTCATGTAGTGGTAATGAGCTTAGAAAGAACTTGGCGCTGGAATTTGATGGGATACTAAGCAGTCAAGAGTACGTATTCTACTGGGATGTTGGCGCGGCGCGACTTTTTGGGCAATATGACAATGTCATCTTTCGTATTGAGGCAATTGAGCATAGTGCGTTCACTGGTCGAACTCGCTCTACGTCTGTGGCAAGCGAGTCGGCACCCTTTCGTTTACGAGGAGTGCAAATCCGTGTAGCCCAAGAGAAGGCACCAGCATCTCCTATTAGTTTTACCCCTGTTTCTAGGATATTCTTGCCGTTGTTGAGTTCGCCTGGCCTCAGAAACACTCCGCTCAATGATGCCAGACCATTGGTATACCTACTTCGTCAGGGCACTATAAGCTTACTAGCCGACGGAACTGGTCAACCGCTACGTACTAACGCTGATAACTACCTTCTCGGCCGGACTACGTTGCAGAGTGATGACCGTCTTGTAGCCCTTCAACCTATTGCCGCTTCTGAAACATTCACAGTTTATCTCTCAAGTGCCGCCCCAGCCATCAACGATCTAAATGCAAAGCCAGTAACACTCACTGGCACAAATCTGCTCACGCCCTCAGTTGCCAATCCCCTCATTCTCTTCAATCTCACAGTATCAGTGGAGTGGGACGCGCAGCCTGGAGATGTGTTTGTCGAGCGACTTCAGCGTGATCTGCATCGTGTCTCGGCACTGCTTTATGACTGGTCGAACGGGCAGGTTGCGTTAGGAGATGTTCAGGTCTTCGATGCTGCTGAGCACTGGGAAAAAGCTGACATCCAGATTCTTGCCTCAAACCGTGTACGTCCAAATGCTACAGTTGGTGGGCTGGCCGCACGACAATTGGAGGGCACCACTGCTGGTCGCATCCGTATTGGACCTACCTGGAATCGCTATGGTCAACCGGGCAGTTTAGTCGGTGATGATTGGTCGGCAGCACTTGCTCATGAACTCGGTCATTACGCTTTTGCGCTCTATGATAACTATCTCGGTTTGGAAAGTGTAGAAGGCGGTGAGGTGCTCGTCGTTGACGATGATTGCACTGGCCCAATGAACAATCCCTACCTTGACGCTGAAAGCGAGTTTCGCACTCGGTCTGATTGGCTTCCGAGTTGCTCAAAGAGTCTCAATCAAGAGCTTTACCGCCTCGCAGATTGGGATGTCATGTCCATCTCCTATCCATGGCTACGCGCGCCACGTGAGCCTTTTTCATTAAATACCGGCAACCCAGGTCCAGATCGACTGCTTCTTCCACTTACTAAAGTCGATATGGGGGGAATAGTTGACACCAATGATCGAGCAATAGCAAACCCTCTTTTCTATCTGAACCGAGGTGACACGGAGAACTTAAGTCCCGGCGCCGAGGCGTATTTATTCCTGTGCGAAACGAGTAACTGTACGCCTGAAACAGTGTCAAGGCTTATTGAACTTGGTCAACCTATTGCAGGTGAGATCTTTGCTCGCGGAGCACGAGTCGGCGACCGGCTCTGCGTCTTCGACCTCGAAGCAAGCGACCAGAACACAGACCAACCTCGACCACGCCTCGGATGCAACGACATCCTGCGTAGTGGAGACCGGGTTGCTTTACGCGAGAGTTGGCGTCCAGAAATTATTATCACTCCGATTACAGGTAAGTTGCTGCAAATTGAAGTCAAAAACCTACGACCTGGTCGCGACGTCTTTGCTAGACTCCATCCAACTGGTGGTTCAGTTGGCAAACCTATACAATTGCGCGAGGTGGATGGAGTGTATGTTGCTCCTCTTGATGGTTTACCTTTACTTGGCGGTAATATTCATGTATGGGTGAACGAAGGCGGGAGGGTATCTGAAGAGGCCATTGTTGCTTATGGCTTGGATGGAAGCCCTGCGCGTGGTGCGCGTGGCGGAGCTACTGCCTTGGCCCCGGCCCTTTCGCCGGATGGCCAGGTACTGATCTTCAAACGTGACTTACGCTTTGACGAGGGGCAATTTTTTACACTCCAACTAAGCACGCCCCCTAGTCCTCCTGATTGGGCATCGATAGTAGGTCAGCCTTACCGAATTACAAGGTCATCGACCGCTCCAAGCTTAAACGGAGCTTCTATTAGCTTCAATTATCTAGAACGAGATTTGCCTGCCACGGAGGAAGAAGGTATCGAAATGTACTACTATAATGAGGGTGCAGAGTATTGGGAGGCACTCCCTACGAAGTTAGATGTACAGTATAACACTGCGTCGGCGCTTATGAAGGGCGAAGGCCAGTATGCTCTTATGACGAGCATCCATCTTCCACTGTCGCGCGAGTGGAACTCCTTCGCATACTCCTCCGTGTTGCGTCGGCCTGTAGACGTTGCACTCCGCTCTATTTCTGGCACCTATAAAGTGGTTCTTTCTTATGACGAGAGTAACCCCCAGGGACCATGGCTCGTTTATGACCCAGAGCAGCCTGATCAAAGCACATTGAGGGAGCTAATACCTGGACGTGGTTACCTCATATATGTCGATAAAGCTACAATATTAAAGTTACGAGGGGGTAACGCGCTATTCGGCACTGCGAATCAAACAACAACGGGCTCCTCTGTCCCTGAACTTAATCCACCTGCATATTTCTTTGGAGAGATTCAAGGGGATATGCACGGGTCCGTGAGAGGTGCTCCTGTGATTGCCCTTATCAACGGAACTGTGTGTGGACAAGGTCAAGCAAAAACCATCGGTGGGCGTGTCTTATACACCATCGTAGTGGAAGCCGCAGATGTAGGCCGACCAGAGTGTGGTGCTCCTGGTCAAATGATCAGCTTCCATCTTGGTAACACTGTCTTAAGAACACACGTGCCGTGGTCCAATGAGCATCCTAATCCACAAACGTTCCATCTATCGGAAACAATGCCATGATCAGTAATTACAGTTATCAAATGATATGGCAGCGATGTGCAAGTCATATGATGGTCGCGGTTGTAGGCGTGTTGCTGGTTGCGCTAATTACTCTGTTGGTGCCATATCATGGAGTGAATGCGGCACCACCAATAGTATGTCCACCGGATCTTCCAGAACCAATTACACCACCACCAGGATGTGAGCCTGCATCTACTCCTTCCACTGATTCGCCCGTAATGTGTCTGAGTTTGGCCGCGAGTGTAGCTGGAGGAGAAAGTAATAACATTAATCAGATTGTGGTTTATTCTCTAACTTTGTCCAACGTAGGGGCTGGACGAGCACGCAGTGTTATGGCTACAATACCATTCAATGTTGCAAGACAGGAGGTACTGGATGTGCAATTTAGTTCAAACGATGCTTGGGTTTCTGATGTTAGTCCCAAACAAGTAGAACTGCAATTTGGTGCTATTTCTCCTAAATCTATTATCACTGCAACACTCTACGTAAACACGAGAATTGACGGAATAGATAGTGAAAATTTAACTACAAGGGCCAGCGTGCGCTGGCGTGAGCGGAGATCTGAGATGCCGTCACTTTCAAATCAGGTTAAGATAGGTATTACATTGGATCGCGTAGAAGTACTTAGAGACCAATTAATGATTGAGGTTAATGAGTCATCCAGCATTGCCAGCATCGTATATAATGGTTTCACCTCGGAGGAACGAGTGGCATTTTGGTACGAGACTTCTGAAAAAAGAAATATTTTAATCGGTGATACTGTAACAGACGCACAGGGTATTGGAGGGCGAGCAGTTGATTTGTCATCACTCGCCCCAGATAGTTATCAGTTTGTAGCTTATGGCACTTGTAGTTATATCATTGCAACTGGCATATTAGACTTATCTGATTAGCTCTACTTTGTCACTTTCTCGTCAGGCCGGTAGTCGTCGAGACGGTCTTCGCAGATGAGTTGGTCAATGGCCAGCAGACGGAGCCAATCAAGCAACTGCCGATGAACTGACGCCAGTGACTGGCGTCGGCGATTCGGCCGAGGGGAAAAAGCGCGACACCCGGCCTGCCCCGATGCGCGTTGCCATTCCTGCCAAACCAGGAAGGAGTCAACAACCATCACGGTGGACCCGGGCTTTCACGTCACCATGGTCGCTGGGCCTACGCGCTGCGCCAGACAGGGCGCGGGCCTGGCTCACCCTGTCGAGCGAGTACGAGCTGTGCGGAGCGTTGGGCGTCTGCCTCTACGTGCCGGTGCGGCTCGTCCTGCATCGCTTTCAGCGGAACCTCCTGCACGGCATTCGGGCGAACGCCGAGGCCGTCGCGCAGGGTCGCAGGGGGGGCGCGTGTTCTCGCTGGATGAGAGGAACAGTGGCTGGAGCGCCAGGGCCTGGCGCGAGGCTGGGAGGAGCGGCATGGCCCACGGGAGTGTGAGCGCGACCATTCCAGCGCCGAGCGCGGCGGTCTTCGACCTGCTGCACGACTACGGTCGCCGGCTGGAGTGGGACGCGCTGCTGCGCGCCGCCTACCTCGCCGACGGCCACACCGTCACGGGCAAGGGCGCGACCTCGGTCTGCGTCGGCCGGCGCTCGCTGGGCGGCCTGTGTCCAACGACGTAGTAAACTAGCACCTCATGACGATGAGAACTTTCCCTTCGCGGCTCACTCGCTTGTCTCGTTTCCCCGTACCATGGCCCCTCAGAAGGAGGGGCCATGAAAACCGACACCGAGGTACCGCTGATGCTCCGCACCCGCACCAAGGGAAAGACCCTCGAACAAGCCGCCGCCCGCGCCGGGATGAGCGTGCCCACCGCCCGCAAATACCTGCGCGCGGCCGCCCTCCCCAGTGGCATGCGCCAAGCGCGTGACTACCGCACGCGCGCCAATCCCTTTCTCGCCGACTGGTCCTGGGTCGAGCAGCAGCTCCAGCGTGACGCGGCGCTCCAGGCCAAAACGCTCTTTACCATCCTCGCTGAGCGCGCTCCTGAGCGCTATGCCCCT
>Ga0105047_10011924_pt1 | contig 14065 bp, 12 predicted proteins | sample MAT04_FD_78384 | JGI IMG/M metagenome (GOLD analysis project Ga0105047, IMG submission 78384) | Freshwater microbial communities from Lake Fryxell liftoff mats and glacier meltwater in Antarctica - MAT-04 (megahit assembly) | ecosystem: Environmental > Aquatic > Freshwater > Ice > Liftoff...
AATATCGCAGTCCGGCGAGCATATGGTAGCGCCGAAAAGCTAAAGGGCCTGTCAGATACCCTGCGCACGTGGGCTATTCGCCCATTTGTCAATCTTTCGCTTTCCAAAAATACTACCGACATGGCGTTGGCCGTTGATGCAATGGAGTTGGCCTGCCAGTCGCCGCGTCCGTCAATGATTGTGATCGGGTCTGGCGATGCCGATTTTGTTCCGTTGGTTGTCAGGCTCAGGGAGCGTGGAATCCGGATGGTCTGTGTGTCTGAGCCCAGCAAGATGGCGCAAGAGGCCTCACGTGCATACGACCGCGTAACTTTCGTCGGCATGGATCAGCGGTCTGGCATCACTGGAATTCCTTCGATGGATACAAGCGTGCCCAACCCTTCGCCGAAGCCCGCAGCGACTAAAAGAGCAGCAACGAAATCGCCTCCCGTCAAAAGCGTATCTGCCAAGACGGTGGCTGCGAAGAAAGCCGTAAAGACGTCGGCAGTCGAGGCCGTCACAGTACCCAAAATCTTGGCTGCTTGTCCAAATCTAAAAGCGGGTCAGTGGCAACCTTTGGGTGACGTGGCTAAGGTACTGCACGACAAAAAGCTACTGGCCAAGAGCGCGACTTCGACCAAGTTGTTTAGAAAGTTCCCGCACCACTTTGAGTTGATGCCAGAAGGGAAGCCCAACCAAGTTCGACACATCCTGCCACCAACCTGATCTTCTTCGCAGTGATCGCCATCCCGCCTGTGCTGCGCAGATTACATCGTCCGGGCGGCGAACGCCGAAGTCTTCCCGCCCGAATTGGTTGAGTTGGTTGACGGCAACTCCAGAAGTGTCCACAGGCTTCCGGGTTGAGATGCCTGCAACAATGTTATGGCCTCGCCAATTGTGGCGCAAGCTGCGCACGCCACCCTGCTATAAAAATAGGGACTGAAAAGGGTTAGGTTCGCCTGAAACGAAGATCAGTGGTAATCGTCTTCGCGCTGATGGCGAATGGCGCCAATGATCACCGTTTTGTCGTCGGCGATTTCAAACACGGCTACATAGCTGGAACTGCCAAATGCAATCACCAACTCGCGAATGAACGGGCTACGGCCTACTTTACGACATGAAAACGGGGAGCGTGTCAAAAGAGCCACGCTGTCCTTGATGGCCTGTAGCGCTTGGCGTGGAATATCTAGGTCACCCGATTCGCTGCTGATCTCACGCTGCAGCGCAAAATCAAACAATCGTTGCAAGTCTTCGTCAGCTTCTTCGCTGAATTTTACTTCGTACATCACCTGCTGCGTTGCGCTTGCACGCGGCTCGCCGCGACCAATTTGGCTTCCAACTTGGCAATCACGTCCTCGGCGGCAATACCACCACCGTGTTGCCGGGTATGTGCAATGGCAGCCATTCCACGACGGACAAACTCGGCTTGATACTTGCGTTTGAGGACGGTTTCACGAACCGCATTTTCGACAAACTCGGAAAGCGTCTCGCCTTGTTCCAACACGCCTTCAAGCTCCAGCCTGAATTCAGGCTCGACGCGAATTGGGGGGATAGTGGCAGTTTTCATTGAGTGAGTGATCGCATTAGCAATGCGGGCTATGGTGCATCACGTCGTGCATGCGGAGTCAGGGGAGGCGGCAGTGCGCAAATCAGCCCATGCGGGCGAGTAGCGTTTCCATGTCCTTGAGCATGTGGTCCAGGTCGGCTTTCTGCTCCGCGTCAGGGTTCATTCGGGCATTGAGTTCCTGTTCCATGAAACACACGGTCATGCGCAGATAGGTGCTGTCCAGGGCCTTGCGGACTGCTGAAAACTGCTGTCCGATCTTCAGGCAACTTTCGCCCTCTTCCACCATGCGGTGAATGCCCCGGATCTGGCCCTCCGCGCGGCGCAGACGGTTCAACACATCGGTTCGGGCTTGGGTATCGTTCAACACGGTCACAGGGCAGCTTTCATCAGTTTTTGCAATTTGACCGTCTATTTTCGTCGGTACTCCCATAGTTGACCACCAAGAAGGTTGTTATTCGGGTGCTACTTCAAACGGGCCTGCAGACTGTCGAAGACTTCTATCGCCACAGGAATTCCCTGCCCGACGCTTTGGGTCACAGTGCAATAGGCTTCAAACTGGTCCAATACACGGTCCAGATGGGTGAGCGCCGCCGCGGGCACGCCCAGAGTCAGCACGGCGCGGATTTGCAACACGCGCATACGGCCCTGCTCGTTACGTCCCACTTCCGCGTGCACGTCGCACTGCAGGGGCTCCGGCGCTTGCTTGAACTTGCGCAAGGCGAACAGCAGCGAATCAGACAGACAACTTCCAACCGCTGCGGCAAGCAACTGCACGGGTGACGGGCCCAGCCCGCTTCCCAATGGCGACGGCTCATCACCCAGGATCGACGGCACCGACGCCCCGAACTGGATGTCGAACTGGTAATCCTGCTTTTGCTGCAGGTGGACCTGAATGGCGGATTCGCTCATGGTACGTCCCGTCTCAGTTGACACAACCGATTTTTGACTCTGGCACACCCAGTTTTTTCAGGATGATGCCCAAGGGACAAAAATTGGTAAAGCCGGACTGGAACAGATTGACTCCCACAAAGGCTGTAAAAGCGAGCGCCCATTTGCTGACAAAGAGGGGGCTGCCCTCAACACCCAGTGCCAAAGAAATCATGATGAACAAACCGGCAAAAACAACGATGTAACGCTGAACAGTCATAGAAATACTCCTGAAGAAAAAAACAAATTGAAAGACAAAAAATTTACGATTTCGTTTTCTCGGCTAGGCGGACGATGCCCAGGGCTTTGAGAACATATTTTTCATAAACGGGCTCCGAGTTGCCCGTCTTGATCTTGCGCATGAAGTACTTCTCAAAGCCGATCTTGGCCAGATGGACCCACTTGCCCTTTTTGAACCAGTTCACATTGCGCGGGGGAATTTGCGGCAGCGCCACAAATGCCGCGCCGGTGTCCCCCATGTCTGCCAGGCAGATCGCATTCCAGGTGCCCTTGGCTTCCGCGGGTTTGCCGTTGAGCTCGTCCGCAATGTTGTGTGCAATGGCGCCCACCATGCTCTCGATCATGTAACCGGTTTTGGGCGTGCCGGTCGCCACAGGCGTCACTTCCACCGGCGGAATGGCAACGCACACGCCAGCCGAGAAAATATTGCGGTACGCCTTGCTCCGCTGAAACTCATCAATCAGCACAAAGCCCCGTGGATTGCACAGATTGGGCACGGCGGCCACCGCATCCACCCCTTTGAACGCAGGCAGCATCATGGACAGTTTGAACGGGACTTCATGCTCTTTGTAGACCGCGCCCAAGTCATCAAGCTGGGTTACAAACAGCTTGCCTTCTTCCACGCGCGTGGTCTTGGCATTGGTAATCCACTTCATGTCGCGGTTGCGCATTTCGGACTCCAGCATGGATTTGCTGTCGCCGACACCACCCAGACCCAAATGCCCAATGTAGGGCTCGCTGGTCACATAGGTAATGGGCACCTTGTTGCGCAGCTTGCGCTTGCGCAAGTCGGTATCCAGAATGAAGGCGAACTCGTAAGCGGGGCCAAAGCAACTGGCGCCCGGCATCGCGCCAATCACCACAGGGCCCGGATTTTCGAGGAACTTCTCGTAATCCTTGAAGAATTCCTGCGCATGGTCCACACTGCAAACGGAGTGGGTAAAACCACCGCCACCCGAGGCCAAGGGTCCGGCACCCGGCACTTCGCTGAAGGAAAGTTTGGGGCCCGTGGTGATAACCAAGTAGTCGTAGTCCAGCGTTGCCCCTCCATCCAGCGTCACCCGGTTGGCCGGAGCATCAATACCCGTTACCGCTTTGGGCACAAAGTCGATGCCCTTCTTCGCCAGATACGGAGCAATCGGCAGGGTAATCTGCTCGCGTTCGCGCCAACCCACGGCGAGCCAGGGATTGCTGGGCACGAACTGGAAGTAGTCGGTTGAATTGACCACCGTAACGCGGTGCTCTTTTCCCAGAAGCTCGCGAATTTCGTAAGCAGCGGGCATACCGCCAATACCCGCGCCAATGATGACGATGTGTGCCATGGTTTGTCTCCTTCAGTCAAGAGGTTATTGATTTGGTTTTACAAGAGAATATTCGCATCTGTGCGCGATTCCATACGGCGCCGGTACAAGGCGTAGTAGAGGACAGGAATGACCACCAGCGTGAGCACGGTCGATACCAAAATACCAAAAATCAGGGCAATGGCCAAGCCGTTGAAGATCGGGTCATCCAGGATGAAAAAGGCGCCAATCATGGCCGCCACGCCCGTCAGCACGATGGGCTGCGCACGCACCACCGCAGACTGCAACACCGCGGTCTTGAACGCCATGCCCTGACTCACCTGCAACTCGATAAAGTCCACCAGCAGTATGGAGTTGCGCACGATAATTCCCGCCAGCGCAATCATGCCGATCATGCTGGTCGCCGTGAATTGCGCTCCGAGCAAGGCGTGCCCTGGCATCACACCAATAAGCGTCAACGGAATCGGCGCCATGATGACCAAGGGCGTTAAATAGCTGCGAAACTGGGCCACAACCAGCAAGTAAATCAGAATCAGGCCCACACCATAAGCAGCACCCATGTCCCGGAAAGTCTCGTAGGTGATTTGCCACTCGCCATCCCACTTGATGGCGTATTCCTGGTAGTGGTTTCCGGGCTGCCGTATCCAGTATTCACCGGTCTTGTCGCTACTGGTTTTGGCAGCATCCTTCAGGGTCGAGCGAATGGCAAACAGTCCATATAAAGGCGAGTCCAGCTTTCCGGCCATGTCGCCCATGACGTAGCTCACACCCTGTAAATCTTTGGTGTACAGGGGCTTGTCAATGATCCCGCGTTGCACCTGCACCAATTCCGACAAGGGCACCAATTGACCGTTGGCCGCACGCATGGGCAACGCCAGGATGGCATCCAGCCCGACCTGACTTTCTGGCGGTAGCTGGATCCGCACCGGAACCGGGTATTTGGACTGTTGGTCATGCAAATAGGCCGCGTCGGTGCCCGACAAGGCCGATGACACAGTCTGGGCTATAGCCGCCACCGGAATGCCCAGTGATTCAGCGCGCTGCCGACGAACGCGCAAGAATGCGCGGGGTGCGTCTTCCCGCAAGCTGGTATCTGTGCCAACAATGTCAGCCGTAGCGCCAAACGCGCTCGCTACCTGCAATGCAAGCTTCTGGCGACCCGCTTCATCCGGCCCGTAGATCTCGGCGACCAGAGGTGACATGACGGGTGGTCCGGGTGGTACTTCCACGACCTTGATCCGACCATGGTGCCTCAGCCCAATGGCTTCAAGTTCGGGCCGCAGTCTTTGTGCGATGGCATGGCTTTTTTCGCTACGATGGTGCTTGTCCACCAGGTTAACCTGCAGGTCTCCCTGCTCCACATCGGAGCGCAAATAGTATTGACGCACCAGCCCGTTGAAAGTAATGGGAGAGGCGGTTCCCGCGTAGGCCTGAAGGTCCCGCACTTCGGGCTGCTTGGCGAGAAATGCTCCCAAATCCTGCAAGGTTGCAGCGGTATCTTCCAGCGGGGTTCCCGCAGGCATATCCACCACCACCTGAAATTCGCTCTTGTTGTCGAAGGGCAGCATTTTGAGCACGACCCATTGCACCATCACCAAACCTACGGACAGGAGGAGCGCAATGATGATGCTGCCCAGCAGCATCCAGCGCTTGCGTGCGCTGTCCAACAGGGGCGTAAGAACCTTGCCGAAAAGCCGTTGTACTCTGGATTCTTTCACCGGCGCATCACCCTGTGCAGCAGGGCCGTGACTGGCGTGCCCGTGCTGGCGCATGAACTGCAAGGCCAGCCACGGTGTCACCGTGAAGGCGATGGCCAAGGACAACGCCATGCCCAGGCTGGAGTTGATAGGAATGGGGCTCATGTACGGCCCCATCAGACCAGACACGAAGGCCATGGGCAACAACGCAGCAATGACGGTCAACGTCGCCAGAATCGTAGGTCCACCTACCTCATCGACCGCGCGCGGAATGATGTCTTTAAGGGCCGCTTCGGGTGTGAGTTGCTGGTGTCGGTGGATATTTTCGACCACCACAATGGCATCGTCCACCAGAATTCCGATGGAAAATATCAGCGCAAACAGGGAAACACGATTGAGCGTGAATCCCCAAGCCCAGGAGGCAAAGAGCGTTGCCGTTAATGTCAGGATCACCGCCGCACCAACGATCACCGCTTCGCGCCGACCCAGCGCAAACCCGACCAGCAAGATGACCGACCCGGTTGCAAACGCCAGCTTCTGAATCAGCTTGTTGGCCTTTTCTGCTGCGGTCTCTCCGTAGTCCCGGGTTACCGTTGCCTCAATGTTGGAGGGAATGACGGTGTTGCGCAGAGACTGGAGCCGCGCTACCACGGCCCGGGATACATCGACCGCGTTCTCGCCCGGCTTTTTGGTCACGCTAATGGTAACGGCCGGGAAAGCTTGTCCCGTGGTGCGAGGCTCCACGGCAGCGGCAGCGACACCCGCGTCCGTTGTGACCGGGGCGGCTCCCGGGGTATACCAGACGTAGCGTTGGGCCTGCTGTGCGCCCGCTTCTATGTCAGCCACATCACGCAGGAACACCGGTTTTCCCTGGCTGGTGCCCACAATCAGGTCACCTACATCGGCCTCTGAGCGCAAAAATTCGCCTGCGTCCACGGTCAGCATCTGGGAGCCCGCGTCTGCCTTGGTGCTCTCCAGAACGCTTCCGGCGGGCATGCCGAAGTTGGCTGCCGTGACCGTCTTCTTCAGGCTCAAGAGGTCTACACCCCGGGCGCGCAAGCGTACGGGGTCCACCACCACATGAATGGCCCGGCCCGGCCCCCCGATGGTTTGCACTTCGCGCACGCCAGGGACGGCTTTGAACTCGGTCTCCATGGTGTGGGCAACGGTCTCCAGCCCAACTGCCGGCAATGCTTCTTTGCTCCAGAGAGTGACGGCCACCACCGGTACGTCGTCAATGCCCTTGGGCTTGACGATCGGCGTCAAAGCACCCAGGTCTTTGGGCAACCAGTCCTGATTGGCGTTCAGTACGTCATACAGGCGGACCAGCGCTTCCGTACGGGAAACACCGACCTTGAACTGAACCGACAGCACTGCCAGACCGGGACGAGCCACTGAGTAGGTGTGTTCTATGCCGGCGATCTGCCCCAGCAGCTGCTCTGCAGGGCGGGCCACCATGTTCTGCACGTCGGCACTGCTGGCGCCTGGAAAAGGAATCAGCACATTGGCCATGGTCACATTGATCTGCGGCTCTTCTTCACGGGGCGTGACCATCACCGCAAAAATGCCGAGCAACATGGCCACCAGTGCCAGCAGCGGAGTCAGCGCGTTCGATTGGAATGCAGCGGCAATACGCCCCGAAACGCCCATAGTCTGTTTTTCGTTCATAACGGACTCACTTTGCGGGTGCTGCAGGGGTGGCATTAATAAAGCCCGCGCGAATCGGGTCCAGCGCGACGGACTCACCGGCCTTCACACCCGCCAGCACCTCCACACCCTCTTTGCCAAAATGTGCACCCAGCCGTACCGCACGCAGGGAAAAGGCGCCGTTGACCGCCACGTAGACCGCCGTCAGTTCACCACGCCGGACCACAGCCGCCTCTGGAACCAGTAATTTGGAGGACGGATTGAGTTGGGCTTGCGAGAACCGGACATTAACCTGTTGACCCGGCATGAGATTGGCGCTGTCCCGGGATGGCAACTCCAGACGCCATTCCGTCGTTTGCGATACGGGGTCTGCGGAGGGCACGGCACTGCGCGATACGGGAGCAATCCACTGCGCCTGGTTTTGCGCACCATCGACCTGAATGAGTGTCTCGCTCGCCGCGCGAACCACCTGGATGCGCGACGCCGGCACCTGAACGACTACGCGCAATGGCAAAGGCGCATATACGGTCATCAAAGGCTTTCCAGGTACCGCCAGATCACCAGCCTCCGCGTGGGTCTGAAGAACCCAACCATCGTAGGGGGCACTCACGCGCGTGAAGCCCTGGGAAATGCTGGACTGGCGGGCCGAGGCCGTTGCCTGATCCCGCACCGCAGCCGCGCCCTTGTACTGCGCATCGGCGGTATCCAGCGCCGCCTTGCTCACAAAGCCCTTGCTTTGCAGGTCTCGCGTGCGCTCCAGATTGGCCTGTGCGTTGCGCAGTTCGGCATCCGCCTGATTGATTTGAGCCTGGCTTTTTTGCATGCCCGCAGCAGCCTCGCGGTCGTCGATCGTGGCCAGAACTTGTCCCGCACGCACTTTATCGCCCGCTTTTACGGCAATAGTGGCGATACGACCCGAGGCCTGCGCTGCAATCGTGCTCTGCTTGACCGCCTGCACAACGCCATCCAACTCATAGGCCGAGCCTATTGCCCGGGATTGAACCAGGGAGGTCGGAACCGGCGTGGATTGTGCCAAGGCAGAGGCAACACAAAATGTAGCCGCCACCACAAGCGAGGCTTTTCCGAAAAACCCGTACCCCAGCGAACGGACACCATGATGCAGAACTGTCGTCTTCATATCTTCTCCTGTATACCCCATACAGTATACGATAATACTACATGGGGTATCAAACGTATTGATAAAACGCATGTTGCGTTAACGAATCTTCAGGCGTTCGCAGTCCATTTTCAGGCGGCAATAGCGAAATGCTACTATTTGGATATTGAGTGTGCCTCCAGTTCAGGCACGGACTCACCCACCATGATCTAAAGACCCATGTTTCATGTTTTCCGCAATGCCGACGGCACTATTCAAACGGTGTCAAGACAGCCGCAAGCAGGTAGCGAATTGATCAACGAGGACGACCCGGAAGTTCAACGCTTCTTCAGTTCCAAAGATTTGGACCCGGCCTTCAACGCAGCGGATGCAGACTTTGTGCGGGTGCTTGAGGACTTGATAGACACCCTCATCATGAAAAACGTGATTCGCCATACCGATCTACCGGCCGCTGCGCAAACCAAACTGATGCTACGAAAAGGTCTGCGCAACCGCGTCAAGGGTGCGTTGAATCTGCTGGGAGGGGACGAGCGAATTCTGTAGAAGGAGTCTGTCACCCTACAACTCAGCCAACGCTAGACCAACTGCATGCAGACAAGCCAGAGAACGAACCAATCACCCCCTTGGAGAGTGGGGGAGCACAGCGCCCACTTTGACCCGCTTCTTGACAACGTAGTAGCGATAGCCAGAATCTACGGAATCACGGCAACACAAGAGTCCTTGTCCGCCGGGTTGCCACTGGAAGGCAACTTGGTGACGCCCAGTCTGCTGCCACGTGCTGCGGCCCGTGCTGGCCTGACGGCCAAGCTGGCGCGTCGCTCGCTGACGGACCTGCGCCCGGGCCTGCTGCCCGTCATTCTCCTGCTCAAGGAAAATCAGGCTTGTATTCTGCTGGAGTGGCTGGATACCGGTGATGCCCGTGTCCGCTTTCCTGAAAATGGTGAGTCTTCCGATGTATTGACCAAAGAGGAACTGGAGAGTCTTTACGCCGGCATCGTTTTCTTTGTTCGACCGATTTTCAACTTTGATCCACGGACACCGGATACGGGCCAAGTAAAATCGCGGCACTGGTTCTGGAGTGTGGTGTTCCAGAATTGGCGCCTGTATCGGGACAGTCTTTTGGCGGCTCTGCTGATCAATCTCTTTGCTCTGGCAATGCCACTGTTCTCCATGACGGTCTATGACCGCGTAGTCCCCAACCGCGCTGAAGAAACGCTATGGGTACTAGCAGTGGGCGTGTTGCTGATGATGGTCTTCGACACACTGCTCAGGATTCTGCGCTCCTACATTCTCGACACCGCGGGAAAACGCATTGACGTAACGCTCTCAGCCAGAATCATGGAACGCGTTCTCGGGCTCGGACTGGTTGACCGCCCAGCGTCGGTCGGATCATTTGCCGCCAACCTGCGAGCGTTTGAATCCGTGCGGGACTTTGTCGCATCGGCAACGATTACGGCACTGGTAGATATTCCCTTTGTCTTTGTTTTCTTTTTTGTCATTGTGTGGATTTCGCCCTGGCTTGCATTGCCTCCACTTTTGTGCATTCTGCTTTTGATACTGGTGTCGTTGGTTGTTCAGCAGAAAATGCAGGAGCTGGTCGACATATCCCAGCGGGCGTCATCGCAGCGCAATGCCACGCTGGTCGAAAGCCTGGTCGGCATAGAAACCATCAAGTTCATGGTGGCAGAGAGCAGTTTTCAGCGGCGATGGGAACAGTCCACGGTCTTTCTTGCCCAAAACGGAACCAAACTCAAATTACTCTCCTCGGCGACGATGAGCACGGTACAAATGCTGCAGCAGTTGGTGTCGGTGACGGTCGTGATCGTCGGCGTTTACCTGCTCATAGACAACCAGGTCAGCATGGGTGGAATCATCGCGGCATCCATGCTGGCCGGCAGAGCCATGGCACCCTTTGGCCAGGTGGCCGGCCTTCTGCTGCAGTATCACAATGCAAAAAGCGGCTTGGCGTCGATTGAGAAGCACATGCAGACGAAGCCAGAGCGTGCCGAGGATTCCGCGTTTCTTCACCGAACCGGGTTTCAAGGCACTATTGAATTCAAGGACGTCAGCTTTTCCTATCCCGGACAACAGCAGTCCGTTTTGAGCAATGTGTCGTTCAAGATCACTGCCGGAGAGAAAGTGGCGTTTATTGGCCGCGTCGGATCGGGAAAATCGACCATCCAGCGGTTGATATTGGGACTTTACAAGCCTACCGAAGGCGCAATCCTGATTGATGGCATTGATCTGAGACAAATTGACCCTGCCGAGTTGCGCAGGGCCGCAGGGTTTGTCTCCCAGGATGTCAGTTTGTTTTACGGCACGCTCAAGGAGAACATTGCCTTGGGCGCCCCATTTGCAGACGATCAGGACGTGATTGCCGCTGCCGAGGTTGCAGGCGTCACTGAGTTTGCAAATCGGAATCCCCGCGGATTTGACATGTTGATTGGTGAGCGGGGTGAATCCCTCTCCGGCGGGCAAAGACAGGCGGTGGGGATTGCACGAGCGGTTCTGAATGATGCGCCTATCTTGTTGCTGGATGAGCCCAGCAGCGCAATGGACCACCAAAGCGAGGATCTGCTGAAGGCACGCCTGCGACGCTTCACGACCAGCAAGACCGTAATTTTGGTGACGCATCGCACGTCATTGCTTGAGTTGGTTGACCGACTGATCGTGATTGATAACGGCCAGATCATGGCTGATGGACCCAAAGCACAGGTAGTCGAAGCCCTGCAAAGCGGCAGAATTGGCAGGGCTGCCTGATGGAGGAAGAAATCAAAGGGTCAAAACGCCTCTCCGCGGTTTGGAACACGGTCTACCAACGATGCTCGGGATGGATGGATTGGGTGATGCAGGCCCTTGCGGGCAAGCACGCGGAACTGGACGGCGATTTCGATTCCAATGCGGATTGGGCTATCGCCGAGCAGACGCCTAAGGGTGCGCGTATTTTGGTATGGCTGAGCGTTGCTGCGGTGCTTGTGCTGCTTCTGTGGTCCGCATTCGCGGTACTGGACGAAGTTACGCGCGGTGAAGGCAAGGTGATTCCTTCCAGGCAGGTGCAAGTCATGCAAAGCCTGGACGGCGGTATCGTTTCAGAGATATTGGTTAAAGAGGGCCAAAGCGTCAAAGTGGGCGACCTCTTGCTGAAGGTAGATCCCACACGAATGGTATCCTCCTTTCGAGAAAATCGATCGCAATACCTCTCGTTGCTAGCGAAAGCGGCACGGCTACGGGCACTCGCTGAGGGATCGCGTTTCTTGCCACCCGATGAAGTGACGAAGGAAGCACCTGAGATCGTTGAGCAAGAACGTGCACTTTACGAATCCAGGCGTGCCGAACTTGATGCAACCATAGGGGTTGCAAGGCAGCAGTCGTCCCAACGGTCACAAGAACTAATATCGATCCGCGCCAAGCGCGAGCAGGCGGCCCAGAGCTACAACCTGACCGCCCGTGAACTGGAGATGACACGTCCCCTTGCCAAAACTGGTGCGATTTCCGATGTCGAATTGTTGCGATTGGAGCGAGACGTTGCTCGGTATCGTGGTGAACGTGACAGTGCGAACGCGGATATTCCCAGACTGGAATCTGCCGTTGCGGAGTCGGCGCGAAAGATTCAGGAAATTGAACTGACATTCCGCAACATCGCCCGATCAGAGTTGAGCGAAACCAACGCAAAGCTCAACGCACTCTCTGAAGGTAGCACTGCTCTGGAAGACCGGGTAAAACAAACCGAAATTCGCTCGTCAGTTAACGGCACGGTCAAGCAACTCAAGGTGAATACTGTCGGTGGCGTAGTCCAGCCGGGGCGGGACTTGATTGAGGTTGTTCCGTCCGATGACGCGCTGTTGCTTGAGGCCCGGGTGTTGCCACGAGATATTGCATTTTTGCGGCCAGGCCAGAAGGCTTTGGTGAAGTTCACCGCCTATGATTTCGCAACCTATGGTGGTCTTGAGGCAACACTGGAACACATCAGTGCGGACACGGTGGTTGACGAGAAGGGCAACGCCTTTTTTCTGGTTCGGGTGCGCACCCTTTCGAATAGCATTGGCGCCCAGAATTTCCCTATTATTCCGGGCATGGTTGCTGAAGTCGACATCCTTACCGGGAAAAAGTCAGTCCTCGCTTACTTGATGAAACCGATACTGCGGGCAAAAGCGAAGGCTATGACAGAGCGATGAAGAGCGCGCCAAAATTAGTTTTGGTTAGTCAAGATGATGGGCTGATTGCGCACTGGCAACGTGCTTTGGGCAGGAAAACCCTAGCTGTTGAATCCACTTTTTCAGACTATTGCAGCGCTGAGCGAGTGCATGGCACAACCGCTTGGATTGATCTGTCAGGACCAAGCATACCGGCTTGGAACGATGCAACGTGGCATTCTGTCTGCAAAATAGGCGAGGGCCGGATCATCGCGGCGAGTTCCAATCCGAACGACAAAGACGCCATTGAAGCCCTGGATGCTGGCTGTGTGGCTTATTGCCACGCTTTCTCAGACGGATCGACTCTCAAGCAAATCCAGCAAGTTGTCGATGCCGGGCACGTCTGGATCGGGAAAACCTTGATGCACCGCTTGCTCCAGAACGTAAATCAAGTTGTTTCAGCCACACGTGAGCCCGACTCGAGTTGGAGTGAAGACCTGACTCAACGAGAACGCGAAGTTGCGACCCTGGCGGCAAATGGTGCCTCCAACAACGCGATTTCAATCGACTGCAATATCTCGGAAAGAACAGTCAAAGCCCACTTGAGTGCGGTATTCAGCAAACTGAACGTCACAGACCGCCTGCAACTTGCACTAAGGGTACACGGCATCAACTGAACCGAAAACGCCCTTGTACACTGTACTTGAGGCCAATAGCCGAAAGCCAGAGGATTCTCTACAGTCAGCCAACATTCCCTTGCTGTACTTTAAAGAATCCCCATGGCTACCAATCAAATATCTGCTCAGGCGCGTGGCGTTGTCGTAATTTTGCAGGGTAAAGCCTGGCTCATTGATGCTGAAGGCAACCGAAAACCGCTCAGCGTTGGCGATGAAGTGCAAGAAGGCCAGCAAGTAGTCACCGATGAGGGCACTCGACTTGAGCTAGCTCTGCCAAATGGACAGCCGCTGGTTGTTGCCTCAGGGCGTGAACTGTTGATAGATGCCAGTCTGCTGGGTACAGATAGCACAGACAAGTCAGAAGCATCTCTACAAGACTTGAACAGCGGCACTTCCCAGCTTGCCAGGATTATTGGTGCAGGTGGTGATCTCTCTGCCGAACTAGAGCCCACAGCTGCTGGCCTAGAAGGTGGCGGAGCCAGCGACTCACACAGTTTTGTGCGGGTGATGCGCATTGACGAACAACTTTCACCCTTATCAATTGCACAGGGGGGAGACCAGGTCGATAGAAATCCACTGGATTTCGTACGCGTTGTAGCCGGCAATACCAGTGCCCCTAGCAGCGACGCCGCCGCAGTCGACACAGGAAATATTCCAGCCGTGATCTCCACGGCCACCGTGCCCCTGACCGAGACCAATGCGGTGCTGACTGCCAGCGGCACGCTGACCATCACCGATGTCGACAGCGCCGCCACATTCGTGCCCGCTACCCTCACCGGC
>Ga0105047_10011929_pt1 | contig 14060 bp, 11 predicted proteins | sample MAT04_FD_78384 | JGI IMG/M metagenome (GOLD analysis project Ga0105047, IMG submission 78384) | Freshwater microbial communities from Lake Fryxell liftoff mats and glacier meltwater in Antarctica - MAT-04 (megahit assembly) | ecosystem: Environmental > Aquatic > Freshwater > Ice > Liftoff...
CTCGCCCGGTTTGTCGTACTGGCCCCGTAGCATGATGAACGCTTGGCGCGGCGTCGGGGCATCGCGGAAGATCATCGAGCCTGGGATCGCTTGGTCGAGCTTCGTCCGCTCCGCGACGAGAGCATCCCGCGATTTGATCAATGGGGCATGGATCGACTTGATCCGCAACCCGGCCGCGAAGCCGACGATCGCGGCTGTGCCCGCCGGTTCCGGTTTCACGGCCGCGATATCGGCGTTGAGCTTCGCGATCTTGCCGTCGAGTTCGGCGAGTTGCTTCTCCTGCTCAGGCGTCGGCAACTTCACCGACGGCTCGTGCAGCAGGGCGTTTCCATCGAGCGCCGATCCGGCGGCCGAATAGAAGAAGGCGTAGAGCGAGTAAAAATCCTTCGCGGTGATGGGATCGAACTTGTGATCGTGGCACTGGGCGCACCCGGCGGTGAGGCCGAGGAACGTCTCGGACACGACTGCGGCGCGCTCGACCGCGTTGCGGAAGTACCACTCGGCATCGATAGAGCCCCCTTCGCCCGTCGTGACGTTGCAGCGGTTGAACCCCGTGGCGACGAGTTGATCTTTGGTCGGGTTCGGCAGCAGATCCCCGGCGAGTTGTTCGAGGGTGAACTTGTCGAACGGCAGATTGTTGTTGAACGAGCGCACGACCCAATCGCGGTATGGCCAAGTGCCGCGCTCGTTATCGAGGTGAAGGCCGTGCGTGTCGCCGTAACGGGCGAGGTCGAGCCAATGCCGGGCCATTTCTTCGCCGTACTGCGGCGTCGCCAAGTAGCGGTCGACCATCCGTTCGTAGGCTCCCGGCTTGGTGTCCTCGAGGTACGTCTTCAAATCCTTCGGCGTCGGCGGTAGGCCCGTAAGCGAGAACGAGACGCGTCGGATCAGCGTCGGCTTGTCGGCTTCTTCGGTCTCCGTCAGGCCCAGCCTTCCGAGCCGTTCATTCAAGAACGCATCGATCGGGTTGTTCACTGCACCCTTGGTGTTCGCGGGAATCGCCGGGGCCTTCAACGGCGTGAACGACCAGTGCGGTTCGTACACCGCGCCGGCGGCGACCCATTTCGTCAGCGTCTCTTTTTGAGCCGGGGTCAACTTCTTATGCGGCCCCGGTGGCGGCATTTGATCGGTCTCGTCGGTCGACAGAACCCGCCGGATCGCCTCGCTCTTCTCCGGTTTCCCGGCGACGAACGCCGTCGTCCCCGCCTTCGTCGGCTTGGTCGCCGATTCCGGTTTGTCGAGCCGCAGCCCGCCCTTCTGCTTGCTCGGCCCATGGCAGCTATAGCAGGCATCGGCGAGGATCGGCCGAACATCGCGATTGAATCCGACAACATCCGGTGCCGCCTGGGCCGAGCCGGCCGCGAAGGCGAATACCGCAGCGAGGAGGGACCGACGGAACATGGCGAGCCAATCAATAGGTGGAGAGGTCAATGCCGCAACAGAAACTCATTCGAGTTCATCAGGACGCGTTGCACATCTTGGAAACCGGCTTCGGGTGTCGCGGCCGCCTTCAAGAACTGCTCGACGTTCTCGCGTTCCTGCGCCGTCGGCGGAGCGTCGAGAGATAAAACAGCTCGGTTACTTCATCGGGCTTCTTTTCGGCCTTCAACCAACCGGCGATTCGCCCCTTCGGTGAACAGATTTTATCGAGCAAGCCCGCGTTGTTCAACAGGTGCAGCCCTGTGGGAAGCCTTCCGTAAGATCGTTTTGAGTCATCGTTCATCCGCAAATCGTCAAGCAAGGTCGGCGCCGACTTCCTCCGAGAACCCAGAGACATCAGCCTGTCCATTCTCACGCCATGTTCAGCGAATGCACTTTCCGGAAGTGCTCTGCGACCTTCTCCATCGGGACGTGCCAGCCGCAGTCGTCGCAGGCGGGGACCGTCGGATAGCACTTGGTGCAGTACAACGGGCCGCCGTGGAGGAATTGTTCGACGCGTTTGCGATCCGCGGCGGCGACGTTCTCGGCCGTCAGCGGCATCTTCACCGGGGATTTGCATTTGTCGCAGGGGCGCTCGTTGTTCGCCGCGATCAGCGGTTCGTAATGGTTGTGAACGCCACGCGGCACGACGCCCGACCCGGTGCAGAGCGGGCAGGTCATGCCGAATTGGGCTAAAATCGCCTTGCGGATGAAGTCGCTTTTGTTCGGCAAATTGTTCAGGAACTCGGCGAGATCGTCTTCGACTTTGAAGGCGACGATCTTCGACTTCGTCGTTTTGCGAGCCATGTGCGAACCCGTGCGGATCGGAGCGAGCCTACCCTTATCGTATCCGGGTGAGCCCTCGGGGGACATTTCCGGAAAATAATCGCCCCCGTGCCACAAATCCTAAATCCCGCCCCGCCCGCCGCGAATAACTCCTCAATCCGACGGAATTGTCTCCGGGATTGGCTCCAAAGAGGGTGATCGCTCATGAAAAAGATTCTCCTGGTTCTCTTGGTCATCGGCGGCGTGGTCTTCGCGGTTAAAGGCGCCGCCGTCATTGGCACGCTGAAGCGCGAGTACGAAAACGCCAAGAACGCCATCAAGGGCGAGAAGACGGAAGAAGAGCAAATCAAAGAACTCCGCAAGGACGTCGACAAGCTCGAGAAGGACATCGAGAAAGCCAAAGACAGCCTCGCCAAAGAAATCGTCGAAGTCCGCGACCTGACCAAACAGAGTGCCAAGCTCCGGGCCGAAGTGACCGGCGAAGAAAAGCGCGTCCTCGCCTTCAGCGACGACCTCAAGAACGCCGAAACCCAAATTGCTTACGGCCGCGAGATGCTCAGCATCCCGGACGCCAAGGATCGCCTGAAGTCGGACGTGTCGCTACTCGTCCGCAAGAAAACCACCCTCGGCACCATGGAAAAGACCCTCGGCCACCGCGAGCGGTCGAAAGAGATCCTCGAGAAGCAACTCGCCGAACTCGTCAACCAGAAGCAATCGCTCAAGAGCGAAATCGACGCCATCGAAGTCGAGTACCAGAACATCCAGCTCCAGCAAATGGAAAACAAGTTCCAAAAAGACGACAGCCGCTTGAGCAAGATCAAGCAGAGCATCGACAAGATGCGGAAGGATTTAGACGTCAAGAAGGAACGGATCAAGCTCGACCCGGTCGGCCAGCCGACCCAAGGCTCGAACGAGTCGGTCGACGACATCCTCAAGCCGCTGGGGGCCAAATCGGCCGAGTAATCCCGATCGCAACTTCATGAGCGATCCACCCGGATAACCGGGTGGGTTTTTGCATTCGGCACCGCGCGTTGGCGCGCATGGGTTCTACCTGAAACAGGAAATGGATTCGCAGGGGGTGAGGGGGTTCACGGCGAAATCATTTTCCGGAGTCGAACGTCCTTTGCCGTCGGAACCCGTCGGCGCGCCCGCACCCGAGTTCCCCTGGACGATCCCCGCGCCGGTCGGCAATCTGCTTATGGAAATTCGGTTGTTTGGCGGCGGAGTTAGAAGGATGGCAGAGGTCGCGGAAGAACTGCTGCCCATCGGCGTTCGCGTGCGGTTTGCGCTGTTCGGCTTGGAATGCGCCTTCGGCGTGTCGTTCTCCGGGGCCGAGTGTGAGCGGGTGTTCCGCGAGGCCAACGAGGATCAAGTGTCGACCAAGCGGTACACGTTGTTCGCGTCGCCCCGGCTGACCGTTACCGGGCGGGTGGACGAGTACGAACCAGATTCCATCTGGCTGCGAGTAGTGGGCGGCCGAGGCAGCGGCGCAGTACTCCGGCGAGTCGTCGATGGCTCGGCGTTCGCGGAGTACCGGCTGCAGCAGTCATTGGCCGAGCAAAAGCAGGCCACACCACTGGATGCATCAGACGACTAGGCATGATTCGTTTCCGGGTAACCGGTGGCCGGCCGCTGTTGGTCTGGGTTGACACGCGGCGAGGAGTGCGACGGCCAACTCCGGCAGTTGGCCTCATACCCAGGAAATGGGAATCGGTTCGCCCCGCCCATCATTGATTCGTGGAATTCCCAATTAGCTCGACACGCGACTGACCGAATCGCAGATGTTGGCGCGCGGGCAGATGGGACGTGGGTTGTCGGACGCCTTCCGCTGCGATTTCAGATGCCCCAGGAGGGGAAGACTCGCGATTTTGGCGTCCGGCCCCAAGCGGCCGACGCACTCGCAGGCGAATAGGGTCGCAGCCGAATCCCCGGCCTTCAATACTTCGTTGGGGCTGTCATTTGGACACCCCGATACGCCCACGACAACCGCAACACCCGCATGAAATTTCGTATAGTAGGGGAACATGGCCGACGCAAGCGACTCGGGCTAGGCGTGTCCTGCACCCCGGCTGGCGACGCTGGTACTCTTGCGGCGCCGGGGTTAGGCGAGACGGACTAAGCCGCCCGCGCTTTGCTGTAACCGCGGCAGACGTAAACTCCGGCCGGGGGCATGTTCAGCGGGACGAACTTGAACTTCACTTCGTCGAAGTAGCGCCTGTAAAGCTTCCAGTAGATGTACGGCATGTTCGTGAGCTGGCGGAAGCTGCCGTCGGGCGTGAGGACCTTCGCCGAGCTGGCGAGGATGGCGTCCCGCAGCGGCGCGGGGAAACTCGGCAATGGCAAGCCGGAGACAACGTGGTCGACGGCGGCGATGCCGCGCTCGGCGAGCAGGTGCTCGAGCTTGGCCGCGTCCCCTTCGACGATGTCGGCGTGGGGGAACTTCTGGCGGAGGCGGATGCAGAAATCGGGGTCGAGTTCGACGACGATGACTTTGGTGTGCGGCTTGGCGCGGGCCAGCAGTTGCGCGGTGACGGGCCCGGTGCCGGCGCCGAGTTCGACGATGCATTTGGCTTTGTCGTAGTCGATGCCCGAGATGATTTTCCGCGCGAGGAAGCGCTGGCTCGGCGAGAACGAGGCGATGCTCGTGCCGTGGCGCAGGAACTTCTTGGTCATCAGCCACCAATCCGGCGTGGCGGACGGGCGTTTCGCGGCGGGTTTCAAGCTCATTTGGCGACTCGGCTCGGTTTGACGAGAAGAAGCTGGCTCCAACGCGGGTTGGCCGTCGGCTTGGGAGAAGTTAAAAAATGCAACACCAGTCGGTTGACCAACCAATGCTTTTCGATCTGCGGCGCGTGCCCGCATTTCGGGATCTCGAGGAAATGCCCGTTTGGCAATTCGCGTGCCGCTTCGGCGGCAGTCTCCGGGTCGCAGACCTTGTCGCACTCGCCGGTCACGAACAGCGTCGGGCACTTCATGTGCTTCAATTGCCCGCGGACGGTGTGGTCGAGCGTGCCGCGGACGGTGCGCAGTAAGCCGGTCTTCCACTTCCGGTTGTTGATTTTAGCTTTGTAGTACCGCACGATGTCGCGGTCGACGAAGCGGCTCTGGTGGAACACGCTCTTCACCATGCCGTGCATGTCGCCGCGGACCACGCCCTCGATGATCGGCAATTGCTCCTGATCCCCCATCCCGGACGGGCACAGCAGCACGACCCGGCTCACCAACTCGGGGTACTTCACCGCAAGTTCCACCGCGATCTTGCCGCCGAGGCTACTGGCCACGAGGTGGTACGGCGGATTTTGGACGAACTCCGTCAGAAATGTCCGGTACTGCTCGACGAGATAATCGACCGAGATCGGTTCTTTCTTGCCGATGCGCTCGTGGAGGTTATCGCCGTCGTACACGATGATCTGCGGGGAATAGACGTCGAAGTAGCGGCCCCAAAAGCGGCGGTTGCGGAACCACGACTCGTGCTGCTCGGCCAGACCGTTCATCAAAATTAGGGGGTGGCGGCGCCCATACGCCCGGGGGCGCAAGCGATCCATCAAACCGTTCCAAGGTGGCATACGCACCGAGCTCCGCCGGCCGGAAAGCGACATTCAGCATCTTAGAGCGCATTCGGTGCGCGAGTAGGTTTCGGCTGGTTCACCGCAATGCGGGATGGTATGCCGTAATCCGAGATACCACCCCCTTAGGCCCCCTCTCCGCTTCGGAGGGGAGATGAGTTGTTCCCATGAACTGGATCGAAGCCGTCGGCGGGATTTGGCTGCAATCGGCCGGGTGGCTGGTCGGGCTAAGCCTCGTGTTCCTGCTGCTCACGCGCTTCAGCCCGTGCAACCCTGGCAAGAACTGGTGGACCGACCGCCGTGCGGCACTCACCGACCTTGTCTATTGGCTGGTGCTGCCGCTGCTCACGCAGGCGGGTCGGGTCGCGTTCCTCGTCGTCGCGGCACTGGTGCTGTACGGCAACGAACCGCCGGCCGAATTCGCGCTGCGGCGCTGGCCGCTCTGGGCGCAGTGCCTCGCCGTCTTGGTCATACAAGACGCGCTGATGTACGGCATCCACCGGCTCTTCCACACCCGCGCCGGTTGGCGCTTCCACGCGATCCACCATTCGCCAGAGGTCCTCGACTGGACTTCGACGCAACGCTTCCACCCGGTGAACGCCATCGCCGAGTTCGCCCTCGCCGACGCCGTCGTGCTGATGATGGGCTTCTCGCCGTTGGCCCTCGCGATCCTCGGGCCGATCAACCTGATCTACTCGGTGATGGTGCATGCGAATTTGAACTGGACCTTCGGCCCGCTGCGGTACGTCTTCGCCAGCCCGGTCTTCCACCGCTGGCACCACACCTCCGATGCGGAAGGGCTCGATAAAAACTTCGCCCCGACCTTCCCGATCTTCGATCTCGCCTTCGGCACCTTCCACATGCCGGCCGGGAAGCGGCCCGAGGTGTACGGCGCGGAGCCGGTCCCACGTGGCTTCGTCGGCCAAATGATCCACCCCTTCCGCGGGATCGAAACGTGGGCCTATCGCCGACCGATGCTCGCCTCGGCTTGCGTCCTACTCGCCACGGGGCTGACCTACAGCGGTTGGTACGCCCTCGATCGAGCCGTGGACAAACCCGGACTCGCGGCCGGGGAAGTTCCGGCCGATGAACCACCCGCGTTGCTCCGTTTCACGCGGGCGGAGGAACGGCGCGACGCCTCGGCCGTCGCCATCTCCGCCGCTGGATCCCGCGCCCTGTTCGGGACGACCGACGGCCGGGTGAGTCTGCTCGATGTGGGGGCGAACACCGAAGTCGCGCTCGAAGGGCACGTGCGCCGGGTGAACGGCGTCGCCTTCAGCCCGGACGGTGCGCTCGCGATTTCGGCCGGCGGTGATGGCATCGCCCGCGTTTCCGACGCGGCCACCGGCAAACAATTGCGCTCGCTGGCGGGCCACGGCGCGTCGGTGATGTGCGCCGCCATCGACGACGACGGCTGGGCGGTCACCGGCGCCGTCGACGGCACCGTCCGCGTCTGGAACCCCAAGGGATTGCTGGCGAAGAAACGCACCTTCGGTACCGGGTCGATCCACACCATCGCGCTCGCTTCGGCCGGGGCCAAGGTGATCCTCGCCCAAGCGACGGGCGCGACCGTCTGGGAACCGATCACCGACAAAACGACGGAGTCCGCCGGCGCGAAAACTCTCGTTTACTGCGTGGCCATCGACGCCGACGGCCGCCGGGCCGTCGCCGGGGATTACGAAGGCCGATTGCGGATTTGGGAGACGGGGTCCGTCCAACGCGCGGTCGAAATCGAAGCGCACGTCGGGCCGGTCTACGCCGTCGCACTCACCCGCGACGGTTCGACGATCACCACCGGCGGCGCGGATGGCACGGTGAAGATTTGGAACGCCGGGACCGGCGCCCCCATCCGGGAGCTCGACGGCTACGCGGGTTTGATTTTCAGCGTTTTGTTCGACCCGGTTCGCCGGCGCGTCGCCGCGGCGGGCAAAGACGGTTTGTTCCGGACTTGGGATCTGGGAGAATCCGGAATCGTCCCCGCGGCCGCGGTCGGCAAGTAACCTTCTCGAAAGATTCGCCCATGTCGCGCGCCCCGGTTCTGCTGCTCGCCCTCATCGCCGGCCATCTCCTGGCCGCCGAGCCGAAGAAGTCGGGCGATTGGAACGCGAAGCGGCCCATCGAGGCGCACAGCACGGTTTTCGTCGAAGAAATGACGTGGATGGAAGTGCGCGACGCCCTCAAAGCCGGGAAGACGATGGTGATCGTCCCGACGGGGGGCGTGGAACAGAACGGGCCGTACCTCGTCACCGGCAAGCACAACTACATCGTCCGCGCGGTCGCCGAGATCATCGCCCGCAAACTCGGGAACGCGCTCGTCGCCCCGGTGGTGCCGTTCGTCCCCGAGGGCGACATCGATCCGCCGAGCGGGCACATGCAATACCCCGGCACCATCAGCCTGAGCGAGGATACCTACGAGCGCGTGCTGACAGACATCTGCGCCAGCTTCCGCACGCACGGTTTCACCGGCATCGTCCTGATCGGCGACAGCGGCGGGAACCAAGATGGCATGGAAGCCGTGGCGGCGCGGCTGACCAAGAAATGGGCGAAGGGGAAAGTCCGCGTGCATTTCATCGCGGAGTATTACGACTACGACGCAGTCGACGACTGGCTGGCCAAGGCCGGCATCCGCGAAGGCGACGACGGCTTCCACGACGGCTTCGCGATCTCGGCACCGCTGATCGCCATCGATCCGACCCTCGTCCGGGCCAAGCAACGCCAGAAAGCGGGGAACTTTTCGATCAACGGCATCGCGCTCGCCCCAATCGAAACATCGGCCGAGTGGGGCCGGAAGATCCTCGCCTTCCGCGCGGAGGGAGCCGCCGCAAAACGAGAGATGTGGGTGTATGTCTCTGGTGTCCACACGGACTAGCAAAAACGGGCCCAATCCCGTTTGTCGAGGAACACGACTTCTTCACAAACCGCGCTACAGTTTCAACCAATTCGACCAGACGGCGAAGACGATGGCAAAGTTGCCGAGCAGGATAACGCCGGCGACGGCGTAGCCGAGGGCCTTCGCGGCCGGTTCGAAGCGGCGACCCGTCAGGCCGAGCGTGCGGAGGCTACTCGGGATCCCGTGGCTGAGGTGGACGAACAACAAGACTTGGGCGAGCAGATAGATGGCGGAGATCCACCAAGTACTGAAGCCGGCGATCACCATCGCGTAAACGTCGTGCTGCCCTTTGGAGTCGCGGAGGTCGAAATAATTTCCCATCGTGCCATCGGCGAGTTCGACCGGGTGGATCACGCTGAACGTGTAATGCGCGAGGTGGAACACGGCGAACGCCAGGATCACGATTCCGGTCCAGATCATGGTCGTCGAAGCCGGGTTCGCTTGCGCCGTTCGGTGCATCGCGTAGCCGATGGGCCGCGCGGCCTTGGCCCGGAGCTTCAACCGGATCGCGAGGAACAAGTGCGTGGCGAAGAGCGCCAGCAACCCGCCGCGAGCGATCCAGATGATCGCACCGAGGTCGTGCTTCAAGAAGTTCGCGTAGGCGTTGATCGACTCCCGCCCGCTGAACATCTTCAAGTTGCCGAGCATGTGAAAAAAGAGGAAGCCGACCAAACTCGTGCCCGTGATCGCGACGAGGATCTTTTGGCCGACGCTCGACCCGAGGTAGGCCTGATTCCACGCGAGAGGCCCGGCGCCGGGGGCATAGATCCGGGCGCCCTTGGGATTAATGGCGGTTGTGCTCATGGAAGGTCAAAAGCGTTGCAAGGAGGGATAGTACTATCATAGGAGAGCCTGACGTACCGACTACAACACTCTCGGCCGCACTGGCTCGGCCGTGAAAATACGCCGGTTCACTCCCGCCTCAACAGTTCCAACTTCGCCTCGGCCACGACCGCGCCGCCGATCGCCTTCACCGTGGCGGAGGCGTGGAATGGGCCGATTTCACCGGTCGCCAGCTTCAAAACCAGTTCGCCCGTCTCCTCGTCCTTTGAAATGGTGATCGCTTCGGCCGAGACGCCGCGCCAATGGGCGGGCATCCGCAATTCGACCTTCACGTCGCCGGTCATTCCCTTGGCCCGCGCGATGCGAACCGGCACGCGGACGGTATCCCCCGGGGCCACGGCGATGGCCGATTTCGCGAGGTCGAGGCCCAGCCGGCCCGGTTCGGGAACAACGATCAACTGGTGGTTCTGCTCATTCGACGTGAACGAGACTTTGTGCTCGGTGCCGTCGGGGTCCTTCACGATGCCCGCGACCACGATGCAGACCCGGCAGGTGCGGCCCATCTCGATCCAAGGCGGCAGATCGGCGAAGTAGGCGAATTCGTTTTGATTCGGCACCACGGCGACGACTGGCCCCGTCACCCCTTGCAAGTGGCGGAATTGCCGGTCGGCCAGGCTCACGGTCAACGGCCCGACGAATCCGTTGCGGACGAGCTTGAACGGGCGGCCGTAGGGTTGCCCGCGCGGGGCGGTGGCGCTCGTGAACTCGCCTTCGTAGGCGAACGGCGTCGGCACCGCGACCGCGACGAGTATGGCTTGGATGTGTGACATCGGCTTATCCGCGATGGTCGCGCTGCCGGTGACAGTGACGCGACCGACCCGGACGACCGCGAGCGCTTCGGCGGAAAGTGGGACATCCACCGTCGATTGGCCGACCGCGATCATCGCTTGGGGGGCGGTCACGCCGGCGGGCAATCCGGCGAATGCGATGTCGATAGAGCCGTTGAATCCGCCGAGGCGTTCGGCGGTCAATTTCAACTTGGCCGTTCCTCCGCGCGGGACGTTCAGCGAGTCGACCGCGAGTTTGATGCGGAAGTCGGGCACCGCTGCGGGGGCTTCGCGGATGCGCAGGCGGTAACCGAACTCCGGCCCGCCGCGATTGCGGAAGCGGTCGGTCACCCGGATCGTGTAGACGCCGTCGAAGTTCGGGTTTAGCGCGATCGTCGGATCGCTCTCGAGCTCGGCCCCGTTTTGCTTCGCGATTTCGACGCCTTGCGGATTCAGCACGACGACCGTCCCGCATAGCGGCGAGCCGAGCTTCTTCGCCCGCAGTTCGATCTCGTACTTCTTCGAGTCTGGGAATTTCACTTTCCAAGTCGCCGCGCCGTTCTTCTCGATGCGACCGTTCAAAATCGCCGGGGCGACCACGGGCTTCGAGGCATCGGTGAACTCGGGCAATTCGTCGACATCGAACGGAAGCGCCTGGATTCCGAATGAGAGCGACCAAATCGCGGGCGCATCCAACGGGATGGTGACCGGCACTTTCTGGCCGGCCAATTCGACATCGATCTTGGAACCGCGTCGGCCGCCGAGGGGGAAGATCGACTCGGCGATCAAGTCCGTCGTCAGCGTGAGCCGGTAGACGAACGCCGGACCACCGAGTCCGCGGGCGTCCGAGATGCGGACCCGGTAGACGCCGTCGGCGGGTGTGGTGAACTTCGCGGAGCTATCGAAGCCAGTGGCGGTACGAGCCGAAGTTTCGGCGAGCATCTTCCCCTCGCTGTCGAGAATTTCGAGCTTCGCCCGCAACGGCGAGCGGATGCGGGTGGTCGTCGCCAACGCCGAGAGCGTCTGGCCCCGTTTCAGTTTCACTTCCCAAAGGTCGGTGTCTTCGCGCGGGAAAATCCTGCCGTTCGCGGTGAGGGGCACCGCCGAGAGTTTCTCGGGGATCGGATCGCCGTCGATTTCGGTTTCGACGACTTCGGGGAGCTCGCCGACGATGAAGACCGGTCCCGTGGCGACCCCTTGCGAGGTCCACAAATGGCCCTTGCGCTCGCCGAGCGGCGCAGCGACATCGACCGCCGCCGCGCCGAGCAGGTCGACCGGATAATCTTCGGGCTGTTGCGATTCGGGCAACGCGAGCATGGGCCCCTCGAACCAGATGCGGTCGGTCTTCTTGATTATCGGCGAGGCGGTGACCCCGGGGCCATCGAGCGCGAAGTGGCAAGAATCGTGGACGAACAGCCCGCCGACGCGCACCGGCACCTTGGTGCCGCGCTGTCCCCCGGCCGGGTAGATAAAGCTGGCGACGGGCGGTGTGGCCATCACCGAATCGACGATGGCGACGAGGGCGACGGCGATAAAGAGGAGTTTGCGGGTCATGGGTTTCTCCAAGGCGAGCCGTGCTCCGTGAGGAGCCGGGTTAGTTCGAACTCACCCGGCTCCTCACGGGGCACGGCTCGCCGGGTCACACCAATTCCTTGATCGCCTTGCCGTTGTTGACGATGGCCAGCGGTCGGCCGTCGGGCGTGCGGAATTCGTCCTTCGGGTCGATTCCCATGCGCGTGTAAATCGTCGCGGCCAAGTCTTCCGGGCCGTACGGGTCGGTGGCCGGCTTTTCGGCGCGGGCATCGGATGCGCCGACGATGACGCCGTTTTTCAGCCCGCCGCCGCCGAGCATCACCGTGAACGACGGGCCCCAGTGATCGCGGCCGGCGTTCTTGTTGATCCGCGGCGTCCGGCCGAATTCGCCGGTGACGACGACCAGCGTCGTATCGAGCAGGCCGCGTTCGCTCAGGTCGCGGAAGAGCGTGCTGATGCCGGAATCGAACTGCGGCAGCAGCGAGTCCTTCAGCGTCTTGAAGTTGCCGTCGTGCGTATCCCAGTTGTTGTGGTCGATGGTGACGCAGCGCACGCCCGCTTCGACGAGCCGGCGGGCGAGCAGGCACGACTGCCCGAGCGTCTGCCGGCCGTAGGCGTCGCGGAGTTTCTCCGGCTCGGCCGAGATGTCGAAGGCCCGCTTCGCTTCGGGGGAGGTCATCAGGTCGAAAGCCTTGCCGCGGAAAGTTTCCACGGCTTGGACCTGCTTGTTCGCCCGGCTCTCGGCCGACTTGTGATAGCGGTCGACCTGCGCGAGCAACTTCTGCCGGTCGTCGAGTCGGTCGGCGGCGATGGCGGGCGGCGGGGCGAGATCGGGCACCGCGAAGTTCGGCGAACTCGGGTCGCTGTCGATCACGAACGGGGCGTGGTTGGCGCCGAGGTAAGCCGCACCGCAGCTCGGATGCATCTTCGGCAGGCACACGTACGGCGGCACCGAGCCGCGCGGCCCGAGTTGCTTCGAAATCACCGAGCCGTGGGCCGGGCGGAGGTTGTTCGGCGACAGGCTCGGGTTGAAGCCGGCGCTCGGGAAGTGCCCCGTGAGCATGTAGTGGTCGGCCGCGCCGTGGTCCGAGTTGTGGTGGCGGAACGAGCGGATCAGCGAGTACTTGTCGGTCTCTTGGGCCAGCAGCGGCAGGTGTTCGCAGACGCGCAGTTCGGGGTTCTTGGTTTTGATCGAGCCGAACTCACCGCGGAACTCGGCCGGTGCGTCGGGCTTCATGTCGAAAGTGTCGATGGTGCTGAGGCCACCGTGGAGGAAGATGAAGATCAATGAGATCTCCTTCTTCGGCTTCCCGATGTCCGCGGCGCGCAGCAGGTTCGACGCGGTGAACGGCAGGCCGAACAGCGCGGCCGTGCCGAGGCGGACGGAATCGCGGCGGGTGACGCCATCGCAGAATTGTCGGGCCATGGGTGTCGCCTGACGCTCAGTGGTTGAAGAGAAATTCGAGCGAGTTCAGCATCGCCCAGGTAAGGTCTTCGGTCGCCTTGCGGCGGTCATTCGGTTTCTTGGCCAAGTAGGCCGCGCCGGTGTCGCGTTCCTTCGTCGTCGGGAAACGACCGTACATCCGCAGGTACAAGTCTTCGACGAGCTTCGCGTCGTCGGGTTGCGGCCGCACCAATTTCGCGATGGTGCCGGCATCGTGTGACAACTTCGCCTGCAGTTCCGCCGAGTTCAGTAGATTGAGCACTTGGCCCGTGCTCGGCTCGGTGTTGCGTTCGCACTCGCACGCCGTGGCCCGCGCCGGCCGGCCGAACAGCCGTAGGAACTCGTGCTTGGCTTTGCTATCCCAAAGTTGGATGGCCTTGGTGCCCGCCGGCAAGCCCGCGTATTTCTCGGGCACCCCCGTGACTTGCGAAATCATGTCGAGCAGCACTTCGGCATCGGGCCGTTTGAAGAGCGCACGCGAGAAATTGAGTTCGTCCTTCTCGTTGGTTTCGTTCGGTTCGGACGACGTCTGATACGCCCGCGAGGCGCAGATGACCCGCACGACTTCGCGGACGTCGTACTTCTTGTCGATGGCGTACTTCGCGAGTGCATCGTGCAGTTCCGGATTCGACGGCGGATTCGTGGCCCGCACGTCGTCGACCGGTTCGACCAAACCCCGGCCGAGCAGATTCGCCCAGACACGGTTGACGAAGTTGCGGGCGAAGTAAGGGTTCTTCGGGTCGGTCATCCACTCGGCGAGCACGAGCCGGCGGTCGCCGGTCGGGTTGGCCTTGGGCATGTCGCCGCCGAGA
>Ga0105047_10011930_pt1 | contig 14058 bp, 11 predicted proteins | sample MAT04_FD_78384 | JGI IMG/M metagenome (GOLD analysis project Ga0105047, IMG submission 78384) | Freshwater microbial communities from Lake Fryxell liftoff mats and glacier meltwater in Antarctica - MAT-04 (megahit assembly) | ecosystem: Environmental > Aquatic > Freshwater > Ice > Liftoff...
AAGCTGGAAGTCGATGTGGTGGCGCTGGAAATGCTGGTGTTGCGGGTATTGGCCGCCGAAAAATCGGGCAAACAGTCACTGGACATCGCGGGCCTGCTCAAGATCCGTGGCAGTGAGATCCAGCAGCGTTACAGCGAGTTGATGATGCTGGCCGCCGGGCCCTTCGCCCTGCCGCTGATTCGCGAAGCGATGGAAGCCGGCTGGCAAGGGGACGCCGTCGGCGCGGTGCACTGCGCACCCCTGGCATCGACCTACTTCAACATGCGAAAAACCACCATTTACGGCGGCAGTAACGAAGTGCAACGCAACATCGTGTCCCAGGTCGTACTGGGCTAACAGGAATAAATACCATGGATTTTGATTTCTCTGACGACCAGGTACAACTCGGCGACGCCGTTCGCAAATGGGTCGACAAAGGCTACACCTTTGACCGCCGCCGTGGCATCGAAAAATCGGGCGGATTTTCGCGCGACGCCTGGAATGAAGTGGCCGAACTCGGCCTGTGCGGCCTGTATGTGCCCGAAGCCGATGGCGGCTTGGGCATGGGCCCGGTGGAGGGCATGGTGGTGATGGAAGAGCTGGGGCGCGGCATTGTGCTCGAACCCCTGGCCCAATCGCTCATTGCCGGCGGCGTTCTGGCGGGCTATGCAGACGCTGCGCTCAAAGCAGCCTGGCTACCCAAGATTGCCAGCGGTGAATCGCTGGTGGTGCTAGCGTACCAGGAACGCGCTGCCCGCTACAAGCTGGATGTTTGTGAAGCAAAAGCCACGCAAGCCCCCGGTGGCTATGTGCTCAATGCTACAAAAAGTGTAGTACCAGTGGGTGACAACGCAGATGCCTTCATCGTGCCGGCCAAAATCAACAGCCAGCTCGCCTTGTTCCTGGTTGAACGCCAATCATCCGGTGTGACTACCCGTGGCTACGGTACGCAAGACGGCAGCCGTGCTGCCGAAGTCAGCTTCAAGAATGCACCCGCCACCCTGATCACGTCAGACGGTCAAACGGCGCTGGAGCATGCGGTGGACATCGGCATTGCAGCCACCTGCGCCGAAGCCGTTGGCGTGATGGACAAGACCCTGGCCATCACCACCGAGTACATGAACACGCGCAAGCAGTTCGGCGTCGTCATCAGCAGCTTCCAGGCCCTGCGCCACCGTGCTGCCGACATGAAGATGCAACTGGAATTGGCGCGCTCCATGAGCTACTACGCCAGTCTGAAGCTCAACGCACCGGCGCCTGAGCGCCGCGCCGCACTGGCCCGTGCCAAGTACCAGCTGGGCCAGTCGATGCGCTTTGTGAGCCAGCAAGCGGTGCAGTTGCACGGCGGCATTGGTGTGACCGAGGAATACATCGTCAGCCACTACTTCAAAAAGCTGACACAGATGGAAATGACGTTTGGCGACACGCTGCACCACCTGGGTGAAGTGTCGGCGCGCATGCAGGATACGGCGGGCGTCTTCGCCTGAGGTCGGATCCAGCAACGGTTCAAACACCGGGCAAGCGGATTGGTGTGAATGAAATTCGTGGAGGCGTGAGGATTCAAAAAGCTTGCATCCTCTCCCGTACCGGTCACGCCGCCAGCTGCATGCCCTGCCCCGCCATGATCTGGTCCAGCGCGCGCGCCACGATGGGCTCCTGATCAAGCACCCGCAGGCGTCCCAGACGCAGCATGGCAGCAACCTCTCGCTCGGATCGCACAAACGCATCGAAACCATCGCGATTCGTAAACAGCAAACGCGTCCGCATGGGACTGACCCAGCTGAGCCGGCACCGAGTCTGCATGCCAGCATCCACCGTCACGTCGAACCACATGCCGCGGGAGAACGACTGGGCCTGCGCATCAAACTCATCTTCCGATGTGAACTGCCGTGCCGCCAAGCGTTCATCCAGTTGCTGCATCGCGGCCTGACCCGCGCGTGCTTCCAGTTCAGCGATGCCCGTGTCGACGCCAGCGGACTGCGTCATGCGAATGGCCAGTGTGTGCGTTGTAATAAGGCGCCGCGTGAACACCGCGCGTGCGTTGCCGTCCCACTCAATCGCATCCAGCCCCAGGTTGAGTTGACGTACCAGGTCCGGCAAGATGGAAACCAGCTCGCGCCTCTGCTCGGCGGTGGTCTTGGGCTGGGTGGACCAGATGAGCTGCTCCATGGTCTTGAGCGCTTGCTGGCAGGCCGGCGCCTGCTCGCTCGCCCCCAGCAGCGTACGCGCCACCACGTCACGCCACTGCGCTGTCAGGAATGGCAACAAGAACGGCAGCACAGGCTGATCCGTCGGGAGCGCGCGGATGCGGGCATGTATCAACGCATCGGCCTGCGAGAGTGCCTGCTCCCGGCTTTCCCCCTTGAATTCCTGCTGGGCGGCGGGCTCCACCCGCGTCTGCGCCTGCTGCTCGGACTCGAACAGGAATTCGGTGAAATCCCGCAGCAAATTGACGAACAATTCGAGGTCATCTTCGAACTCGGTCAGCACACGCTGAACCGTGGTCTCGATGCGCACATACAGTGGATCGCTTTCCCCCTTTTCCGGTGCCCATGCCACTGCGGCGCCAGCCAGCGTGTCCACCAGCCGCCGGGCGGGATGCTGGTCCGAGAAGAAGAAATCGCGGTCAATCATGGCCGCCTTGAGCACCGGAATTTGCAGGCGCCCGATGATGACTTTCATCTGCATCGGAATAGCCTGGTCGGCAAAAACAAAGTCGAACACTTCTGCGAGGGCGTCTACGGTACCCCGATCGAGTTCGGGCGCCCTGCGGACCTCGTCGCGGTCGCGCATCTGGCGCAGCACGTTTTGGTCAGACGGGTCCTGCCCCGACATCCACGGGTGGGCCAGCGCACCACTGGCGCCCGCTTGCAGATCGCCCAGGTAGCCCATGAAGGCCGGGTCCGCCTGCTCAAAAACCGGTCGGGGGTGGCCCGTGCCGTCTGGATCGCCCGTTGCATGCGACGCGTCGGAGAGTGTGCCCAGACCCAGGCGTTGCAAAAACTGGCGCGCATGGGCCGCCACGCTGCGCCCTGCAGGGGCCAGCGCGGCCCAGGCCGAACGCGGCGCAGCATCCGCCGGCATGAACCCCGAGCGTGTCGACTCGCCTGCCCCCAATGACGCCGACTGGGAAGACGGGTACGCGGTGTCGAGGGTTCCCCGCATGCTGTCACCCAACGGTGCGAAATGGCTGGTGCTGCGCTTGATAAGCAGGTCACGCTTTGCAGGGACGCCGGCTTTTTTCAGCATGGCGTTCAACTCGTCATACAGCGGAGCCAGATCCAGCCAGCAGGCGGGCTCCAGAGACTGCAGCAGGTCGTCTGTCGCATGCGGATCAAGGGCGCATTTGTCCCATGCCGCCAGAAAGGCGCGCAGCAAAACAAGCGGCTGAAACGGGTTGTCTTGCGCGGAACTGCTCTCGCGGCCAAACAGCACGCCGAGTCGCTGCGTCAACGGCTCCAGCACCGCTTCATAGCGGGTGTTAAACCGTTGCGCGAGCCTGTCCAGCAACAAAATGCGCTCAACCTCGTCGATGTCAATCAGGCTCAAACTCATGCCATCCAGTGCGGGACCCGGTTTGGTGCTGGTGGCTGAAGGCGTGCTGTGCGCCGGCAAGCTCACTGCGAGCTCGCTGACAAGGCCATCCGCCAGCGACTTTTGAAGCGCGCGGTTGAACTCGCCGCCATAACGCCCGAGCAGGACGTACGCTGAACGCAGGTTCTGCCCCTGGCCCAAGGACGGTTTGGCATCCAGTAGTTCGAGCAGGTGTGAGCGCACCTGCATGAGGCTTTTCGACTCATGCTCGGCAAAATAGGCCAGCGTCCGCGCAATGAGTGTGCGGGCAAGGCGCGTGACCACGCCATGCTGCGCAAGGCTCATGTGCCCAAACGTCGGAATCGATTGCTCGCGAGTCACCATACAGCTTGTCGAATAGTCCTTGCACCCGCGTGCGGGGGCGTCAAAAGATGAAAAACATTAACCTTGATTGTGGTTCATTTCGACCACTCGCAAGGCATTGGAGCTCACCTCAGTCGTGCCAAAGTAGCACCCGAAAGGCAATAAAAATGTAAGGAACTGTAAACAGGCAGCGCGGCGCGAACCGGCCCTCAAATCAGCAGACGGGAGGACCGCGGGACGTGGGCCATCAGAAATTCCATCTGGTCCGTCAGTATGCGGCGATTGCGCAAAATGAAGTCTTCCCAGAGGCTGGGCACGTAGGGTGCGTAGAGCAGCGGCATGTTGGCCTTCTCGGGAGTGCGGGGACCCTTGCGGTGGTTGCAGGGTCGGCACGCGGTGACCACGTTCATCCAGGTATCCACGCCATGGTTGGCAAACGGAATGATGTGCTCGCGCGTCAGGTCTTCTTCATGAAAATGATCGCCACAGTAGGCACACACATTGCGATCACGGGCAAATAACTTGCCGTTCGTCAGACCGGGGCGCAGATTGAAGGGGTTGATATTGGGAACCCCCCGGGTGCCAATAATGCTGTTGATCCGGATGATGGATTGCAGACCTGTCATCGCGTTGTGCCCGCCATGGAACACCGCAACCTCGCCGCCAGACTCCCAGCGCACCTCATCGGACGCGTAATGAGTAACCGCCTGTTCCAGCGATATCCATGATTGCGGCAGCCCTTGGGCCGACAGTTTCAAGACTTTCAAAACACGCCTCCTGTAACGGTTACTTCAACCACCAGTCTGGAACGCACATCTCTGCAGCCGTGCGCCGATAAGGACGTGGCGCGCTGCTGCGTCACAATATACCCTGTTTCTGTGACAAATTGGCTTCGAGCGCTGGTACGCCCTGCGCAGCCTGCTATCAAAAAGATAACAAATCCATGAAGGTTTTTCGCGGCTTCAAACATCCCGGCATCGCGCCTGCCTGCGCCTTGACGATCGGCAATTTCGATGGCGTGCACCGGGGGCATCAGGCCATGCTGGCACTCCTGCGCAGCGAAGCGCAACAGCGCGGCGTGCCCAGTTGCGTGCTCACCTTTGAGCCCCATCCGCGCGACTACTTTGCCGCGCTCCACAAAAAGCCGGACCTGGCCCCGGCACGCGTAGGCACCCTGCGTGACAAGCTCAATGACCTGGCCAGCTGCGGCGTGGACCAGACCGTGGTGCTGCCCTTCGATGCCCGGCTGGCGTCGCAGTCGCCACAAACATTTATTCAAACGGTGCTGCTTGGCGGCATGGGTGCCCGCTACGTGCTGGTGGGTGATGATTTCCGTTTTGGCGCCCAGCGCGCCGGTGACTATGCGTTTCTGGATGCCGCGGGCGATGCACAGGGCTTTGACGTGGCGCGCATGAACAGCTACGAGGTACACGGCCTGCGGGTCTCCAGCTCTGCCGTGCGCGACGCGCTGGTCCAGGGCCGCATGCAGGATGCCGCCCGCTTGCTGGGACGGCCCTACTGCATCTCGGGCCACGTGGTGCATGGCCGCAAGCTGGGCCGCACACTGGGTTTCAAGACACTGAACTTGCGTTTTGCACACTGGAAACCCGCAGCCAGCGGCATCTTTGCAGTACTGGTCCATGGCCTGGCGGGCGAGCCGCTCAAAGGCGTGGCCAATCTGGGCGTGCGCCCCTCCCTGGACCCCGCCGATGTGAACGGCGGGCGGGTCCTGCTCGAAACCCACTGCCTTGACTGGCCCGCTGACCTGGGGCCTGAAGGGGCCTACGGTAAAATCATCCGCGTGGAACTTCTCCACAAACTGCACGACGAGCTGAAGTACCAGGGCTTGGAAGCCCTCACCGCAGGCATCAGACAGGACTGTCTGAATGCGCGCGCGTACTTTGCCAAACTAGCGCCACCATGACCACAAAGACCGACTACCGCAGCACCCTGAACCTGCCTGACACTCCCTTCCCCATGCGCGGCGATCTGCCCAAGCGCGAGCCGGGCTGGGTCAAGGCCTGGGAAGACAAAGGCATCTACAAGAAACTGCGCGATGCCCGCGTGAATGCGCCGAAGTTTGTTCTGCACGATGGCCCCCCCTACGCGAACGGAAAGATCCACATTGGCCACGCTGCCAACAAAATCCTCAAGGACATGATCGTCAAGACGCGCCAGCTCAAGGGCATGGACGCACAGTACATCCCTGGCTGGGATTGCCACGGCCTGCCGATCGAGAATGCCATTGAAAAGCTCTATGGCCGCAACCTGCAGCGCGACGAGATGCAGGCCAAAAGCCGCGCCTTTGCCACCGAGCAAATCGACCAGCAGCGCACCGACTTCAAACGCCTGGGCGTACTCGGTGCGTGGGATCGCCCCTACCGCACCATGGATTTCGTCAACGAGTCGCTGGAAATCCGCGCCTTCAAGCGCGTGGTGGAGCGCGGCTTTGTCTATCGGGGTTTGAAGCCGGTGTACTGGTGCTTTGACTGCGGCTCCAGCCTGGCCGAGTTTGAAATCGAATACGCCGACAAGAAGTCGCAAACCCTGGACGTGGGCTTTTTGTGTGCCGAACCCGACAAGCTCGCCAGCGCATTTGGCATGGCCGCCCTGCCCCATGGACCCGGCGGCAACCCGCAGCGCGCGCTGGCGGTCATCTGGACCACCACCGCGTGGACCATCCCTGCCAACCAGGCACTCAACCTGAACCCGGCCCTGACCTACGCGCTGGTTGACACCCCCCGTGGCTTGCTGGTGCTGGCGGAGAGTCTGGTCGACAAGTGCATGGAGCGCTTTGCGCTGGAGGGCAAAATCATTGCCACTGCGCTGGGTGAAAAGCTGGGCGGCATCCACTTCCGTCACCCACTGGCCCATGTGGATGTGGGCTACGACCGCCTGAGTCCGGTCTATCTGGCCGACTATGCGACGGCGGACGACGGTACCGGTATCGTGCACTCGGCACCCGCTTACGGTGTAGAAGATTTCAACAGCTGCGTCGCACACGGCATGGCCTATGACGACATCCTGAACCCGGTACAGGGCGACGGCCGCTACGCCCCCGAGCTGCCCCTGTTTGGTGGCCTGAACATCTGGAAAGCCTGCCCGCTGATCATCGACAAACTGAGCGAGTCCGACCGCCTGTTTGCCACCAGCGCCATCACCCACAGCTACCCCCACTGCTGGCGCCACAAGACGCCGGTGATCTACCGGGCTGCGGCCCAGTGGTTTGTGCGCATGGACGAGGGCGAGGGTGTATTCACCGTGGACAAGGCCCCTAAAAGCCTGCGCCAACTGGCCTTGCACGCCATTGAACAGACCGATTTCTTCCCCGAAAACGGCCGTGGCCGCCTGCGCGACATGATCGCCAACCGGCCGGACTGGTGCATCAGCCGCCAGCGCAGCTGGGGCGTGCCATTGCCCTTCTTCCTGCACAAGGACTCGGGCGAGTTGCACCCGCGCACGCTGGAGATCATGGACGTCGCCGCCGACATGGTGCTCGAAGGGGGCATCGAGGCCTGGAGCAAGGCCAGCACCGAATCCATCCTCGCAAAAGTGGGCTGCGGTGCAGACGCGGAGCAGTACACCAAAAGCACTGACATTCTGGAAGTCTGGTTTGACTCCGGCACCACGCACACCACGGTGCTCAAGGGCTCCCATGCGGGTGCGGCGCATGAAGAAATCGACCCGCGCACCGGCAAGCCCGGCCCCGAGGCCGACCTGTATCTCGAAGGCCACGACCAGCACCGCGGCTGGTTCCACAGTTCGCTGCTGACGGCCTGCGCCATGTACGACCGCGCGCCCTACCGGGCCCTGCTGACCCACGGCTTCACCGTGGACGGCAAAGGCCGCAAGATGAGCAAGAGCGACGGCAACGTCGTGGCGCCGCAAGAGGTGAGCGACAAGATGGGTGCCGAAATCATCCGCCTGTGGTGCGCCTCCACTGACTATTCGGGCGATCTGGGCATTGACGACAAGATCCTGGCACGCGTGGTGGACACCTATCGCCGGGTGCGCAACACCTTGAAGTTTTTGCTGGCCAACGTGAGCGACTTCAACCCGGCCGTGGACGCCGTTCCCCTTGACCAGATGCTGGAAATTGACCGCTACGCCCTGAGCCGTGCCGCCCAGTTGCAGGCCGATATTCTGGCGCACTACGAGGTGTTTGAGTTCCACCCGGTGGTGTCCAAACTGCAGATTTACTGCAGCGAAGACCTGGGTTCTTTCTACCTTGATGTGCTCAAGGACCGGCTCTACACCACCGCCCCGCAGTCGCTGGCCCGCCGCTCGGCGCAAACTGCGCTGTGGCAGATCACCCAGGCGATGCTGCGCTGGATGGCCCCGTTCCTCAGCTTCACCGCCGAGGAAGCCTGGGCGGTATTGGCAGCGGAGGGCAAAACCCCGGCAGCCACATCAGAGTCAATTTTTCTGGACACCTTCTGCGCACTGGCCGAGCCCGACGCGGCACTGCTGGCCAAGTGGGGCCGCATCCGCGAGATTCGCGAGGCCGTGAACAAGGACATCGAAACCCTGCGCGCCGCGGGCCAGGTCGGCTCATCCCTGCAGGCGCAAGTGGCTTTGACCGTGGGGCCACAAGACCACGCCATGCTGGCCAGTCTGGGCGACGATCTGAAGTTTGTGTTCATCACATCCGCTATTGAATTAATAGCTGGTGACGCATTGTCTACGCGGGCTAGCGCCTCAAATGGCGTTAAATGCGAGCGCTGCTGGCATTACCGCGATGACATCGGCGTGGACGCCGCGCATCCAACCCTGTGCGGCCGATGCACCACCAACCTCTATGGCGCGGGCGAAACCCGCCGCGTGGCCTGATGGCGCGCGCAAGTAAGTCAGGCGGCTCCCAATCCGGCAGCGGCATGCTGTACTGGCTGGGCCTGGCCTTCATCATCCTGCTGGCAGACCAGTTCACTAAAATTCTGATTCTGGGCTACTACCACCTGGGTGACAGCACGTATGTAACCAGCTTTTTCAACGTCGTAAGGGTGCACAACAGCGGCGCTGCGTTCTCGTTTCTGGCCGGAGCTTCCGGCTGGCAGCGCTGGTTCTTCACCGTGCTGGGGTTGGTGGCGGCGGCGGTCATCCTGTGGATGCTCAAGTCGCATCCGGGCCAGCGCCTGTTCAGCTTTGCCATGGCCTGCATTCTGGGCGGCGCCATTGGCAATGTCATCGACCGCATGGCGCACGGCTATGTGATCGATTTTCTGGACTTCCACTGGCGTGGCATGCACTTTCCCGCCTTCAATGTGGCCGACAGCGCCATCACCATCGGTGCGGTGTGCCTGATACTGGACGAACTGTTGCGGGTAAAACGCAGTTAAAAAGACGCAGCTAAAGAGACACAGCGGAAGCCAGCGGCCTGGGTGGGCAAAATGGCGAGGTAAAGGAGGAGGCCGCAGGCCGGGGGACACGAGCAATTTTGTCCACCCAGGCTGCTGGCTCTAGAACCGAATGCCTGCTGCTATCAGCAGTTCGTTGTAGGTGAAGTGCTGAGACGCCTTGTCGCCCCGCGCGCTGGTCAGCACATCCGGAAGATTGACGTAGCCATACTTGTAGGCGGTCCGAAAGAATACATCCTTGTAGACATCGACTTCCAGACCGGCACCGACACCAGCTGAATAGCCCGCCAGGTGGAACTGGTCGTTGCGCACCTGATTGACCATGTGCATCGTGACGTTGCTTTTGGGAAGCACCACGCCCAAACCACCCAGCACGAACACCTTGGCATGGTGGTTGTCACCAAACCAGTCCACCGGACGCTGCTTTTCAATTTCCAGGCTCACGACGTTCAGTCCGTCGGTGTGCTCGTAGTTCAGCCAGTTGTCCGCAATGACCTGCTGGCCCGACTGGGTTGTTCCCTTGATCTGACCGGAAATCGGCACGGACTGATCCTGTGCCACCACGTACTTCATGTGGTCCAGATTCAGGGCAATGGCCGTGTTCGAGTCCCACTGGTACGCAATGCGCACATTGGTTTGCGGGATGGTTATTTCTGCAGGGTTCAGGTAGTACCTGGCAATGCCCTGAATGCCGGCCTCGGACTGCATGTCATTGGCTGCCACATCCTTGAGCGTGAAATCGTGGTCGGAACCCGTGAAGTGAATATCACTGTGGGAATAGCTTGCGCGATTCCAGCCCCAATACACCGACCAGCGTTTGGAGTTTTCGGCATCTTTCTGGGATGCAGTCCTGGCAGGAACTGCGGGTGCATCGGGCTGGGGCGATATACCCTGGACCAAGGATTCGGGGGGAGCGGATTGGGCAGCACCGGCTGAGACTGCGAGAAAAGCGACTGCGCAACCAGCGACGGAGCGCGTCAAGCGGGAAATACTTGTATTCATAGGGGATCTATTTTATCGACCCCGTAGAAACCCTGTCAGCACAAACCCTAAAGCATCAGAATCGAGCAACCGGTGGTCAGGCGGGCCTCCAGATCGCGGTGGGCCTGCTGCACGTTCTCCAGCGGGTAGCGCTGGTCAATGCGGATCTTGACCTTGCCGCTGACCACCACCTCAAACAACTCATCGGCCATGGCCTGTGTGCTTTCGCGTGTGGCGATGTGGGTGAACAGCGTCTGGCGTGTCACATAGATGGAGCCCTTGGGCCCCAGAATGCCGGGCGAGAATGGTGCCACCGGACCCGAGGCATTGCCAAAGCTGGCCATCAAGCCGAAGGGAGCCAGGCAATCCAGGGACTTGTCCCAGGTGTCCTTGCCTACCGAGTCGTACACCACCTTGACACCCTTGCCACCTGTGATTTCTTTCACCCGGGCCAGGAAGTCTTCTGCTACATAGTTAATAGCAAACTCTGCACCATTGGCGAGGGCTAGAGCGCACTTTGCATCTGAACCTGCGGTGCCAATCAGTCGCAGGCCCAACGCTTTGGCCCACTGGCAGGCGATCAACCCCACGCCGCCAGCCGCCGCATGAAACAAGACAAAGTCGCCAGGATGGAGGCCACCCTGGGGTAGCGTTCTTTTGAGCAGGTATTGCGCCGTCAGCCCTTTGAGCATCATGGCGGCACCGGTCTCAAACGCGATCGCATCGGGCAGCTTGCACACGCACTTGGCCGGCATCACGCGCACGTCGCAATAGCTGCCTGGGGGCTGACTGGCGTAGGCGGCACGATCGCCCGCCTGCAGATGGGTCACGCCCGCGCCCACTGCCTCCACCACGCCCGCCGCTTCCATACCCAGCTGAACCGGCAAGCTCATGGGGTACAACCCGCTGCGCTGGTACACATCAATAAAATTCAAACCCACGGCATGGTGGCGTATGCGGATTTCGCCCGGGCCAGGGTCACCCACGGTAATTTGTACCAGCTTGAGCTGCTCGGGGCCTCCATGCTGGTCAATGTGAATGGCTCTGGATGGGATCTGCGGCACGCGAGTCTCCTGTCAATTAATAGTTACAGTCGAAGTATGACCCAACGCCTGACACCCACGGCCATCGTGCTGCTCATCATCCCGCCCCTGCTGTGGTCGGGCAATGCCGTGGTCGGGCGCGTCGTCAGCCCGCTGATTTCACCCATGACGCTGAACCTGCTGCGCTGGACACTGGCCTTTTTGCTGCTGCTGCCACTGGCCGGCCATGTGCTCAAACCGGGCAGCGTGCTGTGGAAGCAATGGCGACGTTTTGCGTTGCTGGGCTTGTTCAGCATTGGCGGGTACAACGCATTGCTGTACTTGGCACTCAACACGTCTACGCCCATCAACGTCACGCTGGTCGGGGCCAGCACACCGGTGTGGATGTTGCTGATCGGTCGCCTGTTCTTTCGGCAAGCCATTTCCGGGCGGCAGCTGCTGGGCGCCGCGCTGTCGATCGGCGGCGTGCTGCTGGTGCTGTGCCGCGGCCAGTGGGCACTGCTGCAGAACCTGCATCTGGTCACGGGGGACCTGTATGTATTGATAGCCAGCATGGGCTGGGCGTATTACAGCTGGATGCTGGCGCACCCGACGCAGGAATCGGCGTCTTTACGCACCGATTGGGCGGCATTTTTGCTGGCGCAGATTGTTTTTGGTCTGGCGTGGTCCGCCGCGTTTACCGGCGCAGAGTGGGCGCTGACCCCTGCACACATCGATTGGGGCTGGCCGCTGATCAGCGCCTTGCTGTTCATCGCCGTGGGGCCTGCGGTGATTGCGTACCGCGCCTGGGGCGCCGGCGTTTCGCGCGCCGGGCCTGCCGTGGCGGGCTTCTTCATCAACCTCACGCCCTTGTTCACCGCCTTGCTGTCATCGGCCTTTCTGGGCGAAATACCGCAGCTTTTTCATGCGCTGGCATTTGTGCTGATTGTGGCGGGCATCGTGCTGTCATCACGCCGCTAGAGCGCCAGCAGCGCTTGCAGCGCGGCTAATACGTGCCCGGATACGCACCACCATCCGCCAGCACGTTCTGGCCGTTGATATAGCCTGCCTGCACGCTGCACAAAAAGGCGCAGATGGCGCCAAACTCCTGCGGGGTACCAAAACGCTTGGCCGGGATGCCCTGGCGGCGGGCATCGCGCAGCGCCTCGACCGATTGACCGGTCTTTTGGGACATGGCCTGCATCGTGGTCTTGATCCGGTCGGTGTCAAACACCCCGGGCAGCAGGTTGTTGATCGTGACGCCCTGGGCCGCAAGCCCGCTGCGGGCTACGCCGGCGACAAAGCCGGTCAGGCCACTGCGCGCGCCATTGGACAGGCCCAGCACATCAATCGGCGCCTTCACCGAACTGGACGTGATGTTGACGATGCGCCCAAAACCGCGCGCCGCCATGCCGTCTACCGTGGACTTGATCAGTTCGATGGGGGTGAGCATATTGGCGTCCACCGCCTTGATCCAGGCTTCGCGGTCCCAATCGCGGAAATCGCCGGGCGGGGGGCCTCCGGCGTTGGTGACCACAATATCAAAGTCACGGCGCATGGCGAACACCGCTGAGCGCCCTGCCTCGCTGGTGATATCTTGTGCACAAAAAAGCACGCTAGCCCCCGTGGAACCTGCGTAATCAGCTATTAATTTGGTAGCAGAATCCGCCAGCGCCTCGGCACCCCGGGCAACGATGAGCACATTGACGCCCTCTTGCACCAGCGCCTGCGCACACCCCCAACCCAAGCCCCGGCTGGCGCCACACACCAAAGCCCATTTACCGCGAAGTCCCAAATCCATGTTCTTGCCTCTGTACTGTTATTGCCTTGTCCAACCGTCACGGCGGATGATACGGATTCGCGGCACCAGCCCGGCCGGTCGCCGGGCTTATGAACCGGAAAGGTCCAGAAAAGACTCTCTGGCCGGAAAGTTGTCCACCATCCACTGGCGGTCCAGCGCGAGCGCGCAAACGACATCCTGCGGCAACTCGTCGACCGCCGCTTGGGGAGCATGGGGGTTATCGGCCAACAGGGCGGCCAGATGAACCACAGCGCCCAGGCCATCAAAAGGCTTCGCCGTCATCGGGTTGCTGGCGTTTTGCAGGGCCTCCACGATGGCCTGCGGAAAATTCCAGCGGCGCGCCAACACCGCGGTGACTTGTGCTTCATCAAAACCCAGCAGGCGCTGCTCGCGCTCCCAGCGCACATGCGCCCGGTGGGGCGGCGCCTCGATTTCAGCCAACAACTCTGGCGATCGCTGACCAATCAGCAACTCCCCCAGGCGCAGCATCATGCCAATCAGCCACGCTTGCTGGCCATCCATCTCCGCCCGGTTCGCCAGCCACTGGGCATAGGCAGCGCAGGCCATGCTGGACTTCCAGAATTCCGTACGACTAAAGCCCTCCACCACGGGAAAGGTGCCCCGAAAACTGGTGGCCAAGGCCAGCGCCCTGACCTGCGACATGCCCAGCACCGCAATCGCGCGTTCCAGCGACTCCACCTGCTGGCTGAGGCCGAAGGCCGCGCTATTGGCCTGACGCAAGAGATTGGCCGTCAGGGCCGGGTCCTGCGCAATGATTTTTTGCACTTCTCCGGCGGTGGCGTCTGGGTCGTTCAGGGTGCGGACCAGCGCGCGGGCGACCTCGGACATGACGGGAAGTCGTGCAGACTCAAAAAACGCAGCAAGGGTTGGCATTGGTAGATTTTATTTCAGGCTCTTGCCCGGCTGCACACAAACACACCGGCAATCACCAGCGCAGTGCCCGCCACCAGCCATGCGGTGAACGGTTCGCCCAGCAACACCACGCCCATGATCATGGTGGACA
>Ga0105047_10011934_pt1 | contig 14051 bp, 13 predicted proteins | sample MAT04_FD_78384 | JGI IMG/M metagenome (GOLD analysis project Ga0105047, IMG submission 78384) | Freshwater microbial communities from Lake Fryxell liftoff mats and glacier meltwater in Antarctica - MAT-04 (megahit assembly) | ecosystem: Environmental > Aquatic > Freshwater > Ice > Liftoff...
CGCAATTTACTGAACGCAGCACCTTTACCTATCAAGACACTGTGGCCTTCTCCCTGGCCCCTACCCAACTGATTGGTCTACTGACGCCCAGTTTCTTTGGGCGTGGTCCCGCGCTGCATTGGAGCCTTTGGTCGCGCGTCGAAACGCCGTATGCGGGCGTGGCAACGTTGATCCTGGCATTGGGGGCCTGCCTGCTGATTGATCCGGCAACGCGCCGCCGTTTGCTGCCGTGGGCGGGGCTAGCCCTTTTTGGCTTGGTGACGGCGCTCGGCATCTACGCCGTTGCCCACGGCTGGTTGACCGCGTTGGTGCCACTCTTTGGTCAATTTCGCGCCCCTGCCCGCGCCTTGGTGCTGTGGACGTTTGGCGTATCTGCGCTGGCCGCGCTGGGGCTTGATCTGTTGGCAACCACCATTCCTGAACAAGTGACTGCGGCGGGACGCCACGCTTGGCAAGCTCTGCTCAACTATGGCACGCTGATCCTGCTCGGGCTGGTCACGCCCTTGGCTTATCTGGCGCTATTGTTGACACAGGACAATGAGACGGCGTTTTTACGCACCTCGCTGGCCGCGCTGGCGTTGACCTTGGTCACCCTCTTCTGGCTTGGTACCTGGGCTATCGTTGCCATGCGTGGGCAGGGTTGGCTCGATGCTCGCTGGACGGGAGTGGCCCTGGTGGGGCTGCTCTTTTTCGATCTTTCCGCAACGGGCGCGTATACGGATATCAGTCCCAGCGATCCAACCGGCGGTTTTGCCCACCCCGAAATTGTTGCCTTTCTCCATGCACAACCCGATTTGACGCGTATAGACAGCCTGACTGATATCAACGATCTCTGGCAACCAGATGCGGCCGCGCTGCACGCGTTGCAAGATGTAGGCGGCATTGCCAACCCGTTACTGTTAGCCGATTGGCAATCCCTGTGGGGCGCGCTCGGTGGTCGCCAGACGCCACTCTACGATATGTTAAATGTTGGCTATGTCCTGGTGCGCGATGGCACACCCCTGCCCGAAGGTAAATTCGAGTTGGCATTGGATGCTGCCGGGCCACTGGCAGTCTATCGCAATTTGACGGCCTATCCTCGCGCCTGGCTGGTGCATGAAATCCAAACGGCAGAAACGCATGCGCAAGCGTTGGCGACTCTGCAAACCGCCACCTTTGATCCCAGCCAACAAGCAGTCCTCCTTGCCGCGGCTGACCTGCCGATACTTGCGCCAGCCACAGGCCCAGAAGTGGTCACCATTACCGGTTATGGAAGCAATCGGATCGCGCTGACTATAGAAGCCAGTGCGCCGGCTCTGCTCATTTTGAGCGAAAATTGGTATCCAGGTTGGCAAGCCACTGTCAACAATGTGCCGACTGACGTGCTGCAAGTCAATGGCGCGTTGCGTGCCATCGCCGTGCCGAGTGGGACTGCCGCCGTCGTTCTCCGCTTTGCGCCGATCAGCTGGCGGCTCGGATTGGTGGGCTGGGGCCTAGGTTGTTGCGTACTCGTTGCGGTTTGGCTGGGCGGACGTTGGCCGCGGCGCGCCAAACCGGCACCGACTCAGGAGCCATGATAAAGGCCCGATTAGTGGCTCGTTTTGTAGATGTTCGTTTGTCTCAGCCATATATCGGATTTTCTTGCTAAAAGGATGCGCTATTCCATTCACGCGTTAGAAAATATGTTATTTCCTTGGCTAGGTAGCGCTATCATTTCTAGAAAATAGCCGTCAAAAGCTCTCAACTACGCAGAGAATCTCTATTGGTAGCAAATGAAAGCTGAGTTCTGTTATGATAATGAACGTAATGGTAGGTGATTCACTTCAATCTGCCTTTGGGCAGATGATTTTGTAGAGATTTTATTGAACTGTAACTAACGCGTACGTAGAGGATAAACACGATGGCAATTCCGAATATATGGCGTACTACGAAACAGCGCTATAGTTTAGAAGGGGCAGTTTGCCAAATTTGCAATACGACTATGTTTCCGCCGCGCCAACAGTGTCCGCACTGTCGCCAACTAGAGTTGGCCGCTATGGAGCGCAAAAGCGGTGCTCATTATAATTATTTTATGGTCTTTGATTTGCCGCAAACAGCCAATGTGACAAACGCATCAACCATGGCTGGGGACGATTGATGAGCACGCCTGCCAGCCACCGTGCAGAAACGGTGACGAGCCTGACGAATACAACTGTTCCGCCAGAAATTGACGGTGTGCCCCAGCGCGCTGCGGGGACGATGGCTGGCAGCAACATTGCGCGCAATCTCAGTGGTCGCGGTGTCGTCTATAGCTATACGCTGATGTACAACGTGCCGCAGGGGTTTGAGGAGCAAAAACCTTATACGGTGGCTCTGGTCAAACTGGATGAGGGTCCCATGGTTACAGCCCAGCTCACCGATGTCGATCATGGGGCTGTCGCCATTGGGATGCGCGTAGAAATGGTAACGCGCAAATTGCGCGAAGATGGAGCAGAGGGTCAGATCATCTACGGCTACAAATTTCGGCCCATTCTAGAAATCGGCTAACTGCGCCGCATATTCCTTCGCTTGTTCACGCAAACCAGGCTATGGCAAGCCTGGTTTTTTATTGCTCTTTTTCCGTCTTTGCAGCTCTCTACTTCTGCTCTACAATTTATACGGTAGCACAACTACATTCTGTTTGAATAATTTGAATAAGGAGACAACAATGCGATTACAGAATCGAGTAGCGATTGTGACGGGTGCTGGTTCGGGCATTGGGCAAGCCATTGCCGTTGGGTTTGCCCAGGCCGGCGCACACATTGTGGTGGCAGATCGCGCCACCGACCGCGCCGAACAAACGGCACAGCAGATCCAGGCTGCAGGCGGACAAGCCCTTGCCGTCACGGTGGATGTGACGGATTCGGCGACGGTCAATCAGATGGCAACCATGGCCCAAGAACGCTTTGGCCGCATGGATATTTTGGTCAACAACGCCGCCATCTCGCAGGGTGATGACATTTTAACCTTTGACGAGGCCACCTGGGATCTGAATATGGCGGTGGTACTCAAGAGTGTTTATCTCTGTTCCAAGGCTGTATTGCCGACTATGATCCAGCAACAGCGCGGCGCGATTGTCAATATTGCGTCGGTCAACGGCTTGACGGGGTTGGGCGAAGAGGCCTATAGCGCTGCCAAAGCCGGCGTGATCAACCTGACGCGCAACATGGCGCTCAAGTATGGCCAGCACAATGTGCGGGTCAATGTGATCTGCCCAGGCACCATTCAAACGGCAATTTGGCAAGCACGCCTAGAGAAAGAGCCCGACATTTTTAAGAAGCTAGCGCGCTGGTATCCCATGGGGCGCGTTGGCATGCCCGAAGATATTGCCAAAGCTGCTCTTTTTCTTGCCTCGGATGACGCGGCTTGGATCACCGGCACGACCTTGAATGTAGACGGTGGCCTGATGGCGGGGAGCTATGGCATGACGCGCTCACTCGTTGAAGGCCAATTCTGAGTCCACTTCTGTGGTCAATTCTGTGGCGATTTTGAACCAGCATGCCTTCTGCGCATCGCTGGCATAAACCCAGCCAAACAATGTAGATAAAGCAGGGTATAGAAAGTAGTTAACCCCGTTAAATAGGCTTCTGATCCAAGATTACATCCCCTCTTTAGATTCACCGCACGGTTCACCTGTAAAATTCGTCACCAAATCTAGCTTATTTTGGTTTATAATACCTTCCATTATGTTGTCTCGCTTGTTTTGCGGTTCGGAGATGATTCTGAGACGAAACGTGCGGAGAATAGTGAGCAGTGAAGATGACTTGCACTGATCATAGGAATGTGGCGACCACACAAATTGCATAAAGTTCTGCGGCCAGTGGTGGTTACTTTGGATCGTGAATAGGGTATAGGATTGCAGATGTCGAAAAAATTGTGTGACCTGAAAAAGGCGCTTCTCAAAGAAGAACCCAAAGTGTATATGAAGCTTGTCAATCGGCCCACCCATATTTGTACCAAATGTGGGCGCGCCGCCAATGATAAGAAACTTTTGTGCGACCCCACAAAAATTCAGGAGTAGGCACCAGTGGATCGTAATGTCTCAAACCGTTTATCCAAAAGTAGCGCATCCCGATCAGTCACTTTACTACAAAATCAGCAAGTTGCGCTCGCTTGGGATTGCGTCACGTTGGCCATGCGTATGGCCGACTTGATTGTTTTAAACAATACGTTAAAAACTTGGATGGAAAATAGGGAGCGGGAATGGGTGGAAGTCTACAGGCTTTCGCTGAATGACTCGGTACTCTTTATTGATTGCAACGATCTCTATCGCTTCTGTGCTATGATACAAGAAGCAACCGAGCAATTACCACGGCGCACGGTACGCTGGGCAGATTCGACCATTCGCATTGCGCCCTATGCAACCGAGCAAACCGTCAACGTTGGCTGTTTTTCACGTAACTAGATCATGTTCTGGTTGAAGATGGCAAGCGTTGCCCGGCCATAAGGGGATAATTGTCCGCAACCTGCATCGGATGTAGTGATAGTTGTTATTTTCCATCAATACAACCAAGTTAGGAGATTTTTCATGGCAACAAAAACGAATGGTACATCCCTGAAGAGTATGACAGGGGCACTACACGACACAAGCATCGATATTCCCGTCAATGTGCGCGAACAGATCATCGCACTCTGCAATCAACAGCTTGCCAACACCTTTGATCTATACAGCCAAACCAAGCAGGCACATTGGAATGTCAAGGGCATTCACTTCGGCAGCCTTCACCTGTTGTTTGATCAAATGGCCGAGAGTATCTTTCCTTTTGTCGATACGATCGCCGAACGCGCGACGGCCCTGGGCGGTACAGCGCTCGGCACTGCGCGTATGGCCGCACAAACTTCCGAACTACCCGAATTTCCCAGCGATGTCTTTGATGGCACCACCACGCTCCAAGTTGTGATCGAGCGTTGGGCGCAATTTGCCGCTAGCGTCCGCGCCGCCGCCGGCCAGGCCGATGCGGCAGACGATCTGGACACTTCGGATCTGTTTGTCGATATTTCACGGGTTGCCGATAAGATGCTTTGGTTTGCCGAAGCACATTTGCAGGCGTAAGTAGGCACTGCGCAATTGTAAAAAAAAGCGAGACGAGCGGTCACTCGTCTCGTGATTACTGGTGAAAATCTGCCCGTTTCGCAAATTCTCCAGTCGCTTCGATCATAGCACGAACGCGACGAGAGAGCAAGTCTTGTCGCGTTTTTATTTCTCCGCTATGACAAACGAGAAACCCTATGTACCCATACCACGCCTGATCAACGCATCACCTACATGAACGATCTGCGATTTCGGTTGGGCGTAGGCCACGCCATCGGCTGGTTGCGCCTATATCCTTGTTACACAAGGCGTGGGTCGCAGCGCGCCTGGTTGCGGCGTTGCTGTCTATTCAGCCGCCGCACTAACGAGCGTATCTGCCTGGGATTCGCCAAGAAAGGCTCTCTATGACAGTTGAGAATGCAAAGCGCAAATCACCCAAGTGCTACAAAAATGAATTCAGCCCGGGCGAAGTGCCCAAGATTGTGATTGGACGGCTGGCCATCTACATGCGCGAGGTAGATGCTTGTGTCCAAGAGGGCTGCGTCCTGATCTCTAGCCACCAATTGGCCGAGCGCATTGGGGTCTCTTCGGCACAGGTGCGCAAAGATTTGAGCTACTTTGGCGATTTTGGCAAACAAGGCAGCGGCTACGAAGTAAGCGCGCTGCGCGCTGCGCTGTGCAAAATTTTGCATATTGATCGGGAATGGTCGGTCGTTGTGGTAGGTGTCGGCCAATTGGGGCGTGCGCTGATCCAAAATGAGTCGCTCAAAAATCAAGGCTTTCGCATTGACGCGATCTTTGACAATGATCGACGCAAAATCGACAAATGGGTGGGCACGCACAAAATTATCGGTGTGCGCGACTTCGTCCGTTATGTGGAAGCACTTGACTGCCGGATTGGGATCATCACCACCCCGGCCCGCAGCGCCCAGCTGGTTGCTGATCGCATGGTGGCCGCCGGAATTCTGTGCATTCTCAACTATGCACCCACGACGATCTACATGCCGGACTTTGTGCATGTCCAAAGCATTGATCCCGTCTTACATTTCTATCAAATGACCTATTATCTCACGCGCAATTCGCTGGATTACCCACACCGCTATCGACCGGGCATCGAGCCAGAGATCAGCGCAACATCGTCGCCCGTCTGGCAGGAAGCGCCAGACAAGGATGGCGAGCTATGCGCCAATGGCAACAACGCGTAGCTGACGTAGGCATAGCTGTTACAAATCGTGTAAAGCATCGTGTAAAGCATTGTGTGAACCAAGGTTGGGGCTGCGCCTCATAGCTGTTAAAGCCAAGGATCAACCACCGTTAATGTTTATCTAAATTCGCCTAAGCAAATAGCTACGCCGTGACCATAGCGCACAAACGCAATTTTGCCGTTGCCGCCCCCTTGAATCCCCGCGATGAACATGCTAAGGACAGTAGAAAGAAATAAGTATGCAGTAGGGGCGGCTTGCAGCCGCCCGTTCGCAGCGAGCCAAACGCGGGGCGGCTGCAAGCCGCCCCTACGCATGATTTTGTGTGGCAAGCGCTGGATACTTATTTCTTTGAAAGCGCCTAAGGTACTTGCCGGCAGATGCAGTATCCTTTAGTCGCCGCTGGCTGGACAATGCAGAGTCACTCAAAACGCTGGCCGCGCTGGCCGCGCCCGGCATCCTGATGCCTGTGATACTACCTTCTACAAAATAATCGACACTACCTGTACCCATAGAAAAGAGATTTATGCAAACGGTTATACGACTTTTCGCTATCATGCTTATTGGGGGCATCGTAACAGCCTGTGCCCCAGCCGCGCCGTCGTCCGTCACCACCGATGCGCCAACCATGGCTAGCGCCAGTGAGGCCTTCCCCTTGACGATTACCGATGCTGCCGGCCAGGAATTTACCTTTGATGCGCCGCCCAAGATCGGCTGCGACTGGTATGGTTGTTATGAAGCCATGGCAGATCTGGGCATTCCGCTCTACGCCGGGGCTATGGCACCCGAGGAGACAACCACGGTCTTCTATTCCCCTGCCGGCGCGCCAACACATCTGATTGCCGATAGTGACAATCCCGAATCGTGGGCTGCTGCCGAGATCGATCTGTATATGACACGGGTTCCTGCCGATGCGTCGCAAGATCCGATCAAAGCGGTTGCGCCGATCTTTTATCTGCACCACCCATCCTATGGGGATTCTACCCAGACTGGCTACCAAGCCTATGTCGAAAATCTGCGTATTCTGGGCCAGTTGACTGGTCAGCCAAGTGCCGCCACCGCTGCGATTGGGCGTTTTGAGACGGTGCTGACCACATTGCGCGCTGGCAACCCCGGCAACCCAGCAACAAACGGTAGCAGTCCTCTTTAGCGGCGACGGCTATCGCGCCATTGCACCGGGCAATCCTTTTTGCGCGGTATTGGCCGAGGTGGGTCTGGGCCAATGTGTGGGGGAAGGCGCGGCCTCGCTGGAAATCAGCGCCGAAGCCTTTCTGGCACTGAACCCCGATTGGATCGTCTACCAAGGGGGCGATTCATCCTATCAAGAGCGCACCGATCCTGTCTGGTCACAATTGACGGCGGTGAAAGCTGACCAGGTTTTCGATGCCGCGGGCAATCGCTACTATTGTTGCAGTACACGCGGCCTGATCCATGCCCTGCAGGACTATGTAAGTCACATTTTGCCCGCGGCAGGTATTCCCAATCCCGGGCCACAAACGGCCTTCGACCCGACGCAAAGCCCCTTGGTGACCGCCGCCGCCGCCACCGACACTACCACCGCCACCGCCACGGTGTCCGCTGCCCGCCATGTCCATACCGATGCACTGGGGCGAGAAGTTGAATTGCCCACTAACCCACAGCGCATCATTGCCCATTATTATGCTTCGGATATGGTTGCCCTCGGCCTGCCTATGATTGGCACAAACTTTGTCAACGCCGAACTCGTGTTGACGGAAGAACAACTGCAAGGCATCGCAGATATTGGCACGGGTGATCCGAACATCGAAAAGGTGCTCAGCCTCGAACCAGACTTAATCTTTGTGCCCGATTTTACAGATGCTACCATTGTTGAGCAGTTGGCGCAGATCGCCCCTACTGTTGTGATGCTCTATGGTGGTGATCCCTTTGCGCGCTTGCGCCTGTTTGGGGAGATTGTCGGTAAGCCAGACGTGGCCGAAGCCTGGATTGCGGCCTACAACGCCAAAGCCGCGGCCAAGCGTGAAGCGGTGGCCCCCTTTATTGAGGCGGGGGAAAGTGCGTCGGCCATGATTCTGTATGGCGATCAACAACTCTATCTCTATGGTCGCCCGCGCTTGGGGCCAACCATGTACGATGTCTTTGGCTTCACCGTTCCTGCGCAAGTGACCGAACTCTTCAAAGATGACCCAGACGCGTTGTGGCAAACAATCTCGGTCGAATTGCTCCCTGACTATGCGGGCGACCGAATTTTTCTGGTGCAGACCAATGACGCGGATGCACAAAAAGCCACCGAAGCACTCCTCAATGGAGCGATCTGGCAAAGTCTCCCGGCTGTGCAAAATGGCAAAGTCTATCTGGTGAGCGCACGCTGGGCCTTAAATGATCCTTTGACGCTCGACTGGCTGCTGGATGAAATGGCTGCCGTGCTCGCCAAGTAGACCGTTCTAGGCTTAGCCAAACGTTCACCATCACCAGAAAAAACTAGATCATATAGGCGTTACGCAGTTGCCTGGGAACGCTTCCAACTGCGTAACGCCTATCATATATAAATTTATTTGAGTTATTCACGAAATATCTTTGCAAGTAAAGGAATGAGTGTATGTCTGTCCTAGGAAAAGGTTTGTCGCGCCGCACATTTTGACCGGTGGCGGCATGGTCATGGCAACCGTGTTGACCGGCTGTGTTGTCCCGCCAGTCGCGCCCGCTGCGGTCACCACACCAGTGACAACCACTGTGCCGACGGCGTTGGCAGCAACGCGTCCTTTTACCCACACCCTCGGCATAAGTGAAGTGCCAATTGCCCCCCAACGCATTGTCGCGCTGCACAATGAAGTGATCGCCAACACGTTGCTACAGTTCGGCGTAGTGCCGGTTGCCACGGTCAATGACCCACCCTTTGTCACCAGTGGCGATGTGACCTTTCCCGATACAGTAGTCTCGGTCGGCGGCTATCAGGAGCCCAGCCTAGAGCAGATCGCGGCACTCAAACCCGATTTGATCATCAGCGCGGCCAACCACCCATGACGAAATTTATGCACCGTTGTCGGCAATTGCGCCAACGGTGCCGGTCTATGACATTGATGCCAGTGACGCGCTCCACGCCCAGCGCACAATTGCCGATCTGGTAGGCAAAACCGAGCTGCTCAACGAAAAGATCGCCGCCTACGATGCGCGTATTGCCGAGATTGGTACACGTCTTGCGCCCCTGCTGGATACGCTAGAAGTCTCGGTCTTTGGCATCTACGGCGATTCTGTCATCACCACCCGCCACCCTGGCTGGACTTGCGCCAAAGTATTGGCCGACTTGGGGATTAGCTGGTCGGCGGGGTTGCTGGCCAATTCGGACGACGCCTCATTTACCGCGCTTAGCTATGAAGAAGTGCCGGACCTTGACGCCGATGTGATCTTTTTGATCGAGCCCGTCGCCGCCGATGTGGAAGCCTTGCGCGCCACCGGTATTCTCGATCTCACCTTTGCCGGGCAGGCCGGACAAATCTTCACTGTCGATGATGGTCCCTGGTATCGCGGCGGAATTATCGGCCTGAATCTGGTGTTAGACGACATCGAAACCTATCTACTGGCGGGCGCGATCGATACCACCGGCGACTTCCGCTAACACAACCCATTTGCTGGCTGGTGAGATCGATGCCAGCTACAGACAGAAAAAGGAATTTGATATTTTTATGAAACGACCACATCTGCAAAATCGATTTTCGCTGAGTACGGTATTGCTCAGCTTGATAGTGATCTTGGGTGCCTGTGCTATGCCCACTACTACCCCCTCTGGTGAAGTCGCACCAGCCGCCACCGTAGCCACGACCACCACGGTAGATACGCTTTTCCCGCTGACCATCACCGATGCCGTCGGACAGGAATTCACCTTTGACGCGCCGCCTAAGATTGGCTGTTGGTGGGCCGGCTGCATCGAAATGCTGGCCGATCTTGGGATTGTGCCCCATGCAGCCAGCTATACCGAGGAGAATGCGAACTCGGTCTTCTTTTACCCAGTTGGCGTGCCCGCCCACAACATTGCCGATACGCAGAACCCCGAGTTCTGGGCTGCTGCCGAAGTGTATGTCATCTTGATGCGGGTGCCCAATGACCCCGCCCACGACCCGCTGAAAGCCGCCGCACCGATCTTCTATCTGCATCATCCTTCCTATGGCGAATCGGCGCAGACGGGCTATCAAGCCTTTGTTGAAAACCTGCACATCCTCGGCCAGTTGACTGGGCAACCCGCCGCGGCTGATGCTGCCATCGCGCGTTTCGATAACGTGTTGACCAATCTGCGCGCGCTGTCCACCCCAGAAACCCAGGCATTAACTGTCGCCGTACTATTCAATGGCGAGGGTTATCGCTTTATTGCCCCTGGCAACCCCTTCTGTGTCGTGCTGGCAGAAGTTGGCCTGGGCAATTGTGTCGGTGAAGGTGCGGCCTCGACGGAAACCAATGCCGAAGAATTTCTTAGCCTCGACCCCGACTGGATCGTCTATCAAATTGGTGATGGTTTGGCCGCTGATCGCACAGACCCAATCTGGGCCCAATTGACCGCCGTCAAGGAAGGCCATATCTACGATGCCCAAGGCCGTCGCTACTACTGTTGCAGCCTGCGTGGCCTAACCCACGCGCTGCAAGAGTATGCCCACTATGTTTTGTCAGCTGCCAATATTCCAGCCCCTGGTCTCTGGCTGGACTTTGATCCACTGCAAAGCTCACTGACCCAGCCAAGCAATGGCACAAATGCCGTGACAACAGCCACGTCTACCTCTGGCACGCGCCAAGTGACCCACGAACTCGGCACGACCGCAGTGCCGGTGAACCCTCAGCGGATCGTGGCGTTGCATGATCTGTCAATCGCCAACAATATGGTGCAACTGGGTGTCATCCCCATCGGCGCGGCCAATGCCGAGGATGCGCGCTCGATTGGTGACTTTGTGCTGCCCGACTCGGTTGCCCCGACCGGTTCGATCCCCGAACCCAATTTGGAGCAGATCGCCGCGCTCAAGCCCGATCTGATCATCTGTCTCGATACCCACACCGAGCTTTACGAACAACTCTCGGCCATTGCGCCTACGGTTGCGGTGCGTGACTACAGCGCCGCCGATGCCCTCGCCGCCCAACGCACCGTCGCTGATCTGATCGGCCAGACTGACCTGTTTAACGAACAGGTCGCTGCCTATGATGCCCGCGTGGCCGCGCTGCGCGAACAGTTGGCTCCCCTCCAAGCTACCCTGGAAGTGTCAGCTTTTGGTATCTATGGCGAGAACCTCTATATCACTCACCAGATCGGCTGGACCCACGCCAAAGTCTTTGCCGACCTGGGGCTGGTGACACCGCCCGCGATTACTGCGTTGATTGGCGATGCCGAAGATCAGAGTGCCTCGGTCAGCTATGAAGAGTTGCCGAAGTTAGATAGCGACGTAATCTTTCTCATCGACCCGGCCTATGAAGATGGGCTGGCGAAGTTGGAAGCCACCGGTCTGCTGGATCTGACCTTTGCTAGCGGTGCAGATCAAATCTTTATGGTCGCTGCCGATCACTGGTACCGCGGCGGAATCGCTGGGTTGAATCTGGTGCTGGATGATGTGGAAGCGCATTTGCTCGGTAAAGAGCTCGATACCAGTGGTGACTTTCGCTAACCCTGACCCGTAAGTCGATGAGGAGAAACCCCTACAGCTTGTGTAATTTGTTTTTAGTCATGAGAGATAAGAGGAAACCAGATGAATTTAATACGATCCAAACGAGCATTCTCAACGATTTTCTATCTACTACTTAGCTTGGCGCTGGTGATAAGCGGTTGTGTTATGCCACCATCCACTACTCCTGCGCTTGAAACGACACCGGATGCAACGGTGAGCGCGTCAGAAGCGAGTGCAACAACCGAAGTTGAGTCGCTTTTCCCGCTCACCATCACTGATGCGCTTGGGCAAGCGTTCACTTTTGAGACACCACCCAAGCTTGGTTGCGATTGGTATGGCTGTTATGAAACAATGGCCGATTTGGGGATCGCGCTGCACGCAGCAGCGATGACACCAGCAATGGCCGAGGCCCCCTACTATTCGCCGGTTGGCCCTCCTGAACACTTGATTGAAGACCTGAGCAATCCCGAATTGTGGGCCGCAACGGCTATGGATCTGTTTCTTTCGCGCGTGCCCGATGATCCCTATTTCGATACCTTCCGTCAGATTGCGCCGGTCTTCTTTTTGCACCATCCAAGCTATGGTGTTTCCAGCGAGACGGGCTATCACGCGTACATTGCCAATGCTCGGTTACTCGGTCAATTGAGTGGTCAACCCGAAGCGGCAGAGGTAGCCATCGCCCAATTTGAGACGATGCTCACGAATCTACGGGCTTTGTCCACACCTGAATTGGCTGAACAAACAGTCGGAATGCTCTACAGCGACGCGGTCTATTACAGCATTGCAACCGACAATCCCTTCTGCGTGCTGCTAGCCGAAGTCGGATTGGGGCAGTGTATGGGCGAGAGTACGGGGCGTTCGGTTGAATACAATGCCGAAGAAGCGTTGGCGCTCAATCCCGATTTGATCATTTACATGGGTGAGGGCGTGAGCTATCAGGAACGCACCGATCCGGTCTGGTTTGAACTGACCGCGGTCAAAGAGGGGCGCGTCTTCGATGTTATTGGCAGCCGCTACAGCTGTTGTAGCATGCGCGGCTTGATCCACTCTTTCCAAGAGTATGTCAGCCATGTTCTCCCAGAAGCTGGCATTCCCGCACCAGGCCCGGTGGATACATTTGACCCCACCCAAAGCCCGCTGATTCAACCGATTGTTGAGTAAAACGAAGTGATCGTAGCTCTGATGATTGAGAGAAAAAATGACTACACCAACTAATTTGATCCAAGATGTCGAAACGTTGCGCGCGCTGTGCGGTGATCATCATCCGCATACGCCCTACAAAGTGCAGAATCATCTCAACGAGCAGGCGCAAAATTTCATTCGTCGCTCGCCTTTTGCGTTGCTTGCTACCGCCACCGCGGCTGGCGAACCGACGATTTTGCCCAAAGGTGGTGTGCCCGGCTTTATTGGCATTGGTGATGCGCATACGCTCTACCTGCCCGACCAGCGCGGCAACAACCTGATCTTTTCGCTCCAAAATATTCTGGCGAATCCGGCAATTGGCTTGCTCTTTTTGGTGCCTGGCACTTGCGAGACGCTGCGCGTGCATGGCCGCGCCCAGTTGACCGCCGATGAGACCCTCTGTAGCCAGTATCCTATCAGTAACAAACCGGCACGCCTGGTCACCATCATCCACATGACCTCGGCCTACTTTCATTGTTCGCGCTCGCTGAATACGGGCGGCATTTGGAAGCCGGAAAGCTGGATCGAAGAGATTGAAATCTCCTGGCGTACCGAGATCGAACCCAATCTGCCGCCAGCCGAATGCGAGACGGAGAACGCGGCATGAGTACGCTGGCGCTCCCTACCCCTGCCCGCCGCAACCAAGGTCGTTTTGCGCTGGGCATTGTCATCACCCTGGCTGTGATTGTGGCGCTGGGCACCTACAACGCCGTGCGTGGCGAACCGAACGTGGCGATCGGCGAGGTCTGGCGCGCACTGGTCGATCCGCAGCCGGTCGAGGTGAATCCGGCCCACTTCTTGATCCGCGAATTACGCATTCCCCGTGTGCTGCTGGCGCTGGTTTGTGGCGTGGCGCTGGGCATGGTTGGCGTACTGTTGCAAGATTCGCTGCGCAACCCGCTGGCCGATCCGGGGCTGTTGGGCATTGCCCAGGGTGCTTCGTTTGCCATGGCGCTCTTTGCCATCTATCCCGAGTATTTGCCGAATCTGTCGCGCCCGCTGATCTGCCTGATCGCGGGC
>Ga0105047_10011935_pt1 | contig 14051 bp, 11 predicted proteins | sample MAT04_FD_78384 | JGI IMG/M metagenome (GOLD analysis project Ga0105047, IMG submission 78384) | Freshwater microbial communities from Lake Fryxell liftoff mats and glacier meltwater in Antarctica - MAT-04 (megahit assembly) | ecosystem: Environmental > Aquatic > Freshwater > Ice > Liftoff...
GTCGTCGATGCGCGTTCGGGGTCGGCGGTGGCCGTTGGTCGTGAGTGTCGCGCTGGCGTGCGCCGTCATGGCATCGGGCGTCGTGGCTGAGTCGCCAGCGCCGAGCGCGTCACCGGTGTCGGCGGGCTATACCCGCGCAGTGGTGGCGCAGGTCGGGCTTCATGCGCCGGAGTTCCTGGACCTGCTGCTGGAGCGATACACGCTCGAGCCGGGCGCGTCCTCGCCCCCGACCCGTCGCACCGGCACCCTGACCGGGTCCGTCGAGGCGGGGAGCCTGGACGTCACCGCCATCGACGGCGACGTGTGGTTCGCAGCACCCGACGACACCGAAGGTGGGTCGATCCCGACCGGCGAGACCCGGACGCTCCGGGCCGGCTACCAGCTGGTGTCCGACGGAGCGCTGAGCATCTGGACGAACCGCGGCACGGAGACGGTCATCCTGGTCGTGGCGCATGTGATCGGCCCCGGTGATGACGCGGAGGTCGTGGTCGACCTGGCCACGAGCCCGGAGCCCACGCCGCGGAGGAAGATCGTGCAACAGATCACGATCACCGGCCCTGGTTCGGGCGGAGCGCGGTACCGGGCCCGGATCGTGGACCGCAGCGGCCGCGTGGTCGGCGCGCGGATCCCCACCGCCCGCGAACTGCGCTTCGTGGCCGACCACGACACCAGCGCGCCGGGTGTCGGGCCGGCGGCCGACCTCCCGGGCACCCAGATCCAGGAGCTACTCGTCCGATGGGTCGGAGGCGTCTGCGGCCCGCACGTGACCTTCGACGTCTCGAAGGCGTTCGACGCCATCCACATCATCGAGCGGTCACCCGGCTGCGATGCGGCCGCGATGGGACACGCCATCGTCCTGCGCATCGCCGGCCGGTTCTTCCTCGAGCCAGGCGACATCGAAGCGACCCAGGAGCGCCGCTACCCGCGCTGAGCACCCGCGTCAGCGATCCTCGGCACGAACGGCACCTCGGCGAACCAGAGCTCGACGAGGTCGAGGACACCGAACCGCGATCGCGTCGCGTCCCGGAGGACCAGGTAACGGTCCGTTCCCAGGGCGGTCAGCTGCCAGTCGCCTGCGGTGAGCGGGATGTCGCGGCCAGGGTCGCCCCACGACCAGCGGTTTGCCACGTGGACGGACTGCGCGCGACCCGGGCCGGCGACGGGCGACACCGAGGTGATGAGATCCCGAGTCTGGACGGCCGGGATCTCCGCATCGACCCACGTGCTGATCATCCAGGGCACGCCTTCCTCGTCCTCGTCGACGACCTCCAACCCGCGTTCGGCGCGGGTGATCGGCATCCCGCCACAGGAGAATGCGACGACGGGGGCTGGCGAGCGTTCGACCGTCACGGACCTCGACCGCTCGGTGTTCCGGCGCAGGAGGTACGACGCGGTCGTGCCCCCGGGCTGCTGCCGGCCGTAGGCGATCGAGCCCGCACCTGCGTCCATCCGGATGTCGAGGGCATCGGCCGGGACCTTCCGTTCGACGGTCGGTGGTGCCCCGTCCGTGGGGATGCGCCACCATGCCCGCCCATGGCTTCGGTCTGCGCGCCACGCCCACACGGCGGTCCCGTCAGGGTCCGCGACGATCTCGCCGTCGAGGAGATCACGTGCCAGCACCCGCCGGTCACCGTCCGGGCTCCTGGCGAGCAGCCGCAGACGCCCGGGGCCGGCGCCACCGCCCGACCGTTCCGTCCATGCCACCGTGCCGTCGATCAGTGAGACCGCCTTGATCGCTGCTGGTGCGACCTTGACGAGGCCACGTCCATCGATGCCACCGACCCACAGTCCATCGCCGAGGTCGGCCGGGTCGCCCGTGGCCGAGCCCGCGTACCGCAGGATCGTCGGGTCGAACCAGGCTGGCGGACGCGGGGTGCCATCCGCCGCGACGGTCGTGACGGTCGGCAGCAGGGGCTCCGCCAGTGGCTTCACCACGAGATAGCCGACCCAGGCCTCGCGGACATCGATGACCGCCTTGATCTGGCGGGGATCGCGATCAGGGAACGGTCCGATGAATGCGTCGAGCACCACGTAGCGGGCGGTGCTCGTATCCGAGATGGTCCACCAGTCCGACGGCAGGGTGAGATCCCGCCGCGTCCACGTCCGGACATCGATGAGCCCGATGCTGGACCGCCCGCCGTGGTCCCGACCCTCCACCACGATGGTGCGACCTCCGGGCAGGACGGCCACGTCATCGCCGTCGCGAGGGCGGTCGATCGGCCGGATCGCCTGCGTGACTGGATCCCACCGCGCGACGCGGCGCGAGCGTCTGTCCGGATCGCCCCGTGGGGATGGTGCGGTCAGGATCAGGCCACCACGAGCATCCCAGCCGACGAGTGCGGCATCACGCGGCAGCGTTGCGACCGACCGGCCCTCGATCCGCACCCGTGGTCGCGGCGGCACCATCTCGTGATACGGATCGAAGCCGCGCATGACCGCGAGCCGCCTCCCGGCTTCGGATGGATAGGTCCATCCATAGACCCGGGTGGCCTGAAGGTTCCAGACCCTGGTCGGAGCTCCACCATCCGCGGGGAGACGCCAGATGCCAAGACCTCGCTCCCGTCCGTTGGCGATACGGGCCCGGGCCACCCACGCGGCTCCATCCCTGACCACGAAGTGGCCCACCACGTCGTCGAGCTGCCGGATCGGACCTTGACCCGGTCGGACGATGCCGAAGGCCGACGGTCCAGGCTCCACGCACGTCGGGGCGGGCGGCTGGATCCACAGGTCGGGCGTGATCATCATCGCGTCAGCACGCGCCGGCGCCGCGAGCCGAGCGTCGGATCCGTCGATCGCCGTGGTCCACGCGTATCCCCAGCCCATCGGATCGCCGACCACGTCGCGCATCACGATTCTCGACGGGTCGAACGACGCGGGCGGCGGTGGATACCGCTCCGGTGCATAGCCGCCGTCCTGCGCGCCGGCCGGAGCGCCAGCCCCGACGACGCCGAGCAGGGCGAAGGCCACCACGAACGCGACGCTGCTGCTGCGGAGCGAACGGGATCGCGGTCGGTGGACCGGCGCACGATCGGATACGGGGCGGGATCTCACCTTGCTGCCTGCCTCATATGGACGCGAGACCGGTCGGCGCGAGCGAGATGACCTCCGGCTCCTCGCCCACGATCACGACCTGTTCCGCGCAGTAGAGGCCGTCGTCCATGACCGCGGCGGGCTCCACGGTGATGACCATGCCGGCCTCCAGCACGGTGGCGTCGTGGAGTGCGATCGAGGGTGGCTCCGTGGCGACGAGGCCGATGCCGTGGCCCACGCGCCCGAACCCGAGGCCCGGCAGGCCCTGGCGCTCCAGCTCGGCGCCCGTGGCACGCGCGACTGCCGCGGCCGTGGCGCCGGGCCGCGCGGCAGCGACCCCGGCGCCCGTCGCCGCAAGCAGCCGGGCCTGTCGGTCGACCTGCCGCGGGGTCGGCCCGCCGATGACCCCGGCCCGGCAGAAGTCGGACCAGTAGCCGTCCACCCGGAAGCCCACGTCGGCCCACACCAGGTCGCCCGGCTCCAGGCGACGCCGGCGGGGAGCCTCCACGAATCGGTCGTACGCGCCCGGGCCGGAGGTCATGCCGATCCAGCCGGGCATCGTCCAGGCGGGCCATCCGGCGCCCGCGGCCAGCCCGGCGGCCACGATCTCGCGCGCCAGGTCCACCTCGAGCTCGCCGCCGCGCGGCCGGGCGAACGCCGCCGCGAACCCCGCGGACGACGCAGCGCACGCCCAGCGCAGCCGATCCAGCTCCCAGGGCGTCTTGACCGCGCGGGCGTAGTGGATCACCGGCATCGCGTCCATGAGCGTGCCGCTGACCGCGTCCCGCAGCGCATCGAGCGTCTGGAGCGACATGCCGATGCGGCCCTCCCCGCCGTGCTCGATGCCCACCCGGGCCGCCGGCCCCAGCAGCGACGCGAGCTGCGCGACGGGCGCGTCTGCGAGCGACCCATACGTCTCCACGCGCGCCCAGCCGCAGACCGCGGCGGCTTCTCCTGCGATGAAGTCGGGGGTGAGGAGGATCGGGTCGCCGTCGCGCGGGATGACGGCCGCCACGATCCGCGTCGGCGACGACCAGAGCACGTCCGCCGCGTAGCCCCCGGTCACGTACCGGACGTTCGCGGCGTCCGTCAGGAGCAGCGCATCCAGCTCGGCTGCACGGGCGGCCGCCTGGAGCCGGCGGACCCGCAGCGCCGACTCCGGGTTCACGCCTGTGGTCCCGCCGTGAACGTGGCCCGCACCTCGCCCAGTGGGTCGTTGTGGACGATCACCTCGTCCCCGGCCGCGACCCAGTTCGTCTGCACGAGGCTCCCCAGCAGCACCACGTCCCCGGCGCGGAGTGGCGCGCCCAGGTCCGCCGCGGTGGCTGCGAGCCAGGTCAGGGCGCGCAGCGGGTCACCCAGGATGTCGCTGCCCGTGCCGCGACCCACCTCGGCACCGTTGATGCTCATGGACGCCGTGACGGATCCCAGGTCCAGCGCCCGCCAGTCGGTCAGCTCCGGGCCCAGGACGCAGCCCGCCCCGAAGAAGTCGTCCGCGACGAGCGTGCCGGCGTCCAGCCGCGTGTAGTCCAGGTAGCGGTCCTCCACGACCTCGATGGCCGCCATCACCGCCGCGACCGCGTCCGCGACCGCCGCCGGGTCGTGGGCAGATGCGCCCGCCAGGTCCGAGCCCAGGCGCACGGCCAGCTCGCACTCCACGCCCAGCCGGTTGGCGCCCACCACGAACCGGCCCTCGCGGTGCGCGATCGTGCGCGCGTAGAGCGTGCCCGCGGACGGGGATGAGATGCCCAGGTACGCCTGCATCACGGCGGTCGTGCAGCCGATCTTCCAGCCGCCACGCGGCCCGCGCTCCGGGGCCAGCGACCGGTGGAGCTCCAGCTGCACGCGATAGGCATCCTCGATCGTGGGCGGCACGAGATCCGGCGGCAGCCGGTCCAACGGCGTCCCGGCGCGCCGGGCGGCGGCGAGCAGCGCAGCGGCGGAGCGCACCGCGGCCGGCGTCATCGCGCGAGGATCTCCGCGGTGACCGCGTCCGCGAGCCCGGCGTACTGCGTCATGCCGGGCGGGCGCTTCTCCACGATGAGCTCGTCGGGTGCGGTCAGGATCTTCATCCGGCCCTGCTCGATGAGCATCCGGTCGACGCCGCCCAGCTCGCCCGCGTACGTGGTCCACGTGGGCACGCCCAGCAACGCCGCCTCGCGGTTCATGGTGCCGCCGGCGCTGACCACCAGGTCTGCTGCATAGACCAATGACGGGCCGTCGACCGGCTTGGCCGGGATGAGCACGCCTGGCGCCCCCGCGAACTCCCGGCCCTGCTCCTGCGTCCGCGGCAGCAGCACGATCTGCGCGTCGGTCTCCTGGAGATAGGCCACGACGTCGTTGAACAGCGTGTTCTCCAGGCCCCGGTGGTACAGGGACATCGTGGCCGGGGGTCGGAGCACCGCGATCGGTCGGTCGGGGTCCAGGCCCAGCTCGGGCACCACCGACGAGTCGGGCGTGAAGTCGGCGAGGGTCACCTGCTCCTTGATGCCCGCATAGGGTCGGTAGCGCGTCCTGTCCAGACCCAGGGCCGCCAGCTTCTCGAACGGAATCACCTCGGGCACCATGACCTTGTCCGCCAATCGGAAATTGATCCGGTGCATCCCGGCGGCACCTTCGAAGTCGTGGATCACCGTCGAGTGGATGCGCAGCACCTTCGCTGCGATGGCGAGGTCATTGGAGCCGTGGGAGACGGCGATCGTGAACCCCTTGCCGCGCCCGAACCAGAGGAGAGCGTTCGACCGCCGCGCGAGCCCAAGCACCTTCCCGGCGACGGCTCCGCCCCCGTGTCGCCCGATCACGGTGTGCGGGATGCCGAACAGCTCCAAGAGGCCGAGCGTCTGCGCATGGTCACGCGCGGTGACCGTGACCGGGATACCGGACTCGTTCAGGCGCCGGATGATCGGACGGAAGAACAGCACGTGCGGCGAGTTCGTCAGATCGATCCAGACGCGGGTCATGTGGTCGGTGACTGTAGCATCCAGGGCGGACCGCCCACGCGCGACCTGACCGCTCACGCGACGCGTCCGTGCCGAGACCACCCCGCCCGCCGGCCGATGCGCACGGCACCCGGCCACTGGGGTATCGTAGGTGCCCTGTCCGCTCGGCGACCCCACACGACCCCGTGTAGTCGCAAGTGACGACATGAGGCGTGCCAGCCGCCCGCGCTGATCAGCGAGCGGCTGCGGTGGTTGGCCACGTGTCGGGAAACGACCTGATCTGAAGGGGGGAAGTCGCGTGCATCCTCACAGCATCCGTGTGCCGGACGCTCTCCTTGTCGCTGGGATGCCGGGCGACCGCCAGCGGGTCGAGACCTCGATCGGGAGAGCCACGCGGTGGCTGCTCTCCTCGGGCATCCAGGACCTGCGTCCGGAGTCGCCGATGCACGGCGGGGTCCACGCATGGTTCGACACGGAGCGCGGTGCGCACGCGTTCTACTACACCGAGATCACGGGCTACGCGCTCACGTCGCTGCTGTTCCTGGACCATATCGGCCAGGAGCCGGCCGCCGCAGACCACGCTCGGCGTGCCGCGCGATGGCTCATCACCCAGGCGCGCGACGACTCCTCGGGTGCCCTGCGCTGCCGTTTCGACGTCGATGGCGTGCCGACCGGCCGTGCCTGTTCGTTCGACAACGGCGCGTGCCTGAACGGTCTGCTGAACCTGTATCGCCTGACCGGTGACCAGGAGCTGCTTGAGGCGTCCCGGCGGATCGGGGCGTGGCTCATCGACACGATGCAAGCCGCCGACGGCAGCCTCCACTCCAAGTTCGATCTGGGTACCGGCGTCGCGCACGACCCTGGTGGCAGGTGGTCGCTCGTGTCGGGAAGCTACCTCGGCAAGGTGGCCATCGGACTCGCGAATCTCGCCGACGTGACCGGGGACACCCGGGTGGCGGATGCCACGCGTGCGCTCTGTGAGTGGAACCTGGCCCAGCAGCGGCCGGACGGCCGTTTCCCGACCTCGCCCGTGGACGGTGGCACCTACCTCCATCCGCACTGCTACAGCGCGGAGGGGCTGATGGTGGCCGGCACCGTGCTGGGCGAGCGGCGCTGGATCGAGGGAGCGGCAAGAGCCGTGGGCTGGATCGCGTCGGCTCAACTGCCCACTGGCGGCTTCCCGGGTTACTACGAGCGTGGCGCCTTCGTCCCCGTCGAGAGCACCGAGATGACGGCACAGACCCTGCGGCTGTGGCTGCTTCTGCCGCCCGACCTGCGGCCTCCGCTCGACCTGGAGGCCGCGGTCAACAGGATCATGGAGGGTCAGCTGCTTGATGGGCCGACCGAAGCGCTGGGGGCGTTCACGGCCGGCCCAGCCTGGTTCCACGGCGAGGCGCATGACCACTCGGGCAAGCATGCCAATGCCTGGATCACGATGATGGCACTCCAGACCCTCAGCCTCGCGGGCTCATCGGGCATGGACTTCCCCGTGTTCCTTGTCGTCTAGGTCGCAAGGCGGCGCTCACGGTGGCGCAGGGGTTCGGCGCGTGCGCACGGACGAGTGGCCCATGCTCCGGGACCTGCGTGTGCGTGCGCTCATGGATTCGCCGACGTCGTTCGGGGACACGCATGAGCAGGCGATCGCCCGGCCCGACTCCTTCTGGCAGGAGCGTGCGGCGCGGAACGCCCTGGGACGCCAGGACACCTGCTATGTGGCGGTGACCGGAGATCGCTGGCTGGGCATGCTGAGCGGGTACTACCCGGGTCCTGAGCGCGAGGTGGCCACATTGGTCGGCCTCTGGGTCGACCCCGCCGCTCGGGGCATGAACCTGGGCGCTCGCCTGTTCGACGCGCTGGGCGACTGGGCGCGAGAGCAGGGGTCCGATCGCATGCAGCTGTGGGTCACGGCGATCAACGATGCGGCCATCGCCCTGTATCGTCGGATCGGGTTCGTGGAGGTCGACGAGCGTCGGCCGCTGGCCTCCGATCCGTCGCTGGACACGATCCTGTTCGTCCGGAAGCTCTGAGACGCCGGCCGGCTGCGTCAGAGGACGTCGACGTTGCCGGGCACGGGACCCGCAGGCCCGCCACCCAGCGTGGTCCGCACCGCGTTGCGCAGGTCCACGATGAGCTTCGCCCCGGCGACGACCGGCCCCAGGTCCACCGCCCTGTGGTTGGTCGCGATGACCACGCAGTCGGCGGCTGCGATGCGCTCCGGGGTCAGGGCCACGGAGTCCATCTCCAGGCCGTTGACGTGCGCCACGTGCGGGTCGTGGTACTCCACCCTGGCGCCATCGCGCCGCAGCAGCTCCACGAGCTTGAGCGACGGGCTCTCGCGCAGGTCGCCCACGTTCGCCTTGTAGGCCATGCCCAGCAGCAGGATCTCCGCGCCGTTGACGGAGTGACCCTGCCCGTTGAGCGCCCGGGCGATGCGTGCCACGGCGTAGTACGGCATGTTCGTGTTGACCCGCCCCGCGAGTTCCACGAACTCCGTGTTCATGTCGAACGCCTTGGCGCGCCAGGTGAGGTAGAACGGGTCGACCGGGATGCAATGGCCACCCAGGCCGGGCCCCGGCCAGAAGGGCATGAACCCGAAGGGCTTGGTGGAGGCCGCCCCCAGCGTCTCCCAGATGTCGATGCCCATCCGGTCCGCGAGCATGGCCAGCTCGTTGACCAGCGCGATGTTCACGGCACGGAACGTGTTCTCCACGATCTTGGACAGCTCCGCACTCTCCGGGGTGGAGACCACGTGGACCGTGTCGCACACGGTGGCGTACAGCTCGGCGGCGCGGCGGGTGCACTCGGCGGTCATGCCCCCCACGACCTTGGGCGTGTTGCGGATGCCCCACGTGGGGTTGCCCGGGTCCACGCGCTCCGGGGAGAACGCGAGGAACACGTCCTCCCCGATGCGCCGGCCGCTCGCCTCCAGGATGGGCGCCACGATCTCCCGCGTCGTGCCGGGGTAGGTCGTGCTCTCCAGCACGAGCAGCGCGCCGGGCGCCATGTGCGCGGCCGCCGTCTCCGTGCCGGCGAGCACGAACGAGAGGTCCGGGTTGCGATGCTCGTCGAGCGGTGTGGGCAGGCAGATGATGATCGCGTCCCGGTCGTCCAGCGCCGCGGCGTCCGTGGTCGCGACGAAGCGCCCGGTCGCGTTGATCTGGGCGAGGTCCGCGTCCGAGATGTCCTCGATGTAGGTGCGCCCGGCCGCGATCAGCTCCGCCTTGCGCGGGTCCACATCCAGGCCCGTGACGTGTGCGCCGGCCCGCACGAACTCGACGGCCAGGGGCAGGCCGACGTAGCCCAGACCGATGATGCCTACATGTGTCATACGGTCGCCGACTCTAGCACCGATGGCGGCCCCGGTCGGCGGCCTGAGCAGGCATGATGATGGCCCTCGTCCGCGCACCGATGTCTGGAAGCCCCCGATGACCGACCGCCGCATGGCACCGCTCCGTATGGCGCCCGACCTCCGAGTCCGCCCCTGGGCGGGCGTGCGCCTGGCACCGGCCGATTCGAGCATCGGCGAGGCGTGGCTGGCCGGGCCCGCGTCGCGCGTCGAGGGTGGTCCCCTGGCCGGGCGCAGCCTGGACGAGCTCGCGGCCGAGCTGGGCGCGCGTCTCGTCGGGACGCGCGGTCTGGTTCACGGCCGGGGCGGCTTCCCGGTGCTGGTCAAGATCATCGACGCGGCTCACTGGCTGAGCATCCAGGTCCACCCGGACGACGCCCAGGCGCTGGCGCTCGAGGGCCCACCGGGCATCGGCAAGGCGGAGGCGTGGCTGGCGCTGGACGCGGCGCCGGATGCGACGCTGCTCCTGGGTCCGCGCCCGGACGTCGAGCCCGAGCGTCTTCTCGCCGCTCTGGGCACGGCCGCGCTGCCCGACCTGTTGCAGCGCGTCGAGGTCGCACCCGGCGACCGCGTGGACGTTCCCGCGGGCACGCTGCACGCCATCGGGCCGGGCGTCCTGGTCTACGAGATCCAGCAGCCGTGTGACATCACGTACCGGGCCTGGGACTGGGGTCGCACCGATCGCACCATGCACACGGAGCGGTCGCGCGTCGTCACGGACCCGGCTGCGCGCGGTTCGCTCGTGCGCGCGACCCGGGGGGAGAGCTCCGCTGTGGTCGCCTCGTCGCCGTTCTTCACGGCACACCGGCTGGTGCTCGGCCATGGCTCCGCGGCGGCGGCCACCGACGGCCGATCGCCCCACGTCATCACGCTGCTCGACGGCAGCGCCGATCTCGTGACCTCGACCGGCACGCTGTCCCTGGCGCCGCACGACACCGTGGTGCTGCCCGCCGGGCTGGGCGACTACCGACTCGAGGGCACGAACGGGGCGCACGCGGTGGTCGCGACCGTCCCCTGAGAGGTGGCACGCCCGTCGGGCGCCGCGCTCAGAAGGCCAGCGCCTCCCGGGCCAGCGTCAGCTCGCGATCGCCCACGACCAGGTCGTTGGCCACGCTGTACCAGAGGTTTTCGCGCTTCACGAACGCAGGCAGTTCACGCAGCGCGGCGTCGATCTCGTCCCACGTGATGCCCAGGTCCTCAGGCGTGTGGCGGACGCCCGCGCGCTGCACGATCTCGCGCGCGTACTCCGGCCGATTGCCCTGGATCGCGGACATGATCAAGACGCCCAGCGAGCCCAGCTCGCCGTGCATGATGGTGTGCCCGTTGACGAATTCGAAGCAGTACGCGAAGAAGTGCTCGGAGCCCTCCTCGAATCGGGCGTGCTGGTAGTCGTCACACATCCTGCCGATCAGGCGATGCAGCTCCATCAGCCCCTGGATGCCGTCGTCCTCGCGCTCCCGGATGTGGGGCGCCAGCTCGTGGAGCTCGGCCACGATACGCAACGACTCGGCCGCCGCGAATGCGTCCCATGCCGGCGTGTGGCCACGCGCCACCGCGTACTCCCAGTCGTGGCGTGCCGTGTGACACGTGAACACGTCGCCGATGCCGCCGCGGAGGAGATGAGCGGGTGCCTCGCGCATCAGGTCGAAGTCCACGAACACCATCTCCGGGATGGCGTCCGCGGAGTAGTGGACGCCGGTCGCGTCCCGCACCGCGACCATGTGCGTGAAGCAGGCGTTGACGCTGGGCAGCGAGGGGACCTGCCAGAGCGGCCGCTTGCCGTGGTAGTGGACCCACTTCGCGGCATCCATCGCGGAGCCGCCACCGATGCCCAGGACCGGTCCCGGCGGTAGGTCGCGCACCAGCGATTCCAGGTAGGCCCGCTCCAGGCCCTCGACCATGACCACGGCCGCCGGCTCGGCGCCGAAGTCGGGCTCGAGGGATGCCCACGGCTCCGGGTGGGCGATGATGACCGGCGGACCGTGGCGCCTCGTCAGCTCCGGGCCAAGGCCGCGGGCCGCGCCCCGGCCGTACGTGACTGGAAACAGCTCGCCCATGATCGGGACTCCCTACGGATGGATGCGCCGGCCGCTGGTGCGGTCGAAGAACAGCAGATGGTCGGGGTCCAACCCGACGCCCACGGGTTGACCCGGCGCGAGGTGGGCCATGCCGGGCAGGCGCGCCGTCAGCGTGCCGCCGTCCCATACCACGGTGACGGTCGTCATGGGACCCAGGGGCTGGACGACACGGACGACGGCGCCGATGCCCGCCGGGTCCAGCGTGACATGCTCGGGACGGATGGCCATGTCCCGGGCGCCCTGGGCGACCCCGGCCGCCACCCCGGCCGGCACGGGGAACGTGAGCGATCCGACCCGGAAGCCGGCGCCACCGTCGGCGGACGCCACGAGGTCGCCCGACAGCAGGTCCATCTGGGGGCTGCCGATGAACCGCGCCACGTACGTCGAGACGGGCCGCGCGTAGACCTCCTCCGGCGTGCCCACCTGCTCCACGCGCCCCGCGCGCATGACGGCGACCCGGTCGGAGATGGACATGGCCTCCTCCTGGTCGTGGGTCACGAACACGGACGTCACGCGCAGCCGCTGGTGGAGCTCCTTGATCTCCGTGCGCATCCGGACCCGGAGTGCCGCGTCGAGGTTACTGAAGGGCTCATCGAACAGGAACACCGCAGGTTCCCGGATGAGCGCCCGACCCAGGGCCACGCGCTGCTGCTGCCCGCCGGAGAGCTCCCGCGGCAGCCGCTCAAGGAGCAGCTCCAGCTCGAGCGTGGCGGCGACCTGGGCGACGCGTGCCTGGATCTCCGCCTTCGGCCGCTTGCGCAGCCGGAGCGTGAAGCCGATGTTCTCGGCCACGGTCATGTGGGGGTAGAGCGCGTAGTTCTGGAACACCATGGCGATGTCCCGCTCGAACGGACCCAGGTCGTTGACCACGCGCCCGCCGATGCGCACCTCGCCGCTCGTCACGTCCTCCAGGCCCGCGAGGATGTTGAGGGTCGTGGTCTTGCCGCAGCCGGACGGGCCCAGCAAGGTCACGAACTCACCGTCGGCGATCTCCAGGTTCACGTCCGCGCAGGCGAACACGGTCCCGAACCGCTTGCTAACGCCGATCAGCTGCAAATCCGCCATCAGCCCTTGACCGCCCCTTCCACGAACCCTTGGAGGATGTACCGCCGGAACACGATGGCCAAGACCACGACCGGGATGGACGCCAGCACCGCGGACGCAAGCATCTGCCCATAGAGCGTCTGGTACTGGCCGCTGAACTCCGCGATGGCCATGGGCACGGTCTTGATCTGCACCCGCGTGAGGATGATGGCGAAGAAGAACTCGTTCCACGCCTCGATGAACGCGAACACGCCGGCCGCGAACAGCGAGGGCAGCGAGATGGGCAGGATGATCATCCGGAACGTCTGGAAGGCGCTCGCGCCATCCACGGCCGCAGCCCGCTCCAGCTGCGGCGGGATGGCCTCGAAGAACCCCTTGAGGATCCAGATCACGACCGGCAGCGTGAACGAGAGGTACGTGATGGCGAGCGCCGGGTAGGTATCGATGATGCGCAGCTGGCTGTAGACCAGGAACAAGGGGATCGCGATGACGATGCCCGGGAACATCTGGGTGGCCAGCACGGCGAGCAGGATCCGGTTCGCGCCGGGCACCCTGAGGCGGGCCAACGCGTACGCCGCGGCGGACCCCAGCGCGAGCGAGATGGATGCCGTGAGCGTGGCCACGATGGCGGAATCGATGAGTGCGTCCACCAGGCTGCCGCGCGTGGTCAGCACCTCCACGTAGTTGACGAGCGTGAGGTTGGACAGGGCGAGGTCGGGTGGTGACTGGGTGAGCGCCTTGGTGGGCATGAGGCTCGTGACCACGCCCCACGCGATGGGCCCCAGGGCGAGCACGACGAACACGGCCAGCCCGAAGCGGGTGGTCCACAGCCCGAAGCGCCGGCGCACCCGGCCGGAGACGCGCCCGGGCGGCAGCGCAGTGGGGTGGGCGGCCGGGGTCACGGGCGGCTTCACGTCCGGGGTGTGGCCGGCGGCCGCCGTCACGCCGGCACCTCAGCCGCGGGCGCCACGGGCGCCGCGCCACCCTTCCGGCGCCGCCGTTCCGGGTCGAGCACCCGCACGTAGCCGATGGCCAGCACGAACATCAGCACGAACAGCACGTTCGCGATGGCCGCGCCATAGCCGACGTCCAGGAAGTTGAACGTGACGCGCCAGGCCAGGAAGTTGAGCACCACGGAGCCATCACGCGGGCCGCCCTTGGTGAGCACGTAGATGAGGTCGAACACCTTGAGCGCCCAGATGCTCTGGAGCACGATGGCCACCAGCAGCGGCACCCGCAGGCCGGGCAATGTGACGTGCCGGAAGCGGCCCCACGCCGACGCGCCGTCCACGCGCGCGGCGCGATACAGGTGCGAGGGGATGGTCTGGAGCCCCGCGAGCAGCAGCAGCGAGATGAACGGGATGGCCTTCCAGGCATCCGCGACCAGGATCATGTTGAGCGCCATCCAGGGGTCACCCAGCCAGACCACCTTCTGGTCGATGAGCCCCAGCTGGAGGCCGATCGCGTTGAGGATCCCGTAGTTGGCGTTGTAGATCCACTTCCAGAGGACCGCGTTGGCGACCGGCGCGAGCGCCCACGGGATGAGCAGGATGACGGGGAAGATCGCCCTGCGCCCGCTGGGCGTGTTGAGCAGCAGCGCCACGATGAGGCCCA
>Ga0105047_10011936_pt1 | contig 14047 bp, 7 predicted proteins | sample MAT04_FD_78384 | JGI IMG/M metagenome (GOLD analysis project Ga0105047, IMG submission 78384) | Freshwater microbial communities from Lake Fryxell liftoff mats and glacier meltwater in Antarctica - MAT-04 (megahit assembly) | ecosystem: Environmental > Aquatic > Freshwater > Ice > Liftoff...
CGTTGAAGGGGTGTTGACGGGTGTTGCTGAGTCCGTTTCGTACCGTCTGAGCTGCTGTTTCGCGATTGGTCATGCTGAAGCGTGCTGTGGATAACCAGACCGTTTCTACCCGTCCGGTAGAAGATCCGGTAGAAGCTGCCGACGGCGCAACCCCCCTCGAAGTCCCAAGGCACGTCATCCAGCCAAGGGATCAGGAACTCGAGCAGCCCGCGCAAACGTTTGTGGTCAAAGCACCAGCTAGTTGTCCCGAAGAAGTAGTCGGACGCTGCGCCGGGGCGGGTCGTCGTACGGTTGCCCCCTGACGAGCAATCACCAATCACCGGGGCAGAACCACACAGCGTTGGTTTTCGCAAATGCGAGCTTGTCGACCCCCATGCCCTAGTGAAACAGCCGGGCTAGCGTCACCAAGATGTACCGGGCAGACGCGAAGTTGATCCTGAGCCCGAGCGACTTGGTGGGGTTCCTGGCATGCGGGCATCTCTCGGTGCTCGATCTCAAGGTGCTGGACGGCCAAATGGACAGACCGATCCGTGATGATCCGGAGCTCGAGGTCCTTCGGCGCCGTGGGTTCGAACACGAAACTGTTTACAGAGTTTCGCTGACGGATGCTGGGCTGAACGTTGTCGAGATTGCCGAGCTTGCGGCCGACGTTGACCGAATCTCCGGTCTCAGGCGCCGCGAAGCCGAAACGGTAGCCGCCATGCAGGCCGGCGCCGACATCGTGTTCCAGGCCACGTTTCTCGATGAGAGTTCCGACGTGGTCTGGCGCGGTCATGCTGACTTTCTCCGTCGTGTGCAGAGTCCGAGTTTGCTGGGCGATCACAGCTACGAGCCGGAGGACACCAAGCTCGCTCGTCACGTGAAGCCGTCTGCGATCCTGCAGCTTTGTCACTATGCCCAGCAAGTGGAGCGGCTGCAGGGCGTCGCACCGAAGGAGATCCATGTCGTGCTCGGTGGGCAGCGGCGCGCGTCGGTCCGATTGACCGACGTTGCCGCCTACTACCGGGCGGCTCGAACAAGGTTCCTCCACGCGGTCACGCAACAGCGGGCCACGTATCCGCTCCCGGTCGCGCACTGCGCTGTGTGCCGTTGGGTAGAGGCGTGTGAGCAGCGCCGAGAGGACGACGACCACCTGTGTCGAGTGGCGAATCTGACTCGCGAACATGCGCGCAAGTTGGAGACTGTCGGCATCGACACGCTGGCAGCTCTGGCCATCAGCCCCGACTCGCTCGCCGTGCCCGGCATCGGTGTCGCGACCATTGCCCGCATGCGGCAGCAGGCCCGCCTTCAGGCCTTCAGGGGTCTGGCGGCCGCACCGCCGGTGGAGCTGATCCTGCCCGTCGAGGCCGACCGTGGGTTGGCGTTCCTACCAGAGCCGGATCCTGGTGACTTGTTCTATGACATCGAGGGCGACCCCTATGTTGGTGATGCGGGCATCGAGTACCTTCACGGCGTCGGCTGGGCGGATGGCGACAAGTTCGGATTCAAGGCGCTGTGGGCGCACACGGCTGCCGAGGAGCGGCGGGCCTTCGAGGAACTCATCGATCTCATCGTCGAGCGTCGGCGGCTCCATCCCGGTATGCACGTCTATCACTATGCGCCCTACGAACCGAACGCTCTCGGCAAGCTGATGGGTCGCTATGGCACACGCGAGGCCGAGATGGACGGCCTGCTGCGCGGCGGGGTGTTCGTCGATCTGTACAGGGTCGTACGCCAAGGTCTCGTCATTGGCTCACCGTCGTATTCGTTGAAGAAGATCGAGCCCCTCTACATGGCCGCCCGTAGCGCGGAGATCGTCGACGCAGGCTCCAGCATTGTTGGGTACGAGCAGTGGCTGCAGACCCCCGACCAACAGATCCTTGACGACATCGAGGCCTACAACCGTGATGATGTCGAGTCGACTTGGCGGCTACGCGACTGGTTGGAGGAGCGACGCCTGGAGTTGATCGCTGACGGCCACGAGGTTGAACGTCCTTCATTTCGAACATCCGAGGGGGAGGAAGAGGAGTCGGCCGCCTTCGCGACCGAGGACGATGCTCTCGCCGAGCGGCTGCTCAACGGTCGCGTCGACCCACCTACCGAAGCTGACGTTGATGACACACGCGCCCGTTGGCTGATGGCACATCTGTTGCGCTGGCACAAACGGGAGGACAAGCCCGAGTGGTGGCGATACTTCGATCGAATTCTGAACTGCGACGAATCCGACCTTTTCGCCGACACCGAAGCAATCGCTGGCTTGAGCTTGGTCGGCGAACCAACGCCAGACAAGAGATCCCTCATCTGGCATTACGCGTTTGACGCAGACCAGGAACACAAGCTCCCAGTCGGGAAACCGGTGCTCGATCCAGCAACTGAAAGAACCAAGTATCTGACGGGTTCGGCCCCACCGAAACCAGGCGTGCTCGTGGACATCAACCACTCAGCCGGCACTCTCAGCTTGCGCCGGGGCGCTACGTCGTCGGCTCCCCACCCATCGGCTCTGATTCCGGCTGGGCCGATCCGAACCTCCGAGCAGAGGGCCTCCTTGCGGCGGTTGGCGGCTGCGCTGCTCGAACACGGCATTGACGGCAGCGGGCCAGCCGCAGTGGCGCGGCAGTTCCTTGCGGGCCGAACGCCAAAGGTGAGCGGCGTCCAGCTAGGTGACCCAATGCGCCACGTAGGTGAGACAACCGTTGATGCCGCCATTCGACTTGCGTTGGGTCTCGAGCGGTCATTCCTGCCGATCCAGGGCCCGCCAGGCTCCGGCAAGACCTTCACCGCGGCGAAGGTGATCACTGCGCTGGTGGCTGCCGGTCGGACGGTTGGGATCACCGCCAACAGCCATGCTGTCATCGGCAACCTCCTGAAGCAGGTCGCCGAAGAGACATCCAAACAAGGTGTCAGTTTGCGAGCCATCCAGAAGATCACCACCGGCGACGACGGTGTCGACGACCCCGCAGTTCAGGTCACCACAAGGAATGAGGACGTAGAGGCTGCTCTGATGAACGGCGCCGCCAATGTTGCCGCCGGCACCTCCTGGTTGTTTTCCAGAGAGGGAATGACCGAGAAGGTTCACACTCTCGTGATCGACGAAGCCGGCCAACTGTCGCTTGCCAACGTGCTTGCCGTAGCGCCAGCGGCGTCAAACCTGATCTTGGTGGGCGACCCGCGCCAACTTGCTCAGCCATCCAAGGGAACCCACCCGCTCGGAGCGGGAGTGTCAGGACTCGATCACGTTCTTGGAGTCGAAACGACGATGCCACCTCATCTCGGGCTCTTCCTCGACCGAAGCTGGCGAATGCACCCGGAGATCTGTGAGTTCATCTCAGAGCAGATCTATGACAGCCGCCTCGGAAGTGCGGCCCACTGCGCCGTCCAGCACATCGACGATGGTCCCGTCATGGGTGGAACGGGCCTACGGTGGATCCCGGTCGAACACGACGGGAACCGCACCTCGTCGATGGAGGAGGCCGACGCGGTGGCGCATGTGTTCGAAGCCCTCTTGGGCCGCATGTGGACCAACCATGAGGAGGCACGCGCGCCTCTCGGCATCGACGACATTCTTGTCGTTGCGCCCTACAACGCCCAGGTTCACCTGCTCACCTGGCGCCTTCCATCAGGCGCCAGGGTCGGCACCGTCGACAAGTTCCAAGGCCAACAGGCGCCGGCGGTACTCGTATCGCTAGCTGCCTCGAGCGCAGAAGACGTACCACGCGGCATGGAGTTTCTCTATTCTCGCAACCGACTCAACGTTGCCGTGTCACGAGCAAAGGCGCTTTGCGTCATAATCGGTAGCCCAACGCTGCTCGCAGTGTCCTGCCGCACCGTCGACCAGATGCGACTCGCCAACGTGCTGTGTCGATTCGTCGAAATGGCTGAGGACTCGGGTGTGGAACCCGGCTAGTTCGGTCCGACGAGGAAGCAGCGGGCCTACGCGGGAACAACCAACGTGAGAAAGTCGCCGACGAAGTTGCGAGGCCCAGTGGCCGACAGCCTGTCGAGCTGACTACGCCTCCTCAATCGGTACCGTTCCAAGTGTTCGAACGGCCTGCCAGCGAACGCCTACGGTGTTGCGAATGCGGGCATCGGAGTTCAAACACATTGTGGTCATTGACTTCGAGACAACCGGCATCAGACCCGGCGCGCTGCCGGTCGAGGTCGCTTGGATTCAGGTCGACCATCGCCTGAACGAACTCGCCAGAGCGCACTCGCTGGTCAACCCAGGCATGCCCATCGACCCCGAAGCGTCCGCTGTCAACAAGATCACCGACGACATGGTTGCCACGTCGCCGACGCTCGATGAGTTCGTCCGATCGATGCAAGGCGACCCTTTCGCCGCTGGGCGTACGCTAGTTGTTGCACACAACGCACATTTCGACTATCCCCATTTCACTCGGTTTTGCGGTTCCAGCGAATATCTGTGCACGTTACGTTTGGCCCGACACATCTTCGGCACCCTCGAAAACCATCGGCTCCAGACATTGTGCGACCATCTCGGACTTAGCGGCACGCAGGAGCATCGAGCTATGGCAGACGCCGAGATGTGTCTTGCTCTGACGAAGCACCTTGCCAGTAGTCACGCCGACGGAATCGACGACCTCTTGACGTTGTCAGCAAGCGCTCTCGCTGAAATGCGAATGCCATTCGGGAAACACAAGAACACACCGATCGCCGACCTGCCAGCGAGCTACGTCAGATGGATGCGGGCCGAGATGACAAATCTCAACGGCGACTTGGAGGCATGTCTTGACCTGCACCATTCGCGTGGCTGACCCCACCTGCACGATCCAATTCGATGCTCCGAAGGACGACATCTTGTTCACCTCGGTGATGCTCAATAGTCCTGCCGAGACAGTCGGAGCTGTCCAGTGCGGCCGCCGCAACGCCAACCCGTCGGGCTACGTACTCCACGGTTGCGGGCGGCAGATCAGTGGGCGACGCAGTGAACCTTGCCTCCTTGACGACGTACAACAGGGGCAGGGCGAAGCCCAGCCGAGTTGGGCCTGACAGGTTGTGATCAGCGCCCGGTAACGCTCGGGCAGCGTCCACTGCAGGGTCAACTTCGTTGATTGTCCACTCCGCCTGCATACGTATCGACCGTGGGCGTCATCACCAGCGGGGTCGAAGGCGCTCTACCTGAAGGTCTCTGACAGCTTCGGGGTTCCATGACCTTTAGACATGGGTGCCAAGTTGCAGCACCGTGACCCGCGGCGCGTCGATCGCCTTCTTCGCCTGCTCGGCTACCCGCTCGTGGTGTGTGAAGAGCAGCACCTGCACCGTGTTCGACAACTCGTCGAGCACCCGTAATCCAGCCTGAGTACGTTCGTCGTCGAAGTGTACGAACAGGTCGTCGAGCAGCAGCGGCACGCTTTGACCCGCCGCAGCAAAGTGCTCTAGCGCGGCGAGGCGCAGCGCGAGGTACAGCTGATCGCGCGTTCCAGTGCTGAGACTCGACACCTCGATCAGCGAGCCATTGGCAGTCTTCGCCTGCAGGATCACTTTGCCCTTCCTGTCGGTGTCAGTCTCGATGCCCGTGTAGCGCTGCAGAGTGAGCCGCTCGAAGAGTTCGGTGGCCCTGCCGAGGATCGGGCCCTGGTTGCGCTCGCGATAATCCTCGATTTCTCGCTCCAGTATCTGCTTCGCCAACACAACGCGGATGTACTCATCGGCGTGATCGCTCAACTCCGCCGACGTCGCTTGCGCCTGCTCTGCGGCGAGTGCCGCCTCGTGCGACTCGTCGATCTCGGCGAGCTGGTTACGCAGGGCGCCCACCGACAGGGTGATCTCAATCCGCTGCTGGTCGAGAGCGTCACGCTGCCCGGATAGTTCATCAATGAGGGCATCTAGGTCGGCGTCGAAGAGTTCGTCAACCTCGCTCTCCACTTGCTCCAAGGGAACACCTGCCGCCTCGAGCAACTCGTCGTCCCATTGTGCAACGAGACTTTCAAGCTCGGTGGCTCTTTCGGTTCGAGTGACCGCTGATCTCAGGGCGTCTTCATCGGCCAGATTGGATTGCTCGACGAGCTGACGAATGTTGGTCTCCGCTCTGACCAGCGTGCCGCGCGTGGAGTCCATCGCAGCGACCTTCTCGTCTCGCTCCTTCTCAAGCGTGACACGTTGCGTACGGATCTTCACCGCGGCATCCAGCCGTTCCTTCAGCCCGCTGATTATGGCAGTTGCGTCGTCGTCTCCGAGCCCGAGATGCGACAACCGCGCCTCCACCGCTTCCAGGTCGTCGACAATCTCTTTGTTCCGTCGTTCGATGCCGGACACACGACGGCGCTTCTCTTCGAGATCTTCGCTCTTCATGTCAACGTCAGAGATGGTGTGCAGAAGGTCCGATACGTCGCTGGCCTTTGTGTCGGCCGACAGTCCGAGCGGCACCAATGCTTCGGTCCACTCAATGAGCCACTCTGCGAGTTCCTTCTCGATACCCTCCAGCTTCAGTGCGGCGCTATTCACCGCCTTGCTCGCCGCGGCGACAGCCTTTTCGGCGATGGTTCGCGCTTCGCGGTCGCGGCCAGCCTGTGCGCAGTGCGACTCGGCGCGGTCGAGCACGGCCGCCAGAGTGAGTTGCTCGTCGGGGGTGTCGCCCGCCTCGGCCAACAGCGATCGGAGGTCGGACCTCGACGCCTCGACGATCGTCTGCTGTGCGTCGAGTTGGCCGGCGACCCCGCGTAACCGGACCGCGCCAGCTGCAGCCGTGTTCGCTTTGGTGAGCAGATTGTCCATTGCCTTGCGGTCGCCAGCTTCGATGGAGAGCCGCGTCCACAACCCATCCCACTGCTCGACGGCGGCATCAAGCCCTTTTTGCCGTTCCCCGACGATGCCCTCGTGTGCGAGGATCGACTCTGCGAAGCCCGTGATCTGCCGCTCAAGAAAGGCGCGCTTCTCCACCGACTGGGCATCGCCCAGCATCCGGTCCGCAACGGCGTCGGCGCTTGCGACCGATGCCTCGTAGGCCAGGTCTAGCGGTTCACCCGACGTCCATGCCTCGACCCCATCCTGGGCCGTTGCGGGGTCGAGCCATGCTGCGCGCACCAGCTGCCATCCATGTTCGCGACGACTGCGTTCGGTTCCGAGTTCCGCGCCGGACGGCGGATCGGCCTCGCGAATCAACGATTGGAGCTCATCTTCGGCAATGGCCCGTTCGCTCTGGAGACGGCCAAGCTCCTTCTCTGCCGTTACGAGGTCGTTGCGTGCCACTGTGACGGCGCTGTCAGCGTCATGGACGGACGCACTATCGGGAATCGGCATCGCGTCGGCATCGCGTGGAGCGGAACGCAGGCCTACTGAGGCGAGTGTCGCCGAGATCGTGGCGACAAGGCCGTCGGCTTCAGCGTGGAGTGTGGCGATCCCGGCTTCCAGTTGTCCCTCCTGTCGGATGCGGGCGACGGCGGCAGCCAGGTTCACAACGTCGGCCGGCTCGCGGAGTGACGAGAGGTTCGCTTCATCGCTGGCGAGCAGTTGTGCGCTCTCGGTGAGTGCGGCGCTGGCGGCTTCGAGCGCAGGCTCCAGCCGACCGCGCGACGTGACCAGCCGCTGCACTCTGCTGCTCTCGACATCGGTCAACTGCGGCATGCCCGTGGCATCCCTCCGGCAACCTTCGGGCAGCCGGCGCAAGAGCCCAGCCAAAGCCCGTTCCAGATCGCCCACCTGCTTGTTCAAGCCCGGCAGATCCTTGTAGTTCACGCGCAGGGTGCCGATCTCCTCAGTCAGCGCGTTGATGCTGCTGCTCTGAGCGACGAGTAGCTCGTCGACCAGGAGGTCATCGAGCTTCCGGTCCAGGGCTGCCAGATCGGCTTCGAGACCGGCAATAGAGGTAGTCGACTTGAATCGATTATCGGATGCCTCCGTCAGGAGTGCGGGGATCTGTGCATCCACCTGCGATCCCTGCAGCTCGAGGTCGGCGAGCTCGTCGGTGGCGCTTCGCCGTTTGAAGACGAGCACCTTTGAGCGTCGGACTCGATTGGCCTTGTTCAGCGCCGAGGAAACACTCTTGAGTTCGGCATCCTTGGCGGTCTGATCCGCCTCTGCCGTGCGCAGCGTCTTGTTCAGCCGCTCGACTTCGGCGGCGCTCTGCGATGTCTCTTTGACGCGGGCCGTCAGATCCTTGTAACGAGCGACATCGGCGTTGACCAGCGGCTTGCTGGCACTGGGCTTGAACAGCTCCCCGGCCCTGGAATCAAGCTTCGCGAGTACCGCGTTGAGCGTGGTGAGCCCCGTACCGGCACCGAAGAGCGCTGCGCCAAGCTCACCCTCGCTGTCGAGCAGCGCTGCGCCGCCCTCGGTGATTTCGTCGTGGCTGATGGAGAACAGCTGGGTGAACACGTCCTCGTTGACTCCACCGAGCAACTCCCGCAGCACTTCGTCCCCGATGGTTTCGCCGCCCGCGCTGCGCAACGAAGGGCCGCTCTTCTTGATGCGGTAGATCTCGATGGACTTGCCGTCGGAGCCCACCAGTGCGCCTCCTATGCGGAGGTCGGGGTACTTGTGCACGTAATCATGCACACTCTGCAGTGGAATGCCGTAGAGCAGCTGAGTGATGGCATCCATCGCCGTGGACTTGCCTGCTTCGTTCTTGCCAACGATGACGTTGACACCGACCAGCGAGACGTCCAGCACCGTGTCGGTGAACATACCGAACTTGGCGAGATGAAGTTTGGAGAACCTCACGCCACGCCACTTCCGCTGAGCATGGCCGCCACGAGGTCGACCGCTGCGTCGAGCGACGCCGCGATGTGCGCTGGCGAGGCCAACACCGGTTCGCCGTCGCTCGCTCCCCCGTCGAGCCGGAGTTCGGCAGGGATCTTGTTGCGGAAGTCGGTGAACATACCGTCGAGCGCTGCCAACTCATCGACACTCGCCTTCAACGCTGCCGCCGTCGAAGTGATGCCGGCCATCAACTCAGAGTCGACCTCGCCGTGCCTCCGAGTATCGATCTTGACCTTCTCGATCCAAACACCCGATTGGAGCGCTCCGAGGCCGCGCACCTCGGCTTCCACACGGTCGGGGTTCGCCCACAGCACTTGGTGCACCGGGGAGGCACCCACCAACCGCACCCGCACCGCAACGAGGCGGCCATCGGCTTCGGCGACCGTTTCGTCGAGGCGGCTGCTTACCAGTGCGAGAAGCGAGTCGAGGTCGTTCGCCGCGGCGCAGTCGATGGCGCAGTCGGCCCAGCGCGCGACGTCCAGCGACAAGTGTTCAACGGACTGCACCTCACGGTTCTCCACGGTGACGAGCGAGGCACCTTTCGACCCGGTCTCTCGCGCATGCCGACCCTGGACGTTCCCTGGAAACACAACCCACGGATCCTCGAGCACCACTTCCCGCTTGTGGACGTGGCCGAGAGCCCAGTACTGGTAACCGCGGCCGCGCAGCATGTCGAGCGAGGTGGGTGCGTACGAGGCGTGACCCGGCCGCCCGTCGAGGCTGGTGTGGAGCAGTCCGAGCGTGAAGAGCCCGGGGTCAGCGAGTGGAAACCCGGCGGCCAGATCATTTGGCATGCTCTTGGCTCCGTACCCCTGGCCAACAACCACGAGGTCGAGGTCGTCGAATCGCTTCGCCTCCGGTTTGCTGGTGGACAACTGCGTGACGTTGTCGGGCATCGTCAGACGACGGCTGAAGTCGCTGGCGGCGTCGTGATTGCCCGCCACGATCACGACCGGGATCCCGTGGTCGTGCAGCTCTCCCAGTTGGCGCGTCCAGAACAGGCCGGTGCCGTAGTCCTTCCAGTCGCCGTCGAACACATCACCGGCGATGACGACGAGATCGACGGTGTGATCGATAGCCGCTTGAACGAGATTCTCCGTGGCGCGGCGAGCGGCGAGCTGCATTTCTTCGACAGGCGCTCCTTCGTAGCGGGTCAGACCCCGCAGTGGAGAGTCAATGTGCAGATCAGCTGCATGAAGGACTTTCATCTCGCTACGCCTCCAGCTCGGGTGAAGATCAGGGTTGCGGCGTCAGTCAACCACTTGAGACCGCGGAGCGGCCCAGTCTGCATTTCCTGTCCCGTACTGATGCGGGATCTTTCAGACCAATTCTTTGTCATACGTCATCTCCGTACCTGCGGAACATGTCACCAGTATGTGCCAGTCCGCAAGCCCTTGCTGCCCAAGGGTTGGGGTGACGGATCCGCTGTGAGGTGGGTCCAGCTGTGGGGCCGGTCGTCGACGCGGTGGCACGAGCCGAGATCGTTTCGGCATGCCTGCCCCGCTTTGCCAGCGAGCCTCACAAGGAGCCTCGGGCACCGCAGAATCTCTATCCGATCGCCGGCCGCGAGAATCAACTCCGCCACCAGCTCGGCGACGCGCTTTTACTGGAACGTTCGCTCCGTGTCGCAGCCGCAACCTCAAAGTGACGTGCTGCTGACGCGTGGTGACGCGCCGGTCTACTCTCGGTGCTCATGGGTGTTGTCATGGAGGCAGTAGCCGACCGGCTACGCAAGGATGGGTTCGTTCCAAGGGAGCTACGCCCGCCCGGGTCCGAAGAGCGCTCGCTCTTCTCGGCTGTTCGGTTGGCGCACGGTATGCGAGTCGACGACGCTGACGTCTGCTATTGGAACTGGCGAGAGATTCGGGCTCATCTGCTGACGGTATGGGGTGCACTCGACGCCGAAGCGTCGGAACGGCACGGGCGCCCGATTCAAGCCCATGTTTGGACCTTTTCGAAGGACAGGACCTTGAAAGAAGTCCTTGATCTGGTCGCGGCTGCAGACGCACGAAGGCCCGACATCGAAATGATCGCGACAGTCCGTCGACCGGATGCCGCCGGCATGGTCGCCGGGAACAAACCTCGTGGCGCGCTGGCGTCGACCCTTGGCGTTCTCCACGCGGCAGAGGAGCTATCGATGGGGCAGGTCATCAGCAGAGTGCTCGATGGATTCGACGTCTCAGCCACAAACGAGTCGCTTCTCGATCATCTTGACCGCATTGCGGACGGCGGCATGGGTGCGCAGCCGGACACCAGCGAGATCCCGAAGCTGCTCAGCCGGTACTTCGGAGAAACGGTCGAAGCGCGGCGGTGGACGTTTGCCGAATTCCTTGCTCACGTGATCGGAAGCTCGAGGGCGGGACTCAACGACGCCGAGCTGCTGGACTGGCTGAAGTTGCAGTCTCCTGAACAGGTAGCGCGGCCCCGGCAACCCCGGGTACACGCAGCGGATGAGGGGCTCTCGGTGGTGCCACTTCGTTCGCTAGCGCCCGCTCGTATCGGCGCAGCGCGGTCCTTCGCCGCGCTGGATGTCGAGACTGCGAACCAGGATCGTGCATCGATCTGCGCCATCGGCGTCGTGACCGTCGAGGAAGGAGTGGTGGTCGGTCGGCAGCGCTGGCTCTGCCAGCCACCTGTGGGTTTCGAGAAATTCTCCCCGTTCAACATTGGAGTCCACGGAATCCGCGCCAGCGATGTTGCCGCCGCACCAGCCTTTGCCGAAGTGATAGGCGAAGTGGCTCGGATGATGGAGGGGTACCCCGTCCTTGCGCACAACGCTGCATTCGACATCGGTGCGATCCGCCGTGCCTGCCTTGCAAGTGGCGCGCCAATGCCTGTGTTCGACTACTGCTGCACCATGGCGCTGACCCGGGCAACCCTTCGACTGCCCACGTTTGGGCTCGCCTGGTGTGCAGATCACTTCGGTATTCCCCTCTTGCACCACAACCCGGTGTCTGATGCCGAAGCAACGGCATTGCTCGCTCTTGCACTCTTGGACACGCAGTGCCTCGATGGCCTCGACGACCTCATGGAGCAATGCCGGTTGCGTTGGGGCCACCTGAATGAAGTCGAGTGGATGCGTTCACATGGGCTGCAACCATCCACACGTCGTGTGCCCTCGGAAGCCAATCCTGACGCCGATCCACTACACCCGTTGTACGGTCTGCACATCTCGATCACCGGCGATCTGGTGGCCCTGACCCGCCCGCAGGCCTTCGACCGGCTAGCAGAACTCGGGGCGCAGGGACTCGCGAACGTCACCCGGAACACGCAGATGCTCGTTGTCGGCGATCTCAATCCAGCTGTCCTCCGACCAGGTGCCGACATCACGGAAAAGATGAAGCGAGCCTTCGAGCTCCAGGCCGAGGGCCAGCAGATCGAAGTCATCAGCGGTTACGACTTCTTGGCGATGCTGGACTGAAGACCCTCCCATCAGGAGCGCGCGGCCTCGCGGACGCATGTTGGACACAAGACCGGCTTGCGCCCACGGAGTGCTTCCCGATGCCAACTTCCGCCGCACGATTTGCACACGAGCCATTGCACAGTGGGTGGCGCCCACGGTCCTGGCGAGGTTGCTTCGAGAGTTACGGGGGTAACTGGGGTTCGAGCTGTCGTTTGCGACGACGCGAGACCCGGTGCGCGCCGCGCAGCAACTGTGGCGCATTCTTTGCAGCGCTTCTTGGTGCCCTGACTGGAAGTGGCGGACACCGTAGACGTACTGAGGCAATCGGGGCAGGTGACTACCTTCAAGCCGGCCTGTCCGGCTCCGTGTCCAACGACAGTGTCGCCGCGGCGTGCCACGACCAAATCGTTTGCCGCGACAATCGGGATTCCGTATGCGCGTGCCTTGCCGGCCTTACCGGAGTTCGAGGCTGGATCGGCTGCGGCGACAAGTTGTGTCGCCTTGTTGACCCCGGGCTGAACGACGAGGCCGAGGCGGATTGCGAAATCGGTCAACTCGTCCCGGCTGTAGATGGGGTGGTCGCCGGTGAAGACAACGGTCATTCCATCTCTGAGAGTGACGGAGCTGTCCGACGAGCGGAGAGGTTGAATGCGGTGTTCGATGGTGGCCTGCGCAACTCCGAGTGCCGATGCCACACGAACCAGAGTGTCGTACTCGTCATCGCTGACGATGCCGTCTTCCACGGCAGCGTCGACGAGGTCGTTGACGTACCTCCGGTGGGCCTGGGCGACGTGCGCGTCCGTGAGCCCGCTTTCGTGTGCGAACTCGGCGAGGATGCGTCGCTCCTCCAGATCGAGATGCAGATCGGAGACTGCGCGGCCGAGTACCTCCAGGTACTCCAGCATGGCGACGTCCGCCCCTGTGTGCGGGAGCCGCGACGCAAGGTAGACAACGAGCGGTGGATCAAGCAGGAATCCATGCTCGACGTCGTCCCGGCGGCAAACTCGTCCGCTGCGGTGCAGCGTGTGCGGTGCAACTGTTGGGGAACCCGCTCTACAGCGGCCGGCAACGCGCAGAAACAGCTTGGCGGTCGCGCTTGCGTCGGCCAGCGCGCTGTGGGCTCCGAGCAGCTCAATGTCGAACACTTCGCACGCTGCACCGAGCCGAGCGCCCGTGGCGGCCAGTGTGTCGACCCCAGACAGGACCACGAACTCAGCGTTGAGCCGCTCGAACTCGTTGCGGAGCATCCGGTAGTCGAACGGAAGGTTGTGGGCTACGAGGCAGGCGCCGTGCAGGCGTACCGCAACGTCGCCTGCGATCTCCTCGAAGGTCGGAGCAGCAACCACCATCGATGCGGTGATCCCGTGAATGTGGCTCGCCGACACATCACGTCCGGGCTGGACCAAGGTGTCGTAGACATCGAGGATCTCACCGGTGAGGGAGATAGTGACAAGCGCAATCTCGACAATGCGGTCGGACGGGTACACGCCGGTGGTCTCGGTATCAACCACGACGAAGCGGTCCGCTCCTCCACAACAGTCGTAGAGCACTGGCGTCACCAGACCGCCTCCCGGGCAACGGGCATTCGAATCAGCCCGGGTGAAACCTAGTCCCGATCCGGTTGCCATCGAATCGATGGAAGACGAGGCCTGCAATCTCCGACGCCTAGTCGACCGGGCGACGGCGGTCGTAGAGCGCCTTGCCGTCGATCTCGCTCACTGTCGCTTGTGTCGCGCGCTCATTGTGGCCCGTGCTCGCGTCCGACCCTGTACGCAAGCCACAGCGCTATCTCGTTGTTCTCAGCCGAGAACCGGTGTCCGTAGCTCGTCCTTGGACACGACCAGCTCGGCAAAGAGAGCATCGGCATCACGGTGCTGATGGTCGGCCGCGCGCTGGAACAGTGCCATCGGATCCTCGGGCATCGGATCGCGTGGTCGCATCCAGAAGACC
>Ga0105047_10011937_pt1 | contig 14047 bp, 14 predicted proteins | sample MAT04_FD_78384 | JGI IMG/M metagenome (GOLD analysis project Ga0105047, IMG submission 78384) | Freshwater microbial communities from Lake Fryxell liftoff mats and glacier meltwater in Antarctica - MAT-04 (megahit assembly) | ecosystem: Environmental > Aquatic > Freshwater > Ice > Liftoff...
CCGCTTTCCAACCTCACATTCACACCTATACTGCCGCCATGAGCCGAACTGAACTGATCGAACTCGTGGACCGGACTTCGCCGGAAGACCGGCTGTTTCTCCACGCCTACATCGAGCACCTCGCCCGCGTGGACGATCCGGAGAATGGGCGGGAACTTGATCGCCGCCTGGAACGCATGCGCGCCGGCCACGAAGTGAGCTTTGAAGATGCACGGAAGCTGCACGAGGAACTCGCCGCCAGGGGAATGTGAGCGCTGGCTGGAAGCTTTCCGTCGATGGCGAAGCGCTGCATTTTCTGCTCGGGGCGAGGGGGCGGGACCGGGCGGTGGTGCTGGATGGCTTGAAGCGGCTGCTCCTCGAACCGCATCAGCCCTGCGATTTCACCGAGCGCTCTCCCAATCAACGCGATTACAACGTGAAGGTAATCGGACGATTCGCGGTCACATACTGGCTTGAGCCGGAAAAGATCGTCCGCGTCGTGCGTATCCTGCGAATCCGCGGTGGTTGAGGAACATGACCTGACCTGCGGGGGAGAAGGTTCTGGGCCGAATACGCCGCGCAGCAGGCGGCGGGGAAGAAGTGAGCGGTCAGTCCAGCGCCACGTAGAGTTCGGCAGGGGAGAGGCGCAGGCCGGGGACGGTTTCGCAGGCGAGTGCTTCGCTGCGCGCGTAGGTCCGCATCGTGCGATAGGAGCCGCCCTCGGGCTGGCGATAGACTTCGATGAGCCGTTCGTTCGGGAGGACGATCCAGTATTCGTCCACGCCGGCCTCGGCGTAGATTTCCGCCATGAGCCGGTCGGCCTGCGGACTGGTGACGGCCACTTCGACGACGAGCGCCGAGTGCCGAACAAACGCGCCACGCCGCCGACGACGTTGAAGACTTTGCAGCAGGCGCTTTTTTATGGGCAGGAAGCTGGCACGCAGCCCGCCTTTGTCCCCGGCCTTGACTGCCCGGCGAAACGAACCACGCATCCATGCGCAGTTTGACACCCCGGACTGTTCCCTCAGCCTCCGCGCATGAGCATCGCTTTGTCGCAACCTCCGCTTGTTTCGCCCGAAGACTATCTGGCGGAGGAAGCGGCCGCGTCGCAGAAGCACGAGTATCTCAGCGGAATGGTGTATGCGATGGCTGGCGCGACGCAGCGGCACGACGATCTCGCGATGAACATTGCCGCGGCGCTGCACACGCGACTGCGCGGACGCCCGGACCGTCCGTATGGCTCGGGCATGCTGGTGCGCGTGGAGCGCGGCTCCGATCTGCGCTTCTACTATCCAGATGTCTCGATCATCTGCCGACCCGCCGGCGAGGAAGCGCGGGTGCAAACCGAGCCGAGCGTGATCTTCGAGGTGCTCTCGGAATCGACCGCGCGGATCGATACGGGCGAAAAGCGCCTGGCTTATCTCACGATCCCGATGCTGGAGGCTTGCGTCCTGATGGATTCCACCCAGCCCCCCGGTGACGGTTTGGCGGCGCACTGGCGAAACGTGGACACCCGAGGTTTTCTCGGCGGTCGAGGCAGTGATCGAATTTGCCAGCGCCGGATGTGGGCGATCCGTCGGCGAGATTTACGAAGGCGCCGGTCTTTGACCCGCGCGATCAGGCGGCGTCTTTGTCCTGCTTGCGGCGGATGAGCGGCTGCTTTTTGCCTTCGACGACGGCGCGATTGATGGTCACTTCGGCGATATCGTCGCGGCTCGGCACGTCATACATCAGGTCGAGCATGATGCGCTCGAGCATGCTGCGCAGGGCGCGGGCGCCGGTGCCTTTGGTGTGAGCCTGTTCGGCGAGGGCGCGCAGGGCGTCCTTGGTCACGTTGAGGTTCACGCCTTCCATGGCGAGCAGTTTGGTGAACTGCTTGATCATGGCGTTCTTGGTGTCGGTGAGGATCATGACCAGCTCGTCTTCGCTGAGCTGATCGAGCGCGGTGATGACGGGGAGGCGGCCAACGAATTCGGGGATCATGCCGAAGCTGAGCAAATCTTCCGGCTCGGTGAAGCGGATGGCTTCGCTGGCGGGGACTTCGGCTTCGCTGGCTTCCGCGGCGTTGACGCCGAAGCCGAGGACTTTCTTGCCCATGCGCTTCTGGATCATCTTTTCGAGGCCGACGAACGCGCCGCCGCAGATGAAGAGGATCTTGTCGGTCGAGACCTGGATGTATTCCTGATGCGGGTGCTTGCGGCCGCCTTGGGGCGGGACGTTGCAAGTGGTGCCTTCGAGGATTTTCAAGAGTGCCTGCTGGACGCCTTCACCGCTGACATCGCGGGTGATGGAGACGTTGTCGGTCTTGCGGCCGATCTTGTCGATTTCGTCGATGTAAACGATGCCGATCTCGGCGCGCTTCACGTCGTAGTCGCTGGCCTGGAGCAGGCGCAGGATGATGTTTTCCACGTCTTCGCCGACGTAGCCGGCTTCGGTCAGCGTCGTCGCATCGGCGATGGTGAAGGGCACGTCGATGATGCGCGCGAGGGTGCGGGCGAGGAGCGTCTTGCCACTGCCGGTCGGGCCGATGAGGAGGACATTGGCCTTGTCGATCTCGACATCGCCGAGCGGGTCCATCTGCTGCACGGCGCCGGTGTTCACGGACTGGTTGTGCAGGATGCGCTTGTAGTGGTTGTGCACCGCGACGCTGAGCGTCTTCTTCGCGCGGTCCTGGCCGATGACGAACTGGTCGAGCTGGCGCCGGATTTCCATCGGCTTCGGCACGCGGAGCGTGGTCGAAGTTTTGCGTGCGTCGTCGTTCAGTTCCTTATCGAGAATGCCTTTGCAGACGTTGATGCAGGAGTCGCAGATATAGACGCCCGGGCCGGCGATCAGCTTCCGCACTTCCGCGTGGCTCTTGCCGCAGAAGCTGCACATCGTGAGATTATTGGCGCGGGCCATCGGGAATCGGTTGGGGCTTAGTTTTGCGTCTGAGGAAGTGCGGGAGCGCCTTCGCCGGGAGGGAGCGCGGCGGCTTCGACCACGGCATCGGGCAGCTTGAGTTCCTTGCGGGACTTCACGACTTCGTCCACGAGACCGTAGGCCTTGGCTTCTTCGGCGCTCATGTAGTAATCGCGATCGGAGTCATGCTTCACCTGCTCGTCGCTCTTGCCGGTGTGGACGGCGAGGAGATGGATGAGGCGCTTCTTCAGCTTGAACATGAACTCGACGGTGCGCTCGACGTCGCTCGCCGTGCCCTGCGCACCGCCGCTCACCTGGTGGATCATGATATCGGAATTGGGCAGCGCGTAACGCTTGCCCTTCGTCCCTGCGGCGAGCAGCACCGCGCCCATCGAGGCGGCCATGCCGATGCAGTAGGTGTTCACGTCGCAGGTCAGGAATTGCATCGTGTCATAAATCGCCAGACCGGAGGTCACCGAGCCGCCGGGCGAGTTGATGTAGAGATTGATGTCCTTCTTCCCGTCGTCCATCTGGAGGAAGAGAAGCTGGGCGATGACCGAGTTGGCGACGCCGTCATCAATCCCCGTGCCGAGGAAGATGATGCGGTCCTTGAGCAGCCGCGAATAGATGTCGTAACTGCGTTCGCCGCGGCCCGTCTGCTCCACCACGTAGGGGACGTAGTAGTTGTTTTGCGGGGCGACGATTTTGCGGTCGGGTTGGATGATCATAGGGAAATTTAGCTCTGCGCGGGCGCTTCCACTGCGGCTGGCGCCGACGCTCCGGCGGGAATGGTCGAGACGCTAGCGGTGGTGGCAAGGAAATCAAGAACCTTGCCCGTGAGAATCTCCTCGAGGATCTGGTCGATGGCATTCCGCTCGTCGAGTTTCTTGATCAGCTTGTCGGGCTTCATGTCGTAGCGCTGGGCGAGCTGCGCGATGCGGATGTCGAACTCCTGCTGGGTTGCCTTGATGTTTTCGGCTTCACCAATGCGCATCAGGATGAACGTGCCCTTGATCTGCTCGCGCGCATTCTGCGCCGCGCCGCCGAGGATCTGCTGTTCGTTCTCCTTGAGAATGTCGTCGCTCACGCCGCGCGCCTGATTTTCCTTCACGATGTCCATGAGGATGCGGCGGGTCTGCGTGCGGACCATATCCACCGGCAACTCACACTCCACCTGCGCGAGAAGCTGGCGCATGATCTCGCTCTTCTTCATCGCTTCGGCCTCGGACTTCTTCTGCCGCTCGATTTCGCCGCGGGCGACTTCGCGGATTTCGGCGAGGGTCTTGCCCTTCACGATGGTATCGGCAAAGGCGTCATCCATCTCGGGCAGCACTTTGCTTTTGATCTGCTTCAGCGTGACGACGTACTGGATCTTCTGCCCCGACAATCCTTCGACCGGGAACTCTTCCGGCACCACGATGTCAAAGGTGCGCGTCTCGCCCGGCAGCGTGCCCACGAGGGCTTCGGTGAAACCCGGGAAGAACGCCTCGTTCACCATGTGAATCCAGAAATCGTCATTGCCCGTCAGTGGCTTGCCGGCTTTCGGAAATTTATCGCTCACCGGCTCGCCGTCGATCGTCCCCCGATAGTCGATGACCACGAAGTCATTGATCTCCGCGCCGCGGCCTTCCGGTACGTCCACGAAATCCGCCGCCTGCTCGCGCAGTTCGAGGAGCGACTTGTCGATCTCGTCCTCAGTCACTTCCGTCTCGGGCAAAGGCACCACGAGCCCCTTGTAAATCGGGAGCTGAAAATCCGGGTGCGTGACGAGCGTGGCCGTGAACTTCATCGACTTGTCCTCGCCGATTTCCACGTCATCGACCTGCGTGAGCGAAAGAACCTTCAGCCCTTTTTCCTGGATGGCTTCCTTGCACGACTCCGAAAGCAGCTTCTTCTCGAGCTCCTCGCGGATCTCCTTGGAATATTTTTTCTCGATGATCGACTTGGGCGCCTTGCCCACGCGGTAGCCGGGAATGCGCGCGTACTTCGTGTAGTTTCCCGCGACGTCGTCCCACGCCTTGGCGACTTTATCGGCGTCCACTTCGACTTTGAGGGTGGTGATGCAATTGGGCAGGTTTTCGACGACGACGTTCATAGGATGCGGATGGTGGAAAAGGGGCGGGCAAGATAGCGGCTCACGGACAAATGCCAATGGGGAATTGTTCGCCCTTTGGAAATACGCCGGAAGGCTCATTTGGGCGCCTCCGCAACCCCAGTCACCCGCTCGATCACCAAAAGCATCACGGCCAATTTCTCCATCGAATTAACACCAGCGACGCTTCACCCTTCGCGCCTATGAATACGTTCTCCCGCCGTTCCTTTCTCCAGACCTCCACCGCTGCTGCGGTTGCCGCCAGCTTCACGCCGGCACGCGCCCAGATCGCCGGGGCGAAGCTCAAACTCGGCCTCATCGGGTGCGGCGGACGCGGCACCGGCGCCGCCGCGCAGGCCCTCACCGCCGACAGCAACACCGAGATGTGGGCGATGGGGGATGTCTTCGCCGACGCCCTCGACAAATCCCACAAAGCCCTCTCCGCCGAAGTCCCCGCACCCGGCCGCGTCAATATCGCCGACGACCGCAAATTTACCGGCCTCGATGCGTACCAAAAGGTTCTGGCCAGCGGCGCCGATGTCATCCTCATCGCCACCCCCGGCGGCTTCCGCCCGCCCATCCTTCGCGCCGCCGTCGAAGCCGGGAAACACATTTTCTGCGAGAAGCCGATGGCCGTCGATCCCGTCGGCGTGCGCTCTGTGCTGGAATCCGTGAGGATCGCCAAAGAAAAGAAGCTCGCCCTGCGCGCCGGCTTCAACATGCGCTTCGAGCCCGCCTATCAGGAAGCCATGGAGCGCATCCACGGCGGCGACATCGGCGACATCGTGGCCATCTACTCGACGCGCCTCAGCAACCGCCTCTCCCGCTTCAGCGGCGAGCGCCTCCCCGGCCAGACCGACCTCGAATGGCAGCTCCGCAACTGGCACCATTTCCACTGGCTCTCCGGCGATCTCATCATGGAAATCACCGTCCACAGCGTGGACAAAATAGCCTGGGCGATGCGCGACGTGCCACCCGTGAAATGCGTGGCCACCGGCGCGCGCTGGCAGCAGAAAATCGGCGACATCTGGGACCAGCACGACATCACCTACACTTGGGCCAACGGCACCATCGCCGTCCTCAAGAGCCGCTATCAGGACGGCTGCTTCAACGAACAGCGCGACACCATCATCGGCACGAAAGGGCGCGCGGAATTCGTCGGCTACGCCGCGCAGATCATGGGCGAGAAACCTTGGAAATACGCGGGACCGAAGCCCAACTCGCATCAAACGGAGCACGACGAACTCTTCGCCGACCTGCGCGCCGGCAAGATCCCCAACGACGGCGACCGCATGGCGCAGAGCACGCTCATGGGCATCATGGGCACAATGAGCGCCTACACCGGCCGGGAAGTGACTTGGGAATTCGCGCAGAAGTCGAAGTGGGACTCCCTGCCGCCGGATCTCCGCTGGGACATGACGCTCCCCGTCGGCCCCATTCCCACGCCGGGCACCACGCCCCTGATTTAAGAACCGCCCGAGCCCCCCATGAAACTCCTCGCCTACCTCCTCCTCCTCGCAATTCCGCTCAGCGCCCGGGCGGAGCTTTCCGCCGGCGCGCATGCGGAAGACATCACTCCGCCAAAGCTGCCGGTCATCGTGAATGGCGGCTTCCTCGAAAAGATGGGCACGGCCATCCACGACCGGCTGCACGCCCGCGCGCTCGTCCTCGACGATGGCAAAACCCGAGTCGCGTTCTGCGTGGTCGATACCTGCATGATTCCGCGCGAGCTGATCGACGCCGCAAAAGAAGAGTCGAGCCGCGTCACCGGCATCCCCGCGGAACGCATGCTCGTCTCGGCCACGCACACCCACTCCGCGCCTTCGGCCATGGGCTGCCTCGGCACCCGGCTCGATGCCGACTACGCGGACTACCTGCGCGGGCGCATCGCCGCCGCCATCATCGAGGCCAATACCAAGCGGCGGCCCGCGCGCGCCGGATGGACGGTCGTCGAGGCGTGGGAATACACGCACTGCCGCCGCTGGATTCGCCGCCCGGACAAGATGCTCGCCGACCCGTTTGGCGAGATTTCCGCCCGCGCCAACATGCATCCCGGTTACGAAAGCCCGGATGTCACCGGTCCCGCCGGTCCGATCGATCCCGACCTCACGCTGTTCTCCGTGCAGACGCGCGAGGGACGCCCGCTCGCCGTGCTCGCCAATTTCTCCATGCACTACTTCGGCGCCCCCGCACTCTCGGCGGATCACTGCGGACGCTTTGCCAGCGGCCTCGGAAAGCTCATCGGCGCCGCCGAAGACAGCGGGTTCGTCGGCATCCTTTCGCAAGGCACGAGCGGCGATTTGCACTGGATGGATTACAACCAGCCAAAGAAAGACCGCACGCTCGACGAATATGCCGCCGGTCTGCTGCGCCTCGCCGCCGACGCCTGCGCTCGCATCGAGCACCGCAGCGACGTGCCGCTCGCCATGGCCGAGGCGAAGCTCAAGGTGCGCCGCCGCGTGCCCGACGCCGCACGACTTGCATGGGCGCGCGGGGTCGTCGCGCAAATGGGCGACCGCCGGCCCAAAGACCGCTCCGAGGTCTATGCCGCCGAGCAACTCTTCCTCACCACCGAACCGGAACGCGAATTGAAACTCCAGGCGTTGTCCATCGGCGGCCTTGGTCTCACCGCGCTGCCCAATGAAGTGTTCGCCATCACCGGACTGAAACTCAAGGCGCAGAGCCCACTGCGTCCGACGATGAACATCGAACTGGCCAACGGCGCCGACGGCTACATCCCACCGCCCGAGCAGCACCACCTCGGCGGCTACACCACCTGGGCCGCGCGCACCGCCGGGCTGGAAGTCGAAGCCGAGCCGCGCATCGTCGAGACCGTCCTCGGTCTGCTCGAAAAAGTCTCCGGCGAAAAGCGCCGCCCGCTCGCCGACTCGCACGGCCCCTACGCGCAAGCCGTCCTCGCCTCCCGCCCGCTGAGCTACTGGCGCCTCGACGAAATCCAACCACCCATGGCGCGCGACGCCACCGGCCACGGCCACCACGCGCAGTACGAAAACGGCATCGCCATGTATCTCCCCGGCGCGCAGGCGCGCGCCGACGCCATCTCGGCCATCCCGGAGCGGCCCTCGACTTTCTCCGGCCCACAAATCAACCGCGCACCCCATCTCGCCGGCGGACGCCTCCGCGCCGAACTCCCCACGCTCGGTCGCACCTACAGCGTCGAGTTGTGGTTTTGGAACGCCCTTCCCGGCAGCGTCCGTCCCGTCGCCGGCCACCTTTTCTCGCGCGGCACAGCGGGCGACCCGTCCGCCGCAGGCGAACACCTCGGCCTGGGCGGCAGCGCTTCGCCGAACCTGACCAACCGGCTTTTCTTTTCCACCGGCACCACCGGCCCGCAAGCTCTCGCCGGGCGCACCGCGATCACCCTGCGCACCTGGCATCACCTCGTCTTCGTTCGCGACGGGGCGAAAGTGCGGGTCCATCTCGATGGCCAGGCCACGCCGGAGATCGAGGGCGAAGCCGACTGGACGGTGCGCGACAACACCCCATCCATTTTCCTGGGCGGACGCTGCGACGGATTCGCCAACTTCGAGGGTCGCCTCGATGAAGTCGCACTCTATGATCGAACACTCACCCCCGAGGAGATCGCCGCCCACTTCCGAGCCTCGGGCCGCCCCGCTGCCCCCTAGACCAGTCCCCTCATGAAAACCGCCTGCTTCGTTGGTTGCCTCCTCGGCACTTTGAATGAAACCGTGGCCGGAATGCCCTTGGAGCGGCACACTCCAGGGTGCCGAACGGCTAATCATCGGCACCCTGGAGTGCGCCGCTCCGGGCGGCAGTTTTTCTTCAAAGGCGCCAGGACCGGAGCGCCCGCCGAGCCGTCAACTATCGAGACAATCGCGGACCGCGCGGACCAGAACATCGGGCTTGCAGGGCTTTTCGAGGAAGCTGAAGCGCTCGTCGAGCGGCGCGGTCTCGGTGGCGAAGTCGGAGCTGTAGCCGCTGGAGAAAATCACCTTGAGGTCGGATTTTTCGGCCTTGCCCACGCCGATCCGCGCATCCACGGCTTCGAGTTCATCGAAAGCGGCGTCGATGCGCTTCGCCATCCGCGCGCGCTTCTCCCGCGCCAATGCTTCCCCATCAGCCGCGCGCCGGGCGAGCAGGCCGTGCTCGGGAATCAGCTCCAGCAAATCTTCCAGAGGCCGCTGATAGGCGTTCCCCTTCTCCTCCATCCGGGCAAATTCGACTCGATCACAGCGCAACCGTCGAAACCGGGCATGAGCCAGCCGGTGAGGACGCGCTGGAGCAGCCGCACGTTGGGTTCTTCATCGTCGATGACGAGGATCTTGCAGGCATGCACCGCATCCAGCGCCGCCGGAACCTCCGGTGGAGGGAGACTCGCCGGCGGCTCGATAGTCGCGTGGTTTGTTTCCATGGGCTCCGCGAACTCCCGCGATGATCACGCCTCCGGGGAGGCGGAGAGCCGTTCGATCGTTCCGAGGGTTTTTCCCCAGCCGGTCAGGCCGCAATGATTTTGTTGCGAATGGCGTAGCGCACCAGGTCGGCAAAGGAATCCAGCCGCAGCTTGCGCATGGTCGCGGCCCGATGGGTCTCCACGGTCTTGATGCTGATCCCGAGGGTCGCGCCGGCTTCCTTGTTGCTCTTGCCTTCGCCGAGCAGTTGCACGATTTCCCGCTCGCGCGGGGTCAGGCCCTCCGTCTTGTCCTTGCCCGGACCGGTCGCGCCGTCGAAGTAGCGGGCAAAGACCACCTCCGAAATGCGGCTGGTGAAGTAATGCTTGTGCTGGCCCAGCGCCCGGATCGCCGCGACCAGATGCTGCGCGAGGTCGGATTTTAAAATGTAACTGCGCGCGCCTGCGGCGAAGACATCGTGAATCACCTGATCGCTCTCCTCGCCGGTAAAGATGAGCACTTCGGTCTTCGGCAGCGCCCGCTTGATCTGCCGCGCAGCCTCCAGCCCGTTAAGTTCGGGCATGCCGAGATCGAGCACGACCACATCCGGCCGCAGTTTTCCGGCGAGAGCGACGGCTTCGCGACCATCGACGGCTTCCCCGCAGACTTCCCAGCCCTGTTCCTTGTCGATCAGCATCCGCACGCCATGCCGGATTACTTCATGATCGTCGGCGAGTAGAATGCGGAGTTTTTGCACAGCGGTGTGTTCTGGTGATTGACGCGGTCAATTCGAGTCTTACCGCCAAACCCGGATGAACCATCACAGGGACATTCCACAATGCGAGGGGTTTATTCCCGGCGGCTTGCGCAGCCAGGTTCCCTCCACTTTCACCGATTCGGAGGAAGCGCCCCGGCCCTGCCGACCTCGCTCCGACTCGGGGTTTACCAGTAGCGGGGAAGTCCACACAACGCACGATGCCGCGGGCACCCGGCGCGCTATCTTCCTTTGTCCGAATGAACATCCTGATCGCCGACGACGACGACATCACCCTGCTGCTCCTCAGCTCCACGCTGGGGAAACTCGGGCACGAGGTGCATGAGGCGGCCAACGGGCGCGAAGCGTGGGACGCCTGGCACAGCGGCGCGTTTCCGCTCATCATCTCCGACTGGTTGATGCCCGATCTCGATGGGCCGGGCCTCTGCCGCCGCATCCGCGCCGAGCCGCGCACCGACTACACCTACATCATCCTGCTCACCTCTCTTTCCGGAAAGACCAACTACCTCGAAGCGATGACCGCGGGCGCGGACGATTTCATCACCAAGCCTTTTGAAAAGGATGCCTTCGCGGCGCGCGTACGTGTGGCCGAGCGCATCCTCGGTCTGCACGCCAGCCTGCGCGCGGCGAACACCGATCTCGAGCGCCGCGTCCGCGAACGCACCGCTGAACTCGAAACCGCACTCCACGCCAAGGACGAGTTTCTTTCCCGCGCGAGCCATGAGTTGCGCACGCCGATGCACCAAATCCTCGGCTTCGCGCAGCTCCTGGAAATGGACCCGCTCGCACTCGAACAAAAGGAAAGCGTCGGCCAAATCCTGTCCAGCGGCGCCCACCTGCTGTCGCTCATCGACCGCATTTTGGAAGTCTCCCAATCCGGCTCCAGTGACCTGAGCTTCCTCGCCACCCCGAGCGGGAGAGCGTTCGCCGGAAGAACTGAGGTTCGGCGTGACGCCCCTCCACCGCTCCACCGCTAAAGCGATTTTTAAAACGACTCGATCTGGGGATGTGAAGCGGGTTCCGCGGATGTGGGCTCCGTTCGATGAATGAGCCCACACCGTCCGCCAATTGACCAGGCGCTCGACAAGGACATAGGTGGGCGCGATCCGGTGTCGCGGATCGTTTGGTGCGCAGTGGTTGCGGCACGAGCTGTGGAAATTTCCACTCTCACTGCGGCGAGGTCGGTGATGTTGTCGAACGCTTTCTCCGCCACGCGGTGCTCGACACCCCGCGCGCGCCCGAATGCGAGGTGCTTTCGAGCGCACGCCGCTTCCCCCAGGTCATCCCCGCCGTGAAATTTAATCGGGCGGACGGGACCGCAACCGTCTCCTGCGAAGAGATCGAAGACTGCGTGCGGATCAATGTCGCGGATACCGGGCGCGGTATTTCCGCCCCGAACATGGCGAAGTTATTCGTGCCCTTCGAGCGCCTCGACGTCGGCGACACCGTCGTCGAAGGCGCGGGCCTCGGGCTGTCGCTGTCCAAGCACCTCGTCGAAGCGATGGGCGGGCGGATCGGCGTCGAAAGTGTGCCCGGCGAGGGAGCGGCCTTTTGGGTGGAACTGCCGCTCGTCCAAGGGACGCCCGCCACGACCACGCGCAAGCTCGGCGCCCGCATTCCGTGCGTCGCGGAACTGCCGCGCACCATCGCTCCCCGCACCTTGCTCTCCATCGATGACAATCTTTCCAATCTTCGCCTCGTCGAGCGCATCCTCGCGCGGCGGCCGGAGGTAAAACTGGTCTCCGCGATGCAAGGCAGCATCGGCCTCGAACTTGCACGCCAGCATTTGCCCGATCTCATCCTGCTCGACCTCCACCTGCCGGATATTCAGGGAGACGAAATCCTCCGCCAACTGCGCGCCGATCCCCGGACGGGGCAGCTCCCGATCATGATGATCAGCGCCGACGCCACCTCCGCGCAAAATCGAGCACCTCCTGGCCTCCGGCGCCCGCGACTATCTCACCAAACCGCTCGACGTGCGCCAATTCCTCGCCGTGGTCGATGCGACCGAACCGCGCCCCACGCAACCGGCCCCGATCTCGTCACGAATCGGCGGCCGCGCCTTCAAATCTCTTTGCCACGGAAGTCTCGCGGCGCATAGTACGGGTGTCCTTTTAGAGCAGGAAAATTTTGGGATCGCGCCTTCATCCGCCTCGGTGGGTGATGCGTTTCCACAGAAAGATATGACGAGGCCGGTCTGACGTCCCCGTCTCCCTCCAGAGTTTGCGAGGTATTCCCGCGTTATTGCGCCCGTAGCTCAGTTGGATAGAGCAGCGGATTTCTAATCCGCCGGTCGTGGGTTCAAATCCCGCCGGGCGCACCACTCGACAAGGCCACCTTCTTTTTGAACATCGGGACGGCGAATGGGAGACGAGCCCCTATTATGACATGGTCACGATCACCCAGCGGAGCAGTAAAGGCTGCGGTCGTGCGACGATGATTGACAAAGAGAGTGCCTGGGCATTTTACGCGCAGTGGATTCGCAGCGGGAGGGGTGACGAGGTTCCTCGGCGGCCTTGCGAGCGTTCTGCCCCCGCACGGCCACCACGACCTAAGCGTTCAATTGTCCAGAAATGACCGTGCGTTTCGATTTAGACCGATGCCCCCTCGTCAACCAGCGGCGTGAAATGTTCCCACCCGTGAACCGTGAACGAATCCTCATGGCGGTTTGCCGGTAGTTTCCGAAAAGTCGGGCGGACGAAAGGCTCCGATCGGTTTCGCCTAGCTGTCGTGCCGAGCGGCAGAGGCGGATCGCCAAGTCGGAACTCGCCGGAATCCGGGCGAAGATGAAGGCTCGCTTCAAAAAGGTGCGCCGATATACGCCAGTAAATAACGCACAATACGATTTTAATCAGCGCATAATACGCTACTATCCCACGCGTGAAACCGCTCTCTTCTGACAACCTTGAACAGGCGCTGACCGCGCTCGCAGGCTTCCTCGAAGAAGCGGGCGCCGAGCGTGAGTCCTTCGTGGTCATCGACGGCTCGGCCTTGATTTCGCTCGGGCTGATCTCCCGCACGACCCGGGATGTGGACATCATGGCCGTCGTGGACGCGGAGCGCGGCCTCGTCGATCCCCGTCCCCTATCCGATGCGCTGCAAGCGGCCGCCGAAGGAGTCGCCCGGGAATTGCAGCTCGACCCCCACTGGCTCAACACCGGACCCGCCGATCAGGTGCTGGCCGCACTCCCCGATGGCTTCCTCTCGCGTCTCACGCAGCGCGACTACGGCCCGGCGTTCACCATTTTCCTGCCCGACCGCTTCGATCTCATTCACCTCAAGCTCTTCGCTATCGTGGATCAAGGGCGCGGACGCCACTCGGCGGATCTCGCCGCGCTCCGCCCGACGGACGACGACCTGCTCACCGCCGCCCGCTGGGTGCTCACGCAGGACGCCGGCGAAGTCTTCCCCCGCATCGTGCGCACCGCCTTCAACGACCTCGGCTATGGACACCTCGTTGCCCGACTTTAGAGCGCGCTGCCTGGAGGCCACGCTCGATCTGCTTTGGCGGCAATGGTGCAGCCTCGGCGTGGCCGGTCATGCCGCACCGGCGTCCGAGACCCGGCTCATCGACCCCGAAGCGCTCCTGCTCGCCACCGCCTCCATGGGCCGCCATGAGCCGCGCCTATTCGACGAAGCTCTCGACTGGCTGGGCAGCTACGGCTCGCTCATCAATCTCCAGCGGCTGAAAAATCTCCAGCAAAACACCGGCCTGGGAGATGACCGCGTCGTCCGCAGCATCGCCGACTGGCTGGCCGCCCACGGCGCCCAGCCGCGTTGGAAAGCGCTCGCCGGGCGCGACCGGAGTCGGGCGCAGGTGCAGCCGTTGTTCCTCGGGATCAAAGGTCCCGCGTCGCGCGAATCCGACCCCACCTTTCTCGCCCACGGGTTGGAGCGAAGCCCCTTCCAGCCGCGCGGTCTGAGCCGCGC
>Ga0105047_10011940_pt1 | contig 14046 bp, 13 predicted proteins | sample MAT04_FD_78384 | JGI IMG/M metagenome (GOLD analysis project Ga0105047, IMG submission 78384) | Freshwater microbial communities from Lake Fryxell liftoff mats and glacier meltwater in Antarctica - MAT-04 (megahit assembly) | ecosystem: Environmental > Aquatic > Freshwater > Ice > Liftoff...
GATCACGATCTGGTCGAAGCGATCCTTGCGCTTCATCAGGTTGCCGAGGATGCGGATCAGATCGCCACGCACGGTGCAACAGATGCAACCATTGTTCATCTCGAAGATCTCTTCTTCGGCCTCCAACACCAGCGCGTCGTCGATGCCGACCTCGCCGAACTCGTTCTCGATCACAGCGATCCGCTTGCCGTGCTGAGCCGTGAGAATGTGGTTCAAAAGGGTGGTCTTGCCCGCACCGAGGAAACCGGTGAGCACCGTGACGGGAACCTTCGAGTCGACTGTCATGTCTGAATGATAACAGTTCCTATTCTGATTCACGCTCCCAATCCTGCCTCGGTCGGTCGTTTCCGGCGGTGGTGGCGTGTGGCTCGGGATGGTGTCCACCAACCCTTCAGGGGCACCAGCTGCTGGTCAGGCCCAGGGGCCGTTGCCGGTCACTCGTTCGACCGAGATCCGTACGATGCGGCCAGGGGGCGGATCGTCCATCGGTGGGAACTTGACGCCCGCACCCAGGAATCGCGGTGCCAGTTCCTGCAGTAGCTGCGGGGCTCCGCCTTCGCTCACGGTCGCCGTACCATGGAGCACTGCGTACCGCAGTAAACCGGGCCCGGCAGTACCGGTGAGTTCGACACTGACTGCGACGCGCCCGTCACGTTCGAGGTTACGGATCTTCTGCCCGGCTCCGAGGTGGGCGATCAACAGATCGTCACCGTCGCGCCCCAGCCAGATCATGCTGATCTGCGGGGCGCCATCGGGGCCGATGGTGACCAGGTGTCCGTGGACGCCATCGTCGATTGCCTGACGCAGTTCGGGGTGCAGTTCCACGACGGCAACCTTACGCGCTCCCCGAGCCCTCGTCGGGCTAGGTCATCTTCCCGATGTGCGCCGTCACGGACTCATGAACGATGGCTCCAGGCCGGGCGGTCCGGCCGATTCCCAACAAGGAGATCATCATGACCATCACTCGAACCCGCAAGGTCGTCGTCATCGCCGCGATGGCGTCGATCGTCGGCGCAATAACCACCACCACGGCGTCGCCGGCCAGCGCTGACGGCGCTCCCGATCGGCCGATGTACTGCCAGGAGTCGCTGTGCCTCGTCGCAGTCAACCCGATCACCGACACCGACGGCGACGGCGTCAGCGACGTGGATGAGAAGGCCGCCGGGACCGATCCCTCCGACCCGAACAGCAAGCCGCCGGTGCTCGATCTCACCGTATTGGCGTCGATCGGCAAACTGCCTTCGTTCGAGGGTCGCTTCACCGAGATCATGGCACTGCCGACGACTGCACCCGATGGGACCTCGCTGGTCGGCGGCCTCCCTGCAGGTGTTGCGACACCCACCGTCCGCCGTGGGTTCGAACAACTCGGGCTGAGCTCGTCGCTGATGGCGTCGTTCGGGCTCGACTCCACCCTTGGTGTTCGCGTCTCGGCCGACCCCAGCGCACTGCTTGGTCAACCCTTCGGAGGCGGCGCGAATCGCTTCGTCGGCGGCATGAACGTCGCGCTGGTGAGTGCCGGTGACGACGGCCTCGCGCCGATACGTTCGACAATGTCGAACTCCCTGGGTGCGTTGTCGCCGAACATTGGCAAGGCACACACGGGCGGCGACTTCAACCTCCTCGGAAAGGGCACGACCGTATGGGAGCGCACCTACGACGATGGCAGCAAGGACGTCCAGGTCACGGGGAAGGACGGCACGATCAAGCAGACGAGCTACGACGGCAAGGAGCCGACTGGCACCGCTACCAGAACCCCGATGACGACGAAGACGAACGCGGACGGTTCAACCACTACGGGGTTCAACACAGTGTCGACCAATGCGGAGAACAACACACGCACGACCGGCGGCACGACCACGACGAAGAACACGGACGGCAGCTCCACCACACAGACGGTGAACACCACGGTGCAGTACGACAAAGATGGCAATGTGCTCGGCTCGACGACCGTGGCCACCGTCACTTCCACCAACGCTGAGGGCGAGTCGACGAGCACCACGACGGCACAGGAGTGTTCGGCGTCCGGCTGCTCGACGCCGGTGACGACGACGAGCACTCAGGGATACATCGCTTCCGACATCGACACCAGCGTCGTGTGGCTGACACCGGGCGATGTCGCCCACATCGTGACGGTCGCCACGGGCTCCAACACCACCCCGGGCCCGAGCGAAGGCGTGGTCGTGGACGACGGCTGGGAGCCGTCGAACCCATGGACTGTGATCGCCCTCGTCGACCAGGACCTGAACCAGACGACGGTCTTCGTGCAGCCCCGCATGCCTGGTGCCCAGCCTCGCACCGACCCCGACCTGGATGAGATCATCGGCGCAATCACCGCAGGCGCATGCGTGAGGTGCCCGACGTGACGTGACATGACGTGACGTGACATGAAGTGCGACAGAGCGGTGGTGGCGATGCGGGGACTGAACGCATCGCCACCACCGTCGCGTCTAGAATTTGGGTTCATGGCTGCTACCAAAACGTCCCGTACTCGCCCGGACGAGTACTTCGTGGTGGTGATCGTCGACGGCACCGAACGCAAACTGGAGGTGCCCGACATCGCCAGCGGGGAGGCGCTCGCCGAGCAGATCCTGTCCGCTGCGGAACGACGCGAGACCCTGCGCCTGGTGATCTCCGAGCGTGACGGCAAGGGCCTCGTGCCGATCGGCGCGATGGTGATCGACTTCGCAGGCGTCACTCAAACCGTGGTCATCGTCGACCGCCGAGCGATGGTCGGCGGGTCGGTCGGTATCAAGCGTTGAGCACGCCGAGGCCACGGGCCTCGTGAACGGCGGCTCCGCGTGTGCTCACCCCCAGTTTCGTCAGGCAGTGTTCGACGTGGACGCCGACTGTTCGGGTGCTGATCGACAAACGGTCAGCGATCTCCCGGTTCGTGAAACCTTCGGCCACCAACGACAGGACTTCGAGTTCCCGTTGCGTCAGCGGCCCACCGATCCGGCGGACCGTCCGCCGACCACCAGCTTCGACGATCGCGGTATCGACGATTGTGACGAGTCCGGGCGCCGACAAGCGGTCGAGTTCGCGGCGAAGGGTGTCGAGTACGCGGAGATCGCGATCAACCCTTGCCAACTCAACGCGGCAGCGCCACGCGTTGATCGGCGACGGTAGGCCTTCCCAGGCGCTGGTGGCGTCCAGCCAGGCCTGACGGTCACCCTCGCGCCATGCCGCGATCTCGGCGTTGAGCGCAGCCGTTTCGCGGCCGACCGGGACCACATCGATCGGGTTCGCCGGCACCCCGCCGGCGCGCCAAATCGTGAGCTGAAGGCGCAGCGCGGCAAGCGCGTCGTCTGCGGTCACCGCCACCAACCCCTCCTCCGCCCTGGATCTGGCCGCGACCAGATCTCGCCGAACGAGCGCGAGTTCGGCTCGTTGGAGGGCCCACTCTGCGGCGACTGTCGGATCATTCAGGACGAGCGCCCGAGCCACCTTCTCGAGTCGTTCTTCCGCGCCCCGGGTGTCACCTCGAAGGATCGCGATCTCCGCCGAGAGGAGTGTGAGCAGTGCGTCGGCGTCGGCGGAACGAGTTCGGCTCCGATCTGATTCGATCGCTGCGCTGGCCGCGTCGAGCCGACCCATGAGGGTCAGGGCTACGGCCCGCGCGACGCCCAGTTGATCGCCGAGCCAACCGATGTTGCGGGCATCGAGCCGACCGAGTTCGTCGGTCGCCACCCGTACGACGTCGGCCGGCCGCCCAGCTCGCCACAACACGTACACCTTGTTGCTGGCAATTCGGCTCTCGGTGACGAGATCTCCTGACCTCTCCGCATTCGCCAACGCCTCGTCGAATCTGACCAGGGCGCCATCGACGTCGCCGGCCAACGCTTGCGCCAACGCCAGCGCTGCAGTCGCAGCCGCGACTGCAGCGTCATCCCCGCAGGCGGTCGCGACGTCGAGCGCTTCGCCCCCGCGACTCACCGCCGCTCGTCGGTCGTCGAGGACCAACCGGAGTGCATCCAATGTCAGGACGTCGGCGCGCTCGACCGACGGCGTCACGGAGACATCTGCGATCGCGAGTGCCGCATCGAGGAAGTCGTCTGCATCACCCGAACCGGCCTCTCGGCATGCCCGATACCGCAGAACGAGAAGCCCCATGCGCGTCAGGTCATCGCCCCGAGACAGACCTGCGAGCAGCGCGTCGGCAAGCCGATCGGCCTCGGCCCACTCGCCGGACGCCACGGACCAGCTCGCGGCGAGGTGGCCAACTCGTTGCAAAACCTCCGGGCCGCCGGTGTCGATGCTCCGTCGCAGCCAGCCCGCAGCCGTGGCGATCGCGCCGGTGTCCTTGGCGGATCGCGAGGCGACTTCCCAGGCCGTTGCGGCGAGTTCGTTGCGACCGGCGGTTTCCCAGGCCATCGCTGCCGCACTCCACGCACCGACCTGCTCCAAGACGGCGGCCACGGCCGCAGCGACAGGTTCCAATCGGTGATGGAGTAGTCCGTTGGCAGCCTCCACCCACACACCATCGACCAGAGCGACGTCGTCGACGCCGATGTTGACGCCAATGTCGACGACACCGTGGGCGACGAGTCGGCCCAGCACACTCGGGTCGAGGTCGCATGCATCCACCAACGAATGAACCGAGACTGCTTCGTCGGCGAGCCCGATCGCCGACACCAACGTCGCAGCATCCGGATCGATCGACGTGAGCATCCGAGCGAGGGTGTTCGTCGGGCCGCTGGATGCCGCCAATGCCAACGCAACACCTGGCCGACCACCCGAAGCAGCAACGATCATCTCGACATCGGCGGCCCCGGTCTCCGTCACGAGCCTGCGGATCTCGTCGTCCGCGAGCGGTTCGAGTCGGATGAGCGTCGAGGAGGAGGACGACTCATCGAGCTCAGCGCGACCCGCAAGGAGGACCAGCACGGGCGCGTCGTACGACAAGCGCCCCACTGCGTCGAGGAGCCGCGTCGTTGATGCGTCCGCGGCATCGAACCCGTCGACGACCAGCACCAACGGGGCTCGGGCCGCAGCCTCACGAATGCGGGTCACCAACCCGCCGAGAAGAATCGTCGTCACAGTTGGGTCGTCGCTCGTGTTGCGAACCTCGCCGAGCCAACCGCTCACTCCGCCGGGGCACTGACTGAGCAAACCGGCAAATGGCTCGAATGGAAGGCCTGCTCGGCGCGAGCAGGCCCCGAACCACCATTCGTGGTCGAGGCGGCGGCGGGTGAGCTGCTCCCGGAAGGTCGTGAGGAGGCGAGATGTCCCGACGCCTGGCGGCCCATCCACGCGGATCGTCCGCGAGGATCGTTCCCGACGGGTTGCATCGAACGCGTCGAGGAGATGAGCCAGCTCGTCACTTCGTCCGATCATCTGTCCGATCGACTCCACCGAGCCAGTGTGCCATACGACCTTGCAGCTGACGTCGGCGGCGCGAAGGCGGCACGATCTGTCGCGACGACGAAACGATACGACGCAGTGGTGATCGGTGCAGGCCTTGGTGGTGCCTGGATGAGGGCTGGCCGCACCGGACGATCAGACCACGTGAAGCCCACCCCCGGGACTAGGACGCTGGCCTCCCCCTCTCGGGTGTGCTGGCACCACATTCGAGACACCTGTCTGTCTCCTGGCCTCACAGATCGCCGATCCGTACCGTCGATCGCAGGAGTTCGCACACACTCGGCGAGCTCCGGTGACGACAGGGAGACGGTCATGAACAGATCCATCAACGCCTTACTGATCGCCGGCGCAGCAGTACCCCTGCTGACGTTTGCAGGGTGCGGTTCCGACGACTCGAACGCCGGCAACACGGCGGCGTGCAACACCTGGATCGCTGCCGATGGAGCAGTCACCAGCTACCTGTTCACCGGCGAGGGCGACACCGACTCGCTGAACGCCGCCCTCGATGCCGCGATCGCGGCCGCCGACCCGGACATCAAGCAGACCATGACCGATCTCAAGACCGAAGCACAGCCGCAGTTCAACGACCCCGAATCGGAGGCATCGGACAAGACGCTGCAGCTCTACGGTGCAGCGATTGCATGGGCCGGTAAGTCTTGTGACGTGGACAAGATCGACGTCACGGCGAAGGACTACAAGTACGAAGGCATTCCGGACAAGATGTCGACCGGATACCACGTCGTGAATTTCTCGAACGAAGGCCAGGAACAGCACGAGATGTTCGCCTTCAGGATCAACGACGGCGTCACCGAGTCGCTCGATGAGATTTTCAACCTGCCCGAGGAGGAGGTCTTCGGCAAGCTCACACCGGTGAACGCCTCATTCGCCTTCCCGGGCAAGAGCGACACGGGATCGTGGAACCTGACAACGCCAGGCAAGTACGCCGTAGTCTGTTTCATCCCGGTGGGCTCGATCGGCGAGACCGAAGGTGATGGGCCGCCACATCTCGCGCAGGGCATGCGACACGAGTTCACGGTGTCGTGATCTCAGAGGCTGATGACGGTGCCCTCGATGGCCACATCGACCCGCAGTCCGTCGGGCACCGTCAGTCCGCTGCGCAACGCCATCACCTGATCGTCGGTGCGTGACGGATCGTGGTGGAAGAGCAGCACCCGGCCCGCGCCGCACCGATGACCGAGCGTGATGGCGTAGTCGGCGGCAGCGTGCCCCCAATTGGCGCGTGCCGAGAGCTCGTGGGCTGTGTACTGCGCGTCGTGAATGAGCAGGTCGACCCCGTCAGCCAGTGCGAGGGCGGCGGGATGGAGCTCGCCCAGTCCGTCGGTGCCCGGTCCCAATTCCTGTGGTGCATGGTCGGACAGGTAGGCGATGGTGCAGCGGCCGTCGGACACGCGAAGGCCCATTGTGCGTCCACCCTTGTGCGGGATGTCGCAGGCGGTGACTGTGAAGTGTTCCGTCTCGAACGTCCCCTCTCCGTAGCTCTCGAACGACCAGTCGCCGCGCAGCATGCCGGGCGTGATCGGGAAGAACGGTGGCGACATCATTCGTGTCAGCAGTTCTTCGGCGTCCGTTCCCTGCTCGGGCACCATCACACGGACCCGGGAATCGGGTCGATCGCCGGCAGGGAAGAACGGCAGGCCCATCATGTGATCCCAGTGCAGGTGACCGATGAGCAACGTGCCACGGAAAGGCTCGCCGCCGAGCAACTGCGACAACGCCCGCAGGCCGGTGCCCGCATCGAGCACCAGCGACGGATGCTTCTCGGCATCGTGGCTGATGGCCACGCACGACGTGTTGCCACCAACCTTGGCGAACTGCTCGCCCGGCGACGGCGTCGAACCGCGAACACCGCAAAAATGGACCTGCACCGTCCCCATGTTAGCGAGGCACTCTGTGCTCACCGACCGACCGGTTCGCGATGCGTAGTATCGGCGACGTGAGTATTCGCGTCGCCGTCGCCGAAGACAACGCGCTGCTGCGCGACGGGTTGGCGCGTCTGATCGACTCCACCGACGACTTCGAGCTGGTCGGCACCGCCGGCGACTACGACGAACTACTCGCCCTGGTCACCGCCAGCACACCAGACGTGGTGGTCACTGACATTCGCATGCCGCCCACTGGTACCGACGAGGGCATCAGGGCCGCGGCGGCGTTGCGTACCAGTCACCCCGACATCGGTGTCATCGTGCTCAGCCAGTTCGTCTCCCCGGCCTATGCGCTCGCCTTGCTGTCGGAGGGCTCCGCGAGACGCGGCTACCTGCTGAAGGACCGCGTCGCCGACGTCGACGACCTCGTCGCCGCGATACGTGTGGTGGCTGCCGGTGGCGCCGTCATCGACCCTCAGGTCGTTGAGCAGCTGGTCACGTCGTCCTCCAGATCGTCGAAGACCCCCATCGACTTCCTCACTCCGCGCGAGCGCGAGGTGCTGGGCGAGATGGCGTTGGGGAAATCGAACGCGGCGATCGCGGCGACGCTCGTGCTATCCGAGCGTGCTGTCGAGAAGCACATCAACTCCATCTTCTCCAAGCTGCATCTCAGCGAGGAACGCGACGTGAACCGGCGCGTGGCGGCTGTGTTGCTGTACCTCACCGATGGTGATGCTGGCAACACCCCGGACGCCGTAGCAGCACGGTTTCCCTCGCGGGGTTGAGGCGCGACGATGAACCCCTCATGGAGGTTCTTCTGATGGAGCAGGTGGGCGGCGACCAAGAAGCCGATGCCCGAGTGGTGGACGTGCTGGTGGTCGATGACCAGGCACCCTTTCGGGCGGCTGCCCGTGCCGTGATTGCGCGTGTGCCCGGGTTTGAGTTGGTGGCCGAGGCCACCTCCGGGGAGGAGGCGGTCGAGCTGGTGGGCCGTCTGCGACCGGCCGTGGTGTTGATGGACATCAACATGGGCGTGATGGATGGCCTGGAAGCGACCCGCATCATCACCACTGCGTATCCCGACACCTTCGTCGTCCTCGTCTCCACGTACACCGAGGCCGAGATGCCGCCCGCCGCCCGCACGTGTGGTGCGGCGGCGTATGTGAACAAGGACGAGCTCTCGCCGCGTGCGCTGCGTCGTCTGTGGGAGGCCGGCGGCGACCCCACCTGGTGCGGCTGGGCCTGACGGACGTGGGCGCAGTTGGTCTGTGGGTTCGTTCCACGCTGCGCCGGAGCTGGGGGCCACCGCAATGCTGGCCCTGCTGGCCCTGCTGGCCGGGCTGACAGCGGGTGTCGTCGGTGTCGTCGGTGTCTCCGTTCAGGTCTGCGCGTCGGGCCGACGATGCAGTCGCGCGGCACGCCGAACGTAGCCGCAGCTATGACCTGACCCGCTCCGGCGTGCCCACCCGAGGTGCCAGTGCCAGATTCGTTTGATGCCTATCTCACGCAATGCGTCTCGCCGGAGGTCACTTCCCGATTCCTCGCGAAGGTGGTCGCCTCTCTCCCTGACGTAGAGAGATCGACGACCCTCCGGACGATTGTCGGAGCGGTGCTCGATCCATCTGCCCGCAACGGCTGGGGCCACGCAGGGATCGTGTATGCCGTTGCGGGTGACGATCCGTTGGGAATGTGGCGGCGCGCGGTGGTCATGAGTGGGCGCTGCGCGGACCCAGTGGCAACCGACGAGGTGCTGATCGGTGAGAGGGCGGCACAGGTACTGGGCGTGACTGTGGGCGATGTCATCGACCTCGCCTCGTGGAGGCTAGCGCTCTGACCACATGGGTTGGTAGGTCGCGTCCTGCCGACTGCTGCTGCCGGCTTTTCCGGGCGTGCTGCGTCCCGAGAAGAGACATCCCGGACTCCGGAACTGACCACACCCAGAACCAGCTCTGGGACCATCGCTGCCCAGAAAGTCCTTGCGCACACAAATGGGTGCATTCCGTCTCGGTTGGCGGACTTGGTGTTCGACGGTCCAGAAATGGCGCCGCATACCCGCGAACGTTCGTGGTCAGAGCACTCGACAGCATTGACGCCCGCGGGAACGGCTCCGCAGACCACGCCGTTCGAGTCGACAGTTGTCGGTATCGCCCGGACCGGCGACGACATGCAGAGCGCGGAAGGCGAGGACCTCACTGACGCCACCTCCCGACGCGATCAAGTCGTGCTCCTCTCGCCGTATGATCCGCTGGGCGTCGCCGGCCGGCTCGAGTAGAGCACCCGATTCGGTTCGACTGGCCCGTGCTGTGCCGTGCTTGCCGCATTGGGCATGACCACACGGCAGCGACACCACGTCGGTCGTGGCGCCGGCATCGTCATCGTTGCCGTCAGCATCTGGTCGGTGTGCCGGCGGGGCTGGTGCTGGGCCGTTGGGTGTGGCAGGTCGTTGCCCGTCGCGTCTTCACCCGCTCGGGCCCGGTGATGCCATGGGCACCCACGCTGTTGGCACCACTGATCGCCATCCTCGTGACCTCGTACTCGCCATCGCGCACGAGGAAGGTCTCGTGCCGGAAGCCGCTGCGGTCGTTCGTGCCGAGCCGCTTGAAATAGTTGCGCCACACGGCGAGATGCGGATCGTCCCTGTCCTTCGCAAACGCTTCCGGTTGTTCGAACGGCGGTCACTCACACCGTCATCGCGCCAGTGGAAGCGACCCGCGGACGGTGGTGCCCGAGCCGGGCGCGCTCACCACCTGCAGGGTGCCACCGAACGAGCCCATGCGGTCGCGCATGTTGATGAACCCATGGCCACTGTCGGCGCTGCTGGCGGCGTCGAACCCGGGGCCGTCGTCGACGACCTCCCAGTTCAGGGTGTTCTCGTCCTCCCACACCTTCACCATCGCGCTGGCAGTCTCCCCGGCGTGTTTGCCCGCGTTCTGTAGTGCCTCCATGCAGCAGAAGTACACGGCGGCCTCGACATCCTGTTCGTGACGGTCGACGGTGATCTCTGCGCCGGTGGGAAGTGAGGCGCGAGCCGCGGCGGCAGGGAGTGCTTCACCCAACCCTCCCGACATCAGCAGCGGCGGGAAGATGCCATGGGCAAGGGCACGGAGCTCGGCGATGGCCTGTTGCAGGTCGCCGCGGATCTCGTCGATCATTGCTTCGGCGTCGGCCGGATCGTCGACGACCGAGTCCTTCGCCAGGCGCAGCTTCACCGCCAACGCAACCAGGTGCTGCTGTGCCCCGTCGTGGAGGTTCCTCTCCAGCTTGCGGCGCTCCGCGTCGCCGGCGGCGACGATGCGTACGCGCGACGCGCGCAGTTCCTCGTTCGAGTCACGCAGTTCGTCCAGTGAGGCTTGCAGCGCAGTGTCGAGTTGCACGTTGTGCAGCGCCAGTCCAACTTGGCGGGCGAGTTCGGTGAGCACGCGGTCGTCCTCGTCGGTGAAGGCTGCGCGGTCGATCGGCCGCTCGCACACGATGAGGCCGAGCAGTTCGCCGCTGTGCGCGATGGGTGCAACTCGGACGACGGTCCCTCTTGTGTCGACGAGGCCGGGCAACCATATGTCGAGCCATGTTCCGCCGGAGACGCCAGCTCGGCTGACGACGGTGCGTTCTTTGTCGCCGACCGTGTACGGCTGCGCTCTACGGTGCGGCACCATTGCTGCGACCTCGTAGTAGCCGCCGGCGCCGGTCCAGATCTGTGCGCTGCTCAACTGCATCGACTTGCGCAGCGTCTCTGCAAGTTGCAGCAGCAGTTCGTCGAGAGGGATCGCACGTGTGAGACGCGAGCCCCACGTGCGTATCGCTTCGTCGGGGGAGACCCGCTCCCCATAGACGACCCGGTTCGCGCGCTCGGTGAGCCATCCGCGCGCAGGTTGGTACGCAACCGCAGCGCCGGCTGCGGCAAGCATCGACAGCAGCAGCAGCGAACGCTCGCTGCCGTCTGGCTTGCGACCGAACGCGGCGAGCGCCAATACGTATGCCACGACGATGAGAGCGGTGAGACCGACCAGCGAGACGGTGTGCGTGAGCAACCTGTCCACCCTCGCCAACATGCGCGGCACAGTGCCGGCGGCGATGGCGAGCGAGATCAGGCCGGTGGCGGCGAGTGAGATCTCGACCTCGTGGTGGGGCCAGTCGGCGATCAACGACAACGCCAGAGACACGAGAGCAATCTCGGCGGCCACCACCGCGGCCCACCCGATCCATTGCATGCGTCGTTGGTCGACAACGCCTGCCGCGCGATAGTTGCTGTGTGCCGTCGGTCCGGCGGCGAGAGCCGCGACCCAGAGCAAGACGACCGGCCACACGATCAACGAGCTTCGGTCGGCCATCAGCGCCAGCCCCGTTGCGATTGCGATTGTATACCCGCCCAACACGACTCGACGGTGCCCGGGGCGGGCGAGGTGTCCGTCGGGCATCGTCAGCAACAGGTGGAACACGAGCGCTGGAGTGATGGTGGCGACGAGTCGCAGGCCGACGTCGGCGAGCACTGCGCCGGCGCCGTCGGGCTGGCGGTGAAGGTCGACACTCCACGACAGTGCACCGAGAGCGGTGGCCAGGCCGAACGCCTGCACGATCCCAGCGGCTGGGCAGTGGTGCCGGATCGCCAGCACGGCGCCCGCCAGGGCCCACAGGAGGGCAAGCGAAGCCAGGACCACCAGCATGACTGAGGCCTGCCGGCCGGCGACGGCGAGCGCAGCGCCGGCCATAGTCGCGCCCAGCGCGCAGGCGACGAGGCCGACGGTGGCGCCCGGCGAGCGGGCAGGCGCGACGGACGCGACGGCGCTGCGAACAGGAAGCACATCGGTGTTCATGCGGACCGCCCGCCCGCCAAGTTCGTCATCGTCACCCGATCAGCCCTCGACCGGCCGGTGGCCGTCATCGACCACGCGCCCGTCCTTCATCTGCACGATGCGCTGAGCGGCGTCCGCCACCGGCTGGTCGTGGGTGACGAGCAGGATCGTCTGGCCGCCGGAGTGGAGACGGGTGAACAGCTCGAGCACCTCCTCGCCACCCTCGGAGTCGAGCGCGCCGGTGGGCTCGTCGGCGAGCAGCAGGGTGGGCTCGTTGGCGAGCGCCCGGGCGATGGCGAGGCGCTGGCGCTGGCCACCTGACAGCGCAGTTGGTGATTGCTTGGCTTTGTCGCCGATGCCCAGCAGGTCGAGTAGGTCGCGTGCCCGTGTCTCGGCCGGGCGCCGCTTTCTGCCGGCGATGAGCGCTGGCATCATCACGTTCTCCAGGGAGGTCATGCCTTCCAACAGGTTGAAGAACTGGAACACGATGCCGATGTGCTGGCGGCGCATCAGCGCCAGCTCGCTCTCCGTCTTGCCGGTCAGGCCGACCCCGGCGACCGACACGTCGCCTTCGTCGGGCGATTCCAGGCCGGCGACGATGTTCAGCAGCGTCGACTTGCCGCAACCCGAGGGGCCCATCACCGCGACGAACTCCCCGCGCGTGATGGCGAGGTTCGCCCCGCGCAGCGCTCGCACCGGCGCGGTCTCTTGTTCGAACGTTCGGAAGACGTCACGTGCATCGACGACGAGATCGCTGCCCACATCGGTGCTGGCGGTCTCTGCTTCGCTGACGGTCATGATGCTGCCTCCTGAGTGGGTGCTTGTTGGCTGGGCGCGAGTGGGGTGTCGTGCTGCTGAGCGGCAGCGATCTTTCGTGGCCGGACTGGGTTGGAGCGCCCTTTGACGAGGTGCTCGCCGAGGTCTTCGGCTGCGGGCTTCGTGGAGAGCTGCTCCCATGTGATGTCGCTGACCACGATCTCTCCGTCGGCGGCGAACTGTTGCAGTCGTTGGCACAGGTTCACCGCATCGCCAACGACGGTGTACTCCAACCGTTCCTCGGAGCCGAGCAGGGCGGCGGCGACGTCACCCGAGGAGAGACCGATTCCCAACGGGAACGGTTCCAGTCCTTCCGCGATCCATTCCACGTTGACAGCCAGCTGCGCGGCATGCATTGCCGCTGCTGCCTTGAGGGCTCGGTCGGCGTGATCCCGCGACGGTTCAGGTGCCCCGAACACTGCCATCACTGCGTCGCCGACGTATTGCATGACCGTGCCTCCCACATCGAGAATGGCACGGTTCATCTCGGCCCGGTGACGGTTCAGCTGCTGGGCCAGCTTCGACGGGTCGGTGTGCTCGCTGATCGTGGTGTAGCCACGGATGTCACTCATCAGGACGGTGACGTTCAGCTGCTCGGAGTCGCCCGCATGCGCACCGCGCGCACGGATCCGGTCGGCCACGCCCGTGGGCAGCAATCGCGACAGCGATTCGCCCTGCTCCTCGCGGGAGATGATTGCAGTGTGCATGCGTTTGAGCCGATCGAGTGCGCCAGCTGTTCCAGCGGACACCCCCTCTGCGAGCCGCAGGAACAAGCCTTCTACGCGTGCTTCCACCGCGCCGGGGGTGGATTTCGTCGCCACCGCGATCGCCTTGATCGGTTTGCCTTCGGCCACCATCTCCAGCAACGCGTCGTCATCGGCATCGAGTCCACCGGTGCGCCGCACTGGATTCATCAGCGCACTCACCACCAGCGGGTCGAGCATCGACCCACCAGATGCCACCTCGCGGATTGCGCGGGCGAGCTGGTCGCCTTCGGCGATGCGGTCCTTCAACAGGTAGGCGTAGCCCGCAGCACCTTCCGAGAGCAGGGCGATCGCGTAGTCGGGGTCGTCGTACTGGCTGAGGATCACGATGCCGGTGCCGGGGTGGCGTTTGCGAATGAGCTTGCAAGCCTCGATTCCCTCACGATGGAAGTTGGGGGGCATCCGGATGTCGCTGACCACGACGTTGGGCGC
>Ga0105047_10011941_pt1 | contig 14046 bp, 12 predicted proteins | sample MAT04_FD_78384 | JGI IMG/M metagenome (GOLD analysis project Ga0105047, IMG submission 78384) | Freshwater microbial communities from Lake Fryxell liftoff mats and glacier meltwater in Antarctica - MAT-04 (megahit assembly) | ecosystem: Environmental > Aquatic > Freshwater > Ice > Liftoff...
ATTTTATGCATGCCGTAATGGTCATGATCCAATACTTTTTTTGCTTTTTTAAGATCGTAAGAATCGCTCGTAAAATCATCCCACGGTAAATCCAGCATTAGATCCAAATGGTTATACACCACTGAATAATCTGGTGTAGATGGATGCATACGCTCCAATTTCTCAGCACCTTTTTTAAACATTTCAGCCGCCGCAGCACTCCATTTTTTTGACTCTGCTTTTTTCTGCATGTCTTTTACCTCTGCTACATTATCGCCACCCAATTCATCCTTAATGGCTTTCATTTGCTGTTGCAAAAAATATTCACGCTGCTGCTTATCTAACTCTGCACGGGTTTTATTGGTAACCTTATTTTTAAGTTCTGCATATTGAAGTTCAGTATGCATTAGGTTCATCAGCAATTCTGCACGTTCTTTTAAATCGCTAATTTCCAGTAAGCGTTGTTTTTCCTTTAATTCAGAATTAAGGTTGCTGCTTACAAAATGTATAAGGAACGAAGGATTTTCAATATTTTTTAATATGATACCTGCCTCGCTAGGTATGTTTGGCGATAGACTAATAATTTGCGCAGCCAGGTCTTTTACACTTCCTACTAATGCATCTAAATCTGGATCACCTTTATGCTTTTCTTCTTCCAGTATTTTTATTCTGGCTTTAAAATAAGGTTCTTCAGTTGTTATTTCTTCCAATTGAAAACGCTTCCTACCCTGAATGATAACAGTAGTACCGCCATCGGGCATTTTTATAAGCTTTACAATTTTCGCTATAGTTCCAATATTTTCTAAATCGGCTATTTGTGGTTCTTCAATCGTACTGTCTTTTTGCGCCACTACTCCCACCATTTTGTCAGCCTTGTAAGCATCTGTAACAGCTTTAATGCTCTTATCTCTACCAACAGTAATAGGTATTACTACACCTGGAAAAAGTACGGTATTCCTTAGCGGAAGAATGGGTAATTCGTCGGGAAGCTTGTCGTCATCGGCATTTCCATCATCATCGTCGTTTAATGGAATGATAGGCATAAATTCCATGTCTTCATCTTGCCCCTGCATAAAAAAATTATTATTCATCAAAAAAGTTTAGTTCGTCAATATGGCAAAAGTAACGGCTAAATACCGTAAAATTTTGCGGAAGCATATAAAGGCAAGATTAATGCCATGAAGCAAAATGTGGATAGGAGAGAAAAGTGTAGTTTTTGGGGCTTTGTGCTGGGGCGCATCCGTCAGCATTTGTCCGGGCTTCTACGGCTACGGTATTTTTTATACAAATATGCCTTCGGCATTTGTATAAAAAACACTGCCCTTCGTCCCCCGCAGCCCGTTGCCATTAGAATAAGGCTTTTACATTGCTCCTGTGCTTTAGCACAGAGATAAAATTCAAATCTATAAAAACCGGGCTTCAACCCTCAAATTTAGTTTAATATGGGCTAAAGCCCTTTTAAGCTAAAAACCTTACACTTACCTAAAGGTTGGTGCCACTCAAAAAATAACCTCAGTTATTCACATCGCCTAGCAGATAGTAGACAATTTAATTTTTTAATTATCATAAAATTGTAGAATAAAATATTTTCTTCTTAGAGCTTCCTATGTATAAATTTGATATCCGCTTTTTTCACTTTTGCAGACAACTCATTCTTTACAGTGAATGTCTGTTCATAGAATACACACTCACAAGCAACTCATTTCTTTTTATACCTCTGCCTGTAAAATTTATATTTTGTAATTCGCCATTTAGCCTTACATCTTTCCATGTTAGCATATAAACGTCATCGCTTTCTTTATCAATTTCTAATACCGCATTTACATTGCCGGCGTCTTCCTGCCAGCTCGTATCAAAACTTCCTATAAAATGATCGGTGGCACTGGTTTCCAATACAGCCACATCTTCATTAGAAAAAGATTTCATTTTGTTGTTAAAAAATTCTCCTTTGTAATTATCATTGGTTTTTGATAAAATAAATGTTCCAAAAATATCTGTCATAATATAAAATTTTAGGTATAAAATAATTAAGTGAATTTACCATTTATCCAGATCCTAATAACGTTCTGTTTATAACTAGTCTAAAAAATAGACCTTTTGTATTTTTCCTGCGTTGATATAATAAATTGCTGTTGCTTCTAATTTTTTGTTACCTAAACCAGTTACACTTTCCTGGTCAATTATGTAATTGCCCTGTATGGTACGAGATTTTATTTCGCAATGCAACTCAGGTGTATTTTTAAAGAAATCGTCGTAGCCTTTTCTCATCGCATCTTTTCCTTTTGAAATAAGTTTATCAGGAAAATTATACAGCTCCACATCATCGGAATATGGTTCTAAAAAAGCTTGAATGTTTCGTGCATTGTAAGCGTTAAGTTGGCGTTGTACCAATGCAAGATTTGTTTCTTTTACAAGTGTATCAGGCTTTATAAGCGAACCTTTATTTATAACGTAAGCAATATTGGTAAGGTTGTCAATATTTTCTACAGGGTTTGCATGTAGTAAAATCATATCAGCATTTTTGCCAATGGAAATGCTACCGGTTTTATTTTCGTTTGAAAATATTTTTGCACCATTAATGGTTGCAGCTTGTAACAATTCCCAGTTTGTTATACCACTTTGCTGCATCGCTTTTAGTTCACCCATGTACGATGATACATGCTGTGTGCCTATGTTACCAGCATCTGTGCCTGCAGTAATGGTGATACCTGCGTCAACCATCTTTTTTAAATTGATCTTTCTTACTGAATCCTCATGTAGATTGGCTGCGATTGTTTTATCACTGCTAAAATACTTTTTCATAGCAGTAATTTTAGCTGAATCCTGCAAATGCTTTAAATCAAACAACGACCCTATTTGTTGGGGGTTGGCAGTGGTAAGATCATACAATGACAATTGATGTTTTTGCCCAAATGTGTTTGAATAACCATCTGCAACCACCATGGTAGGACAAAGAACCGTATTTTTTGCTTTGAGCAATTTTAAAAAAACATCTGATACTACTTCATCTTCTACACTGTGTACTAGAAAATCCGCACCATTTTGTACCGCTATTTCCGCAGCAATTCTTTCGGTGGCATGTACGGCTACTTTCAAATTATTTTTATGTGCTTCTTCTACAATTGCTTTAAGCATTGGCTCGTATTTTCTCGCATTTTTTTCTATGTCTCCGCCGATGCTAACAATAAACCATATTTTTATAAAATCAGGATGATAAGCCAATTGCTCCTGCACAAATTGTTTTGCATTTTCTGCTGTCGTAAATAATTTAAATGGTTCTTCATTTTTTAAACCAACAAACACCTGTGGTTCGTATGAAGTTAAAAGTGGACCCGTCATATAAATAGTAGGTGCGTAAGCTTTATTTGCAAAAGAATCTCTTTGTTGCAAAAAGCTATAAGATGCACCTACATCTACCACGGATGTTATTCCTGCACGCACATAACGACGCAATAAGTCTTCCATATTATTATGTACCCAGGCAAGTTCTTTATCGTAAGGTGCTACTTTGCGAAGATCCATCGCATCTGGTCTTGCATACAAACCGCCGCTTTGAAAAAAATGTACATGCGCATCAGTCATACCCGGCATAATGTATTTACCTGTGCCATCAATAAGGGTTGCATTTACTGCGGGTTTTACTTTTCCTGTTGGTTTTATATCTGCAATTTTATTTTCAGCAACAACTACCGTTTGCCCGGCAATTATTTTTTTATTTATTACATCTACTACAGAAACATTGGTAATATAAAGTTGTGAAAATGATTTTGAGGAAATAAAGATTACAAGGAATAAGAAACTGAATTTACTTTTCATATTTAACAGTTTTGAAGTGAGCGATATCCGAATCAAATATATGAATTATGAATAATTTATTTTTGCTCCTTATAATAAAATTACTGCTTGAATAATATCCGCTGTATTCTATTTTTTAGCTAGAAATAACAGCTAATAAACATAGTAGATTAATTTTTTAAAAAAAGCTTAACCCTTATAAGCTCAATGCAAGAGAGTTAGTGAAAATAAGGTAATAAGGTTGAGTTAATAATATTGGTAATGTTCTACTAAGGTTGAAAGGCTTAAAGATGACTTAAATAAGCGTACCGAAAAATGCAGGTTACAATTCTTCACAGTGGCTAAAATGAGTAAAAATTCATATACTACTTGATGAAGGCTCTCTCGTCAATTTCAAGTAAATGTAGGCTTACAGATTTACACAAAATGGCGTAGGTTAAAAGTGCATTTCGGATATCTACTCCATAATAAAAGCTGAAAAAAGGTTATTTGCTGAAAGGCTGCCCGACCTGCCTGCCGTTAGGCAAGTAGCAGCGGAAAGCCCGCAGCGCATCCGCCCTTGGCGGAAAGCGAGGCCCCTCCTTTTCGGCGGGCAGGCCTGCAGCCCATAGCGGGTTTAAATATTCAGAAAAGAACTGATATTGACAGCCCCTAAAATAAAAATTAATGCTCAAACAAACTTGCAATACCAAATGCTGCGGCAGCTGCAATTGCACCAATAAGTGTAACTCTAATGGCACCCCAAGTTGGATTAACGCCCGTCATCTTACTTTTAAAGAAACCAAAAATAAAAAGACAAATGAGTGTAGCAACAACAGAATATTGAAGCGCCTCTTTTGAGTCTGCTATAAAAAAGTAGGGGCTTAGTGGAATGATACCACCCATTATATAAGAAATCCCAATGTTTAATGCGGATTTTGTTGCACGCTTAGGGTCGGGCTTATCCAATCCCAATTCATACTTCATCATAAACTCTACCCAACGATCTTTGTCCTGCGAAATTTCTTCTGTTGCCTGTTCCTGTATTTCTTTACTCAGCCCAATGTTTGCAAAAAACTCTTTTGTTTCTTCAAGCTCTTTGTGCCTCAGCGTTTCTACTTCTATGTGCTCTCTCTTTTCTTCGTTTACATAATGGTCCTGCTCTGTTTTGCCTGACAAATAACCACCTAATCCCATCGCAATACTGCCCGCAGCAATTTCTGCAATACCTGCAATTACAATAATGCTGCTTTTATCTACCGCACCACTAAGCCCGGCCGCCAATGCAAATGGCACGGTTAGTCCATCACTCATGCCTATTACAACATCCCGCAGAAAATCGGAACTGCGCATGTGATTTTCCTTGTGATCAGTATGGTGAAGATGTGTGTCCATTTTTTACGCTAATATATGGAGGCTTTTTTGAATGATATTTACGGCATCTGCAACTTCTTCTTTGTTGATCAATAAAGGTGGTGCAAATCGTATTTTATCTCCGTGTGTTGGTTTTGCAAGCAAACCGTTTTGTTTCATTTCCATACAAAGATCCCAAGCTGCATCATGGTTGTGGTGTTCAATAACGATGGCGTTTAATAAACCTTTACCTCTTATTATTTTTATATAAGGCGACTGAATATCGTGCAAAGCTGCTCTGAATATTTCGCCCATTGCAGTGGCATTCTCAGCCATCTTTTCCTCTTTTAAAACCTTTAACGAGGCAATTGCTACAGCACATGCAAGTGGGTTACCACCATACGTGCTGCCATGTTCACCAGGTTTTATGGTCATCATTATTTCGTCATCACACAACACTGCACTGATTGGTAAAGTACCACCGCTCAAAGCCTTGCCCAATATCAAAATATCCGGACGAATATTTTCATGATCGCAGGCAAGCATTTTGCCTGTGCGGCAAAGACCGGTTTGTATTTCATCAGCAATCATTAGCACATTGTATTCATCGCACAGTCTTCTAATGCCAGTTATGTAACCATCGTCAGGTACCAAAACACCCGCTTCGCCCTGTATCGGTTCAAACATAAAAGCCGCAACATTTTTATCTTGAAAAGCAGTTTCCAATGCTGTAAGATCGTTGTAAGGCACCATATCAAAACCCGGCATAAAAGGACCAAAGTTTGTGTAACTACTTGGGTCGGTAGAAGAGGAGATGGCTGCTAATGTTCTGCCCCAAAAGTTGCCTGCTGCAAAAATTATTTTTGCTTTGTTGGCCTCTATTCTTTTTACAGTATAGCCCCAACGTCTGGCTAATTTTATAGCCGTTTCGCCACCTTCTACACCCGTGTTCATCGGCAATACTTTATCATATCCGAAATAGTCGGTAATATATTTTTCGTACTCGCCTAATAAATTATTATGAAATGCTCTTGACGTAAGTGTAAGTGTTTGCGCCTGCTCCGTAAGTGCTTTAATAATTTTAGGATGGCAGTGCCCTTGGTTTACTGCGGAGTAACCGCTAAGAAAATCGTAGTATATTTTATCATCTACATCCCACACATGAATTCCTTTTCCTCTGTTTAAAACCACGGGTAACGGATGATAATTGTGTGCGCCATATTTCTCTTCCAAATTTATAAAATGTTCGCTTGCAGTAGATGCATGAATAGTTTGATTCATGGTAATTTTTTAATAAAAGTTTTTAAAAATAAGGGTCGGTGAAATAACCTTCCGCTAAAACGGAAGGCAAGGGGAAATTATCCTCGATGATTTAGCAGATCTAAATGATTGCTAAGAAAAAATGATATGATGGTTGATAATTTGATGCGTCAAAGATATAGCATTAAACGAATTGGCAAAAGTAATGTGAAGGAAATTTAATATTGGATGTATCTGATTCTAACGGAAATATTCCAAAAACCGTACTGCCACTGCCGCTCATTGCGCTGTAAATTGCACCTTCGTTGTATAATTTTTCTTTTATTTCTTTTATGGCGATATGCTTTTTAAAAACGGAATCTTCAAAATCATTCTTTATGTTATGCTTCCAAAGCATAATATCCATTTTTATTTGTTCTGCTAATTCTCCGGCAGGGGAGAAGTTGCCTGTATTTAATTCGGCAAATGCTTCACCCGTATTTAAATGTATGCCGGGGTGAACGATCATTATTTTGTAAGCGGATAAATTGATGTCTATTTCCTGCAACACTTCGCCACGACCGCTTGCAAAGCACGGTTTGTTTATAATAAAAAAAGGACAATCGCTGCCCAACAATAAGGCGTATTCAATTAATTTTTCTATTGAAATATTTAACTGAAATTTTTTATTGAGTAGTAATAGAATAGCTGATGCATCTGCAGAGCCGCCGCCCATACCGGCACCCATTGGAATATTTTTATGAAGATGTATTTTTAAAGGAGGGATTTCGAAATCTCTTTTAAGCAGACGAACTGCTTTTACACAAAGGTTATCATCGTCGTTCACGTTTATTGCATTGCCGGTGGCAGAAAAAATTACGTCCGCTGGAGCGTCTTTATTTTCTATAATTTCTACGGCATCTTTTATAGCAACGGGGTAAAAGATTGTTTCTAAATTATGATACCCATCAGCTCTTTTGCTGATGATATGTAAGCCTAAATTAATTTTTGCATTAGGGAAGGAAACCATGATGGAGGCAAGTTAATTATTTAATCTTTTTCATCATACAAATACTGTTTTCTACATTTTCGTACTGACCATAATTTGGTATGATAGCATAACCGTTTTTCATATACAAAGCAACGGCTTCCGGTTGTTTTTTGCCTGTTTCTAACACAGTTTTACAATAGCGAAATTGTGTAGCCCAGGCTTCCAATTCTTTTAAAATTATTGTTGCAACTGCTTTTCCTCTAAACGCCGGTTGTACAAACATTCTTTTAATCTCCACAGTTAAATTGTCGTATTTTTTAAAAGCACCACAACCAATTGCTTCATTTTCAAAAAAGCAGACTACCACATTATTAATGCTATCAACTTTATTGAATTGTGCATAAAATGAATGTTCGTTGCCATCTCTGATTTGTAAATCTGCATCTAAAAGCGTTACCAGATTTTTAAAATAATCGTTTTTGGAATTTGTGCGGAGTAAAGTGAACATTTGGACAAATATTTTTTTACTACTTTATTTGGTTTGAGAAAAATTATTTGTTTAGAATAGCTATTCAAATAAGAAGGAACAGTAAAAATGTAAAGTTAGAGACTATTCATTTTTTTTATGCAGATCGGCATTTACAATTAATGAAAGTATTAATCCATTGTTATATTGAAAAACGTTTCTGCCACCTACTTCACGTGGCAACTGGACTATCTGGTTTAAAAAGCCGCCTTCTATTCTCACCTTAGATGAAAAACGGTAGCCTAATAAAAGCCCTAATCGGTTTTGGTCAAATACATTTTCGTTTACATTTTTGCCAAAACCCAAAAATATTTCATCATAAATGGCAGCATAAGGGGTTTTGTCTGCGATAGATTTTCCTTTTAATGGAATTTGCATTCGATACATGTATCGTAAACGGTTTACAAAAAAATATTCATCTTCTTTGGTTAAAGATGCGTTGGTATATCGTCCTATCCATCTTTGCTCTAACATAAAGCGATGGCTTAATTCGAACTTTCCAATTTTATCATTTAACGTCGCCATTTCATAGGCCCTGTGTTCGGTAAATTTTTTTCCAAAAGCATTAATAGGAATATCGCCATAGTTAAAAGTTTCCGCCCAGGCATATCCTGCCCTAAGCGAGAGTTTTTGATTTACTTTATAATTTACACCAGTACGCAGTAAACCTTGTTGCCAATTGGTAACTACATTATCCCTTCGCCATTGGTATTCTGTATGGAGCCCCCATTTTTTATTCAGGTTGAAGGTGCCGGTATAAGCATACCATCCAATTGCATTCTGGTCTTTAATTCTGGTGTTTTGTGAATAGGAGAATAGAGAACCGAAACAAAGTATTAGTAAAATGTATTTCTTTTTCAAATTTATATTAAATAGCACCATGGTTTTAAAAATTAAATTTACTATATGCAACGAGTTTTTTATTGCTAATACAATATTATAAGAAAGTATACAATTGCCAAAATCTACAACTTTTAAATAGTGCTGATTTCATATACGATTTAAAAAATATAATATTTGATTTTATTAAAATGGTTCAGTCCTGCAAATAGATTGAGCGTACAAGTGTCGATTTTTTTAAAGTACACCTTGGGAATATGTTTTTTTTAAGCTATCGGTCTTCTCCGATAGCAATGATAATTAAGATAGATAAATGATTGTCTCAATGTTTGACGGGAAACTAAACTTTTGATTCAACCCAAAACTTTTAAGAAATTCCAAACTTTAAAGACTGCCCTACTTTTTTTTCAGAGATAATTCCATTATCATAAACAATAGTTCCATTTAAAATAGTCTTTACAACTTTTGATTGAAACAACATTCCTTCAAATGGTGACCAGCCGCATTTATATAAAATGTTGGCTTTGTCTACTTTCCATGCTGCGTTTAAATCAACCAAAACAAGATCTGCTTTATATCCTTCTTTTATAAAACCTCGCCTTTCTATATTATATAGTTGCGCAACGTTGTGCGACATTTTTTGAACAACTTTTTCTAAAGAGATTTTTTTAAGATGAACCATTTCTAACATGGCCACAAGAGAATGCTGTACCATTGGCGCACCGCCGGGCGCTTTTTCATAAGAGAGTAATTTTTCTTGCAATAAGTGAGGAGCGTGATCTGTGCTTATTATGTCAATTCTGTCTTCTATGAGCGCATGCAATAAACCCTCTCTATCAGCAGAAGTTTTTATGGCAGGATTCCATTTTATTTTTGCGCCCAATCTTTTATAATCCTCATCGCAAAACCAAAGATGATGAACACAAACTTCTGATGTAATTCTTTTTTCATTTAATGGTAATGTGTTATCAAAAAGCGCTGCTTCTTTTGCTGTAGATAAATGTAAAATGTGCAGACGAGTATTGTATTTTTTAGCAACGGCTATAGCTTTTTTTGTTGAGCTTATACAGGCTTCTTCCGTTCGTATTTTTGGGTGCATTTCTGCCGGAATATTATCGCCATATTTTGCTCTTGCAAAATTAAGTTCGCTGTTAATTATTTCCTCGTCTTCGCTGTGTATAGCAATGCGCATAGGGCATTCTTTAAAAACTTTTTCCATGTAGGAATCATTGGAAACAAGTAGTTGATCTTTGCCTGAAAAATACAAGCCATCATCTGTTAGCGCACAAATTTTTGATGGGTCGGTCTTCATAGCTTCGTCCCAATTTGTTGTATTTATACCCATGTAAAATGAATAATTTGCAAATGAGTGTTGCGCTGCCAACTCAAATTTATCAGCCAAGGTTTCCTGCGTTAAAACATTGGGTATTGTATTGGGCATGTCAATAAAAGAAGTTACACCTCCGGCTATGGCGGCCCCTGTTTCTGAGTGCAAATCTCCTTTATGCGTTAATCCCGGCGTTCTAAAATGAACATGAGAATCTATTACACCCGGCAAAAGATGGAGGCCTTTAGCATTAATGATTTCGTAATTTTCACTTGAATTAATATTGCCTATTTGTACAATAATTTCTTTATCAATTAATATATCTGCAACAAAAATGTTGCCTTCATTTACAATAGTTGCATCTTTAATAAGTAAAGGTTTTTTGTTCATTTTGCAGCAGCTCTCGTTAAGCGGTCGTTTATAGATTGTCCTAAGCCAATATTTGGTAATTTTTCAGCTATGATAATATCCGGTTTCTCTTTATCTAATTCATACAAAGCTTTGTACAGGTTGGCGGCGGCTTCTGTAAGGTTTCCATTTGCACTAAGTACCTTCTCATAAGCTGTAGATAATTTTAAAGCAGGGGTTTTAAAATACAGCACAGCGATTTTTTTATTGTCGTATAAGCGAATAGTGCTTTCAATATTTTCAGTTAATATCAATGGAGTTTTTGGTGCATAGTGATGTTTCATCATGCCCGGACTATGAATGACCTTATGGTCATTTGCAAGTTTTACATGGGGATGAATTTGCAGAATTTTTTCCATCGTTATAGCACCTAAACGATACACCAAAATAGTATCATCTTCAAAACCAACTATGGTAGATTCGATACCGTTATTGCAAGGGCCACCATCTAATATATAAGGTATTTCTCCTGATAATTGACTAAACACATGGCTCGGGTCGGTTGGGCTTATTCCGGTAAACTTGTTGGCGCTTGGGGCTGCCAAAGGAAATGGAAGTCTCTTTAACAGATCAAGACATAAGCCATGATTGGGAATGCGAACAGCTACATGTGAGGAATTAGCAGTAACAAAATCTGGAATAACATCTTTTTTAGGCAGTATAATTGTTAATGGTCCCGGGCTGAAAGTTTGGAGCAATGTGAGCGCAATGTCAGGGACATTTTTTACAATGGAAGATAATTTTTCTATACCCGAAATATGTACAATTAGCGGGTTATTAAAAGGCCTTTGTTTTGCTTCAAATATTTTTTTTACAACGATTCCGCTTAAGGCATTACCTGCCAGGCCATAAACTGTTTCTGTAGGTATTGCAACCAACTCCCCATTTATCAGTAACTCAGCAGCTTTGTTAATATCAGTTCCTGTTTCTGTTGTATAATTATTCATATTATTTAAGGGTTACAGTAGTCACAAAGCCCGGGGTCTTCATATTGTTTGCCATTAGGATACAATTTTTCTTCCTGCTGTTTACATTTTTTACATTCATACAAATATAATAAAGTGCTTCTTGTTGGAGCGTTGCACAAACTGCAAGGGAGCCCTTTGGTAACTTCTTTAACAGTAAAGCCTGGTGTTTTACAATGTAGGCAAACAGATTGTATCGTTTTTAATAATTCTATTGCAGCCAGTCTGATATTTTCCATGCGAACAGGATTTAGATGTGCCCGCATATCACTTTGTAAAGTAATTTTTCCATCGTTAGAAATATCGAAGAAAAAAAATAATGCAGCTTCTAAACAAGAAATTGTTGTGGCATCTTTAAAAATATATGGCGTATTATTTTTATTATTGCCTGCTTTTAAGATGATACCATTTTGAGGAAAGCCAAGATTTTCAACAAAGGACCAGGCTTCCTCCATTGTTAAAACGGTTTCTTCTTTTACACTCACTGAAAGAGACAGATATTTTGCACTTATTTCCAACTGGTTTTTTCTGTCAATCAACAAAATAATTTCTGTGTTTAGCGGAATAAAAGCACAATCAGGATGTGGATTAAAAGAACCTTCACTTGCGATGGCAATTTCTGCGTCAGGATATAATTCAAACGCTTTTAAAATTTTTAATTTAGCTGTGTTGTATTGAGTATCCGGTCTTTCAATCTCACCGCTAAATGTTCCAAACTCATCAGTATTCACCCTGGTTGCTACCGAAATATCTAGCCCAAGCGCCTCTTTTAAAATAGGAGAAATAACGATGTCTTTATTATGTTTGGTAACTAACAAAGCTTTCCGATTGTAAAATAAATTTGTAGTATCCATTATTTCATTAACACTTAATCTAAAATTAGTAAAAAGTATTTATTCAATAATTGTTATATCAATAAGCCCATCCATTTTTACATTTAATCCTTTTTTCTCAGCTGCATCAAGTACTTTTTTTATTGAAAGTTTTAATTTTTTTAATGCTGCCATTCGTTTTTCGCACTGATTGGCATCTTTTCCAAACCTTTCAACATTGCTAAATTTTTGCATGGAGTGAAAACTTAATTTGCTACTGATAAGAGCGTTTACCACTTGTCCGGCTTCAGTGGGTGTAAACTCTCCGTCAATTAGTTTAAAACTTTTTGGTTGTTTCATATTAGTTTAATGTTATTTCGCTTTGTAGAGTTACATTTTCTCCCTGTTTCTCTATAAAGTCCCTTACTTTCTTAAGGTCTTGTTGTAAATCTTTAATTCTTTTTTCTCTCATCTTGATTGCTTCTTCGCCATGGGTGTTGTTTATTTTATTCTCATGAAATTTTATTTTTACCTGTATCATTTGTGTAATGATATCTATAGCTTCCTGTGTGCTGAATTGGCCTTGTATTAATTGTATGTTCATATTATTTACATTCAAATTGTTATTGACCCTGCCCGAGCGAAAAACCAGGTTTACCATCAAATGAATAGAGATTTTCTGTTTTTATGGTATCAATATTTTTTTCTAATGCGTTACCCAATAATGTTAGAATATGGTTTTGAGTAAAAGGTTTGTCAGCAGTGGGTTTAAAACGACAGCGCCAATGGTCAGTGCAAAATGTTTCTTCAAAACCCTCCGGCCAAACTTTAATACCCCGGTTGGTGATCATAGTAAGTTCAGCATCTTCATTTTCTAATTCTTTAATAATTTTTGCAAGTTCATCGGGGTTGCTTCCTCTCCAGTGTACAAACACATCTACACCTACCAAGGTTTTATTTTTTGCTTCTTTGCGTTGGTATTTTGGAAGAATAAGGGCAGCATTTTTATCGTAGCTAACTGCTGTTAAAATGGAGGGTTGCTGTCCCAGGTTACTAATAACTGCATCGGCAAATTCTGTTGTAGTCACTTTTTGTTTACTTGTACCTTCTTTATAAATGTCGTAAGTATGAATACCGTCTTCAATGGTTTTAAGCCAGGCGTTCTGTACTTTTTCTGCAATGTTGCCTTGCCCTATATGGTTAAGCATCATTACTGCCCCTTGTAAAAGACCAGATGGATTTGCCCTGTTTTGGTTAGCTACTCTCGGCGCTGAACCATGGATAGCTTCAAACATGGCGCACTGCTCACCAATATTTGCAGAACCGGCCAAGCCAACTGAGCCCGTAATTTGTGCAGCCACATCAGATAATATATCGCCGTATAAATTCGGCATTACAATTACATCAAAAATCTCCGGGGTATCTGCCAATTTTGCTGCGCCAATATCAATGATCCAATGTTCATTTTCAATTGCAGGATATTCCAGAGCTATCTCATCAAACACCTGGTGAAACAAACCATCTGTTTGCTTCATAATATTATCTTTGGTAAAACAGGTTATTTTTTTACGGCCATATTGTTTGGCATATTCAAAAGCATAACGTACTATTTTTTCGCAACCCGGGCGGCTTATCAGTTTTAAACACTGCACTACTTCATCCGTTTGCTGGTGCTCAATGCCTGCATACAGATCCTCTTCATTTTCTCTTATAATTACAATATCCATTTGAGGATGCTTGGTTTTTACAAAAGGGTGTAGGCTGTTACAAGGTCTTACATTTGAATACAACCCTAGAAATTTACGGGTAGTTACATTTAAGCTTTTGTAACC
>Ga0105047_10011942_pt1 | contig 14045 bp, 13 predicted proteins | sample MAT04_FD_78384 | JGI IMG/M metagenome (GOLD analysis project Ga0105047, IMG submission 78384) | Freshwater microbial communities from Lake Fryxell liftoff mats and glacier meltwater in Antarctica - MAT-04 (megahit assembly) | ecosystem: Environmental > Aquatic > Freshwater > Ice > Liftoff...
AGGAACCCATGGAGATTCGTCTCGACGACCACCTCGTCACGACCACCATGCGCACCCCGGGGCACGACTTCGAGCTGGCGGTCGGGTTCTGTCACAGCGATGGTCTGCTCGGTGGTGCTGCGACCACCGGCATCCGCTATTGCGACACCGGCACGGCCGTCGACACCGAGTTCAACGTGGTGTCGGTATCCACCGACGGGCGGGCGCCAGCGCCGGTTGCACGGGTCGGCACCACGAGCTCGTCGTGTGGCATGTGCGGATCGACCGCCATTGAGACCATGACCGATCACCTCGATCCGTTGGCGCGGGTCCCCTTCGATTGGTCCCTGGTGGCCGGCATCTCCGAGCAGGTTCGTGCCGCCCAGGAGCTCTTCGAGTCGACCGGTGCCGCCCACGCCGCGGCAGCATTCCACCTGGGCAGCGGGCGGGTGGACCTCGTGCGCGAGGACATCGGCCGCCACAACGCCGTGGACAAGGTGGTCGGTCGCCTCCGATTGGACGGCCGTTTGCCGGCGCACTTCGCCGGATCGGAGCCCCTGGGGTTGTGGGTGTCGGGACGGGCCAGCTTCGAGATGGTGCAGAAGGCTTGGGCCGGGGGCTTCTCGGTACTGGTCTCGGTGAGTGCGCCCAGCGCCTTGGCGGTCGAGCTCGCCGAGCGCGGCGGTGTCGCCCTGGCCGGCTTCGCCCGTGGCGATGCCCTGACCGTGTACAGCGGCGATTGAACCGAGCCAGGCGCGCTCAGCTGCCGGGATCGGTGTGGCAGGCCTCGTCACCACAGACGTTGATGATGGTGGCGCTGTTGACGAATCCCACGAGCAACGCCAGCGCATCGGGTGTCTCGCCGAGATCGCCATGGGGATCGTCGCCCTGGCGGGGTGGGGTGTTGGTGTCGGGCGGTGCCGGGGTGCCGAAGTCCCAAACGACGAGACCGGAGCCTTCGTGGGGCAACGTGGGGATCGGGTCGATTCCGAAGTAGGGCGCCACGGCCGTGCTGCGGCCTTCGCCAAGTGTCGGTTCGCGTCGCCCCAGGCGCAGCGTGCGGGCCAACTTTTCGGTGCTCACGTTGGCCACCTGGTGATCGCCGAAGGCCTCCAGCACCAGCACCGACTTGGCCTCGATGCCTTCGTAGGTGTTGGTCACGAGGTGTTGGGCGTAGCCGGCGTTCTCGCCTCGGTCCCACAGTTGCTGGGCGAGCTCGAGGGTGAGGACCTGGTCGAGCTCATCGGGATAGGCCGTCTCGAAGACCGGCGTGAACTCGTCGAAGTCGACGCTGCGGCGCAGCAGCAGGTTGTAGCCCAGGCCGCCGACGGCGAGGATCACCCGGTCCCAGTCGTTGGTCAACGATGAGGAGGCCCCACCGAGGATGCCGCCTTGACTCGCGCCCAGAAACGCCAACCGGGTGGTGTCGATCGCAGCGCTGCCGTTCGACTGGAACGCGGCGTCGGTGACGAACCCGTCGGCACTTCGCAGCAATCGACCGAGCAGCATGAAGGCGAGGTGGCCTTGCTGCATACGATCGGGTTGGGTGCGGAAGTCGCTGAAGTCGGCGAACTCTTCCACCACGGTCGCCACATCGGCGGTGCTCATGCCGAGGAAGTCGGTGGCGCACATGCCGATGTTGGCGCCCGCAGCGGTCGAGCCGAGCCCCAGTACCTCGCTGCGATTGCCCAGCAGGCCGTGTCCGTAGACGATCATCGATGCCGCGTTGGACGGTCCGGCACCGGCGGGCACGATGCAGGTGAAGTCAGCGGACATGGTGCCGTTGCGTTCCGGCAGGCCGTAAGGGTCCTCGGCCGTCGCTGGTCGATCGTTGTTGAAGACTGATCCGGGGCCCCCGTCGCCGTTGAGGTAGCGGGGCATCTCGAAGGTCCCGTTCACGATGCGGGCCGCGCCCTGGGTCTCGGTCGAGGTCACCGTGAACGGCGGTGCTCCCTCGTCGAGTTCGCCCAGCGTTTCGTTCGCCATGTGGGCCAGGCGTGACGACAAGGACCGGCTGCTGGCGACGGTGAACTGCCAGGCGATATCGAGCTTGGCGAGGTCGACCCCGGCGGCGGAGAGCTCGGCGAGCCATGTCTGCTGCGTCGTGGTCGGGTCGGCCATCACGGCGGCGAACGAAGGCGACGGCTCCACCTCGGAGCCATCGGTGCGGATCAGATTGCGCAGCCCGACCACGTGGCGGTGCCCCTCGGTGAGCGCCGCCGCCGCCACGATGATGAGCGGCTGTCGAGCGGGGTCCTCACTGTTGGCATCCAACTCGGCCCACGCCGCGACCCGCTGGCCGGTGTCGATGTCGACCAGTACCAGTGCCGAGGTGTCGCTGAGCGACGCCCCGATGTCGGTGACCGGCGGCAGATTCGAGGCTGTGACGTCGAGGTCGCCGATGTGCACGAGCAGGTTGGCGGCCGGGCTGAACCCGTCGCCCCGGTTCCATTCGCTGGGATCGATGTGCACGTTCTGGGCGTTGGTCGGGGTGCCATCAGTGGGAAGGTCGACGCGCCGGCCAGTGGCAGTGGTGGAGTCGGCCCGCGTGAAGCGGTCGTTGGGCCAGGGCAACAGGCAGGCGGTGGGGTCAGTGTCGTCGCAGGTGGCGGTTCCGGGCGGCTCGTCAGTGGGCGCCGCCACGGTGGTGGTGGCCCCGCTGCCAGCGATGGTGGTGGATCCGGCACCGTTCGCACGGTCGGCGCCGTTGGACGGATCATCGGTCGAACTGCAGGCACCGAGGAGGGCGACGGTGGCGACGGCGGTCAACAATCGAAGAGCGGTGGAGGGCATCGTCGGAGACTACGGCCGTGCGTGGATCACCGCGGCGTAACCTGGGCTCATGGCTGCATCTACCCCCTCCGTCGGCGTCAACGTCGCCCACCTGTTCTGGACCACCTCCGTACTCGCCGACGCCGACGCGGTGCTGGCGGCCATCGGCAAGGCTCAGGCCGATGGCGATCAGGTCGTCACCGCCTCGATGCTCGGTCACAAGTCCGACTTCTGCACCATGGTGCTCAGTGATGATCAGTGGCGGATCCGTCGCTTCCAGACAGCGATCGCCGAGGCGGGATTCGATCTGGTCGACAGCTACATCTCGCTCACCGAGAACTCCGAGTACGCCCAGGGCCTGCCCGAGGAGATGAAGCAGGCCCGCCTGTACCCCGTGCTGCCGCCGGAGGGTAAGCCGGCGTTCTGCTTCTATCCCATGTCGAAGCGCCGCAACGTGGACCAGAACTGGTTCACGCTTCCCTTCGACGAGCGCAAGGCGCTCATGATGGAGCACGGCGCATCAGGGCGAAAGTTCGCCGGCCGGGTCGTCCAGGTGATCTCGGGATCCACCGGTCTCGACGACTTCGAGTGGGGCGTGACGCTGTTCTGCCAGCACCCCGACGACGTCAAGGAGGTCGTGTACACGATGCGCTACGACGAGGCCTCGGCCACCTACGCCGAGTTCGGGCAGTTCTACGTGGGCATGGTGGCGGAACCCACCGACGTACTCGCCAGCCTGGGCGTGCAGTCCTGACCGACGCGCCGGCGGCTTCGTCGGCTCCGCTCCTCGGGGTCAGCCAGCGCCGACCTCGGTGGCGAGCTCGGTAGTCATGTTGGCGGCGGTGCCGTAGATCGGCATCGACGCCGGTCCCTTGCCGACAGTGATGAGCCGGCCGATGAGCGCCGCTGCGGTGGTCGCGGGCGTGACGATCACGATTGCCTGAGGGTTGCCCGCCAGTAGCTCGAGCGACGACGCGGCGGCGTCGGACGCCGAGTCGACCAACACCGTGGCCGTGACCGTGGCGCCCGAGGCGTTGAGGGCGGCGGCGACATCGGCCGCCAGCTCCAGGTCGTCGTCGCTGGGCCCGCTCGCGATCGCCACCTGCGTCGAGCCGTCGTTGGCGACCAGGGTGCCGAGCACCCGGCCCTCGAGGTCGGTCGACGGTGAGAGTCGGAAAAACCGGCCGTTGTCGGGGGCAATGGACAGCGCCCGGGCGGTATCGGTCGGTGAGAACAGCACCACGCCGGCATCGGTCAAGGGCGCCAGGGCGACGCTGGTGATGCCATAGGTGGTGCCACCGATGACGGCGTCGGCTCCCTGGCCGAGAAGGCGCTCGACGGCGGCTGCGGTGGCATCGTTGGACCCGTCCCCGGATTCGTCGGGGATCAGCGTCATCAAATCGCCGAGCACGCCGTTGGCCGCGTTGATCTCGTCGACCGCCAGACCGGCCCCGGCGAGCGCGGCTCGCGCCGCGGCCCCGTCGGGCCCGGCGACCGGCAGGAGCGTCCCGATCGTGAGTACGCCGTCGCCGAGTGGGCCGAAGGCCGCATCGGGCGGATTGGGCGGGTTGGTGAGGTCAGATGCCTGGGCCGTGGTCTGGTCCGTCACCTCGAGGGTGCCGTCGCCGCGGAATTCCACGATCGAGAATCCGGCCTCACCGGGGTCGCCGTTCTCGAGCAGCTCGACCTGCCCGCTGGCCCCGTCGTAGTCGAGGTCGGTGTTGGTGAGGGCAAGGGCCCGGCACCGGATGAACGTTCGACACGACTCGCCCCGCCGGGTCGTGTCGATGACACCTGCTGCCAGTCGGCCCGGGGCGTCGCTGCGGGCCGCCTCTGCCGAGATGGCGAGCACCATGACGGCGTCGTACCCCTCGGCGGCACCATCGAAGTCGGCGATAGACGGGTCGATGCCGAGAATGCGGTCACGGAAGTCGGCGTCGAGACCGGTGCCGGGACGAGCGCCGCGCATCCCCAACAGCGCGCTGTCGCCGCCCGGCACGGGAGCGGGGCCAGCGTCGATCGGGCTGGACTCCGAGGTCGCGGTGGTGGTGTTCACGCCGCGCGTCGACTGCAATCGCTCCTCGGCGTTCTCGTCGAGTCGGGCCGTGGTGCAGGACGCCGCAAGGCTCATCGCCATGGCGGCCGACGCCAACATCAGGGGGAGTCGGGTCCGCAACATCGGCCACCACTGTAGAAGCGCATCGGTCGGGGAGCGATCGGGGGCCCGAGATCTAGGCGCCGGCGGCGTCATCGATCCGCTCCCACAGGGGGAAGCGGATGTGGGCGACGTCCTGGTGGGACACCAGTCGGCCGCCGTTCGACAGGTGGCGCAGTGCATCGTGGGCGGCGCCAGGCCCGCCGAGCAACGCCATGAACGTGGGCACGGGCAACAGCAGATCACCGTCGGCATCACCATCGCGCAGGATGGCGTCGACCTCGAGCACCGGTCGTTCGGGACGGTCGAGCGACAGAGCGAAGCACTGGTAGACGACCCGTTCGAACACGGCGATCGCTCGGATGCGCATGGCGCCACGATACCCACCCGCCCCGTCGGCTAGGCAGAGGGGATGGGTGACAGTTCGAGCAGCGATGACGCGATGATGGTCACGATCTCCGAGGCGCTGATCGCCGCGGTCGACGGCGCCCTCCCCGCCTGGGTCACGGCTGCGGTGGCCAGCCGGGCCGAGGGTCTCGATGTGCAGACCAGCGCTGCTGCAGAACTGGCGTCGGCCCAGGTCGGCGCCGAGCTCCGGGAGCTGCTGGCCCTCGATGTCGACGCCCAACGCACCACCCCGCTGGCGGTGCTGCGCGCCGCGTTCCGCTACCCGACCGCGGTGTTGGCGGCGGCCGGCGTCGAGCCGGTGCGGCGTGATCCCTTCGACGTGCGGATGAGTCCCGACGATCACTATTCCCTGGCGCCGGCGACCTGGTCCGATTTCGGTCCGGAGGTGGGCGAGGCCGGCCTGGTGTGGGGTGCGGCCAAGGCCCACCTGCACCTGTCACGGCACCGCTGAACCCGAGAATGCTGAGCCCGAGAATGCTGACCCGAGAATTCCGCCAGGATGCCCTCAAATAGACTGATGATCTGATGGCGACCACCCCGGTACTCGATCGAAGCCCCGTTCTCGACGATCCGACCCTGCGAGGCCGGGCCTTCGTCGAGGCCTACACCTCGCTCATGGACGATTGGCTGGTCGACCTGTTTCGGGACACCTTCGGGGCAACGGGCGGCGTGGCGTTGGTCGCGACCGGCGGTCACGGTCGCTTCGAGCTCGCTCCGGAGAGCGATCTCGATCTGCTGCTGTTGCACGACGGTTCGCTGAGCACCGATGTGGCCCAGCGCCTCTGGTACCCCATGTGGGACGCCCGCTTGAAGCTCGGCCACGCCACCCGCACCACCATCGAGACCCTCGAGCTGGCGTCCGACGACCTGGCCACCGCCACGGCGCTACTCAGCCCCCGCCTCCTCGCCGGTGACGAGCCGTTGTTCGACCAATTGCGCGACTCGGCGCTCGCCCAGTGGCGCAAGAGCTCCAAGCGGGTGCTCGCTCAGTTGGCCGAGGCAGTCGAGCTGCGCCACATCGCCAACGGCGAGGTCGCAGCCGCACTCGAACCCGACCTCAAGGAGGGCCGCGGCGGACTTCGTGACGTGCATGCCCTGGCCTGGATCCTCGCGGCGGTTCCCGAGCTCGACGTCATTGCTCCCGGCGCCCTTTCCTCCCAGTACGACCTGTTGCTCGATGCCCGCGTCGAGTTGCACCGTCTGGCCGGCCGACCCGGCGACGTGTTGCGCCTTCACGATCAAGACGAGGTGGCCTCCCGACTCGAGCTCGACAGCGCCGACGTGCTCATGACTGGCGTGGCCACCGCCGCCCGCGAGATTGCCTGGGCCTCCGACGAGGCGTGGTTCGAAGTGGGCAAGCACCTCAGCGGGGGCATCTTCAAACGTACGCCGCGACGTCACGACCTCGGTGGCGGCGTCGAACTGGTCGGCGACCGGGTCAACCTCAGCGACGGCGCGGTCGTGGATGAGCTCAGCGTGCTGCGACTTGCCGTCGGGGCCGCCACCCATCGCGCCCGTATCGGTCGCGACAGCCTCAAGCGGGTCGAGGACGCTCCGGCACTGCCCGAGCCATGGCCGGCCGAGGCCCGGGAGTTGTTCGTCGACCTGCTGTTGTGCGGCGCCCCGGCCATCGGGGTGATGGAGACCCTTGACCTCGCGAACCTGTGGGTTCCGCTGGTCCCCGAATGGGAGCCCAACCGCAGCCTCCCCCAGCGCAACGCCTATCACCGCTACACCGTTGACCGTCACTGCTGGGAGTGCGTGGCGCTGGCCGCCGGGCTCGTCGACCGGGTCACCCGCCCTGATCTGCTGGTCATGGGCGCCCTCCTGCACGACATCGGCAAGGGCTACCCGGGTCAGCACTCGATCGTGGGCATGGAGCTCGGTGCCAAGGTGATGCGCCGGATGGGCTTCGCCGAGGCCGATGTCGAGACCATGGTGGTCCTGATCGAACATCACCTGCTGTTGCCCGATGTCGCGACCCGCCGCGACCTCGATGACCCCGCCACCATCGTGTCCGTCGCCGCCCACGTCGAGACCACCGAACGCCTCCAGCTGCTTGCCGCACTGTCCGAGGCCGACTCGATCGCCACGGGCCCCTCCGCCTGGAGCCCCTGGAAGGCGGGCCTGCTGGCCACCCTCGTGAAGCGAGCGTCGTTCGTCACCGACGGCGGCGATGTCGCGAAGGTCATCGCCCCGCCGGTCGTGACCGATTCCCAGCTCGAACTGGTCCACCGGGGCGCCACCGGCGATCGCCCCGCCATCGACGCCCACGACGATCGGCTCACCATCGTCTGTGGTGACCGTCCCGGCCTCTTCAGCCGCATTGCCGGGGTGCTGGCGCTCAACGGGCTCGACGTGCTCGAGGCGTCGGCCACCACCTCGGGCAACCTTGCCATCGAGGAGTTCCGGGTGGTGTCGGCGTTCGGCTCCGAGATCCCCTGGACCAAGGTCGAGCGCGACCTCGAGAAGGCACTGCTGGGCCGCATCGCCCTCGAGCCCCGCTTGGCCGAACGGGCGCGCAGCTATTCGCGTCGGCGCGTCACGGCGCGAGGCCTCGAGCCCAATGTGCGGGTGCTCGAGAACGAGGCGTCCGATGGGGCCACGGTGGTCGAGGTGGTCGGGCCCGACAGCGTGGGGCTGCTCTACGGCCTCACTCGCGCCCTCGCCGATCTCGATCTCGACATCCTGCGGGCCAAGATCGCCACCATGGGCACCGACGTGGTCGACTCCTTCTACGTCAAGGACCGTTCCGGCGCCCAGATCACCGATGCCGCCGACGGTGCCGAGATCCGCACCGCGCTGCTCCACGTGCTCAGTCGGTCCCAGATCTGAGATCGCCCGGACGCAATCCGCGAACCTCGGCGGGATAGGGTGCGGCGAGTGAAGAACGACGACTCCTTCGACGTGGCCGACGAAACCCCCGTGGCGCCGGACCCGCTGACCGAGATCGAGCTCATTCGCTGGTCCCAGACCCTCGCCGGTATCGCCCGAACCGGACTGGGCTTCACCGCCAGCCAGTATGAGCGGGAGCGGTTCGAGGAGGTTTTGGCGGTCGCTGCCGATATCAACTGTGCGGCGGACCGTTCCCACGATCCGGCCCCGGTGGTCCAGGAGTGGCTGGCGGCGGTGGGCGAGGGGGTCGAGGGATACGTGACCCCCAAGGTGGCTGTCGGCGCGGTCGTCGGCAACGACGAGGGCAAGATCCTGCTGATCCAACGGTCCGACTCGGGCGTCTGGCTGTACCCCACCGGGTGGGCCGACATCGGCTACTCACCGTCGGAGGTGGCCCTCAAAGAGGTCAAGGAGGAGACCGGGATCGTCGCCGAGGTTCGCGGGTTGCTCGGGGTGTACGACGGGCTGCGGCGCGGCTTCAGTCGGGTGCCGCTGTACTCGCTCGTCTTTCATTGCCACGCCGTCGGCGGCGAGCTCGCCGCTCACCCGCTCGAATGTCTCGATGTCGGCTGGTTCGGACGCGGCGACCTGCCCAGTCCCTTGGCGTCGGGAGACGTGTGGGCCGACGCCGCGTTCGCCGCCATCGAGGGTGAACCGTTCACGTTGTTCTTCGACGAGCCCCGGCAGTCGGTGTGGAACACCGACGAGGTCGGCTGAAGAGCGACGAGGTCGGCTGAGCTACTGCTCGCGCAGGAACTTCTCGACCTCGGAGACCAGTTCGTCGGCGGTGTCCTCGGCGATGGCATCGCGGTCGTAGGTCTCCTCGAGGTGCGAGACGTACGCGGCGGTGTCCTCATCCTCGTCGACGAGCTCGGAGATCTGGATCTCATAGGCGGCGGCGGCCGCGGCGAGATCGACGGTGGGCACCTCGGTGCGCAGGATGCCGCAGACCCGCTCGACCAGGGCCAGCGCCGCCTTCGGTGACGGGGCGGCGGGCACGTAGCTGGGCACCGCGGCCCACAACGAGGCCGAATGGATGTTGCGCTCGTAACAGTCCTCGTGCAGCACGCCGACCACACCGGTGGGGCCCTCGTAGCGCGACTCCTCGAGGTGCAGGGCGCTGGTCACCTTGAGGTCGTACGCCGTGCCGAACACCGACGTGGGACGGGTGTGGGCCACATCGGCGAGCAGAGCGCCGAGCGTGATGACAAGGCGAGCCTGCAGCTGGGTCGCTACCTCGACAATGTCGTTGCAGAAGGTGCGCCACTTGAGCTGGGGTTCGATGCCCCGCAGCAGGATGACCGCCGGAGCACCCGGAGGCTGGGCCCAGTAGAACTCGTTCTCGGGCCACAGGATGCGTCGGGTGCCGTCGTCGTCGAGGTGGATCATGGGCCGCACGCTCGTGAAGTCGTAGTACTCCTCGGGGTCGATGTCGGCGAACGGCACCGCTCCCCAGGCGTCGCGCAGGTGGCGAACCGCCTCGGTCGCCGATTCGCCGGCATCGTTCCAACCCTCGAAGGCGGCGATGATGATCGGCTGATTCAGTTCCGGACGGCTCGACCAACGCAGTGAACTCACCTGGGGAACGCTATCGACGAAACGCGCGAATCGGACCCTCACGTAGGCTTGGTCCATGGCCTCCGATCCCTCCATCACCGTTCGCGAACTGCTCGATCCGGCCGACGTCACCAGTGACGTCATCGCAGCCTTCGCCCGGCTGATCCCTCAGTTGTCGTCCTCGTCCCCGGCGCCCACGCCCGAGGAACTGACCGAGATGGTGGTGTCAGACGCAGATCACCTGCTGGTCGCCTGCGATGCCGACGGCACCATCCTCGGGTCGATGACCCTCGTGGTGTTCCGCATCCCCACGGGGGTGCGGGCCTGGATCGAGGACGTGGTGGTCGATGAGGCCGCCCGGGGGCGCGGGGTGGGCGAGGCGCTCAATCGCCATGCGCTCGACTTGGCCTATGGACTGGGTGCCAAGACGGTCGACCTCACGTCACGGCCCACCCGCGAGGCGGCGAATCGGCTGTACCAGAAGCTCGGCTTCGTGCTCCGCACCACCAACGTCTACCGCCATGCCCCGTGATGGCCTCGATCGCTGCGCCTCCGGCTCGCTTCGCTTCGATCAGGCCGGGTCGATGCGCAGGATCGGTCCGGCCAGGGTGACGATGTAGACCTCGCCGTCGGCGTCCTCGCCAAAGCTCACGACCTGCTCGGGGGTCGCTCCGGTGGTGGCGATCTCGGACTGCTGGTCGAGCCGACCGTCGACCACCGTGAGGCCCCGCAGGGTGGAGGCGGCGAAGTCACTGAACAAGTACACCCCCGTGAGTTGCGGCACCGCCGCGCCCCGGTAGACGTAGCCACCGGTGATTGACGCGCCGTCGTCATGGCTGTAGTCGAAGATCGGTTCGACCAGGCCGTCGGGGCGGGTGCCCGACTTCTCGGTGTCATGGGTCCCCTCCCGCAGTGCCCACCCGAGGTTCGCCCCGCGTCCTCCGCCGTCGGCGGCCGCCAGGAAGTCGACCTCCTCCCACTGGTTCTGGCCCACATCGGCGATCCACAGATCGCCGGTCGCTCGGTCGAAGCTGTAACGCCACGGGTTGCGCAACCCGTAGGCCCACAACTCGGGGAGGGCATCGGCACTGCCGACGAAGGGGTTGTCGGCCGGCACGAGGTAGGGCTGGTCGTCGGTGGTGCCGGGGCCGAGGGGGTCGATGCGCAACATCGAGCCGAGCCAGTTCGTGGGGTCCTGACCGTTGTCCTGCGGATCGTCGCCGCTGCCGCCATCCCCGAAGCCGATGTACAGGTAGCCGTCGGGACCGAAGGCGAGGTTGCCCCCGTTGTGGTTGGCGTACGGCTGGGCCAGGCGCAGCACCTCCCGACGCGTCGATGGGTCGGCGACGGCCCCGTCCATCTCGTAGCGGGCGACCACGCTGGCACCGTCGTCGGAACCGTCGGTGTAGTTCACGAAGAGCATGGTGCCGTTGGGGGAGAAGGCCAGGCCGAGCAGTCCCCGCTCGCCGCTGAGGTCGTTGATGTCGTCGGTCAGATCGAGCACCGCGCTGGGTTCGACGTCGAACCCGTCGGCGGTCGGCTGGAGGACCTTCACCACGCCCATGCGTTCGGCGGCGTACAGGTCGGTGCTCCCCGGCCGGCTCACGAGGGCGGTCGGGAGCTCGAGCTCGGCAACCTCGGTGAGCGTGACCGACACCTCGCTCAGGTCGACCGCGACGGGGCTGGTCGTGGTAGCGGGTCCTTCGGAGCCATCGCCGCCGGCTGCGGGAGCCGTGGTCGTGGTGACCGGCGCCGGGTTGGTGGTGGGGATCGGTTGCGTGGCGTCCTCGTTCGCGCAACCGGCGCACAAGAGGGCGGCGACCGTCAACGTGGTGGTGGCCGCGCGACGCGATATGTGGTTGCTCATCGAAACTGTTTACCGCGGCTGGCTACCGCGACCACCGCGCCGGGCGAATGACACCCTCCTGTACGACCGATGCTGCCAGCGCGCCGTCGGCGGTGAAGATGAGGCCGCGGCCCAGTCCGCGCCCGCCCGACGCGGAGGGCGTGTCCTGGGAATACAACATCCACTCATCGGCGCGGAACGGCCGGTGGAACCACATGGCGTGATCGAGGCTGGCCATGAATACATCACCCACCCCGCTGCCGCCGTGGGGCCCCACCGAGGTGTCGAGCAGCGTCATGTCCGACGCGAAGGCCATGACGCAGGTGTGCAGCACGGGGTCGTCGGGGAGCGTGCCGTTGGCGCGGAACCAGACGTTCTCGACGGGCGGTCGTGGCTCCTTGTCGTCGGGGGTTCGCCAATCGCAGTAGCGGGTGTCGATGGATCGGGGGCGGTCGTACCAGGGGCCCAACTTCTCGCGCCACGGCGCCATGCGGGTGCGGAAGTCGTCGAGCGTGTCGGGGTCGGGGAGTCCTTCGGGCATCGCCATCTGGTGGTCGAAGCCCTCCTCGGAGCGTTGGAACGAGGCGGTCAACCCGAAGATCGGGCGGCCATGCTGGATGGCCCGCACCGTGCGGGTGATGAAGCTCTTGGAGTCGCGGATCCGCGCCACCTCGTACAGGATCGGCGTGGTGGGGTCACCCGCGTAGAGGAAATAGGCATGAAGGGAATGAACGCTCATTCCCTCGACCGTGCGGGCCGCCGCTACCAGCGCTTGGCCGGCGACCTGGCCACCGAACACCCGCTGGCGGTCCTCATCGGGGCTGCGACCCCGGAACACGTTCACCTCGATCGGCTCCAGGTCCAATAGGGCGATGAGTGCGTCGACGGCGGCCTGGTCCATGGTGACCATTCTGGCAGCGAATTCAGTTCGCTCAGGCGTGACAGCTACGATCGTCCGAGTGAAAGCGACACCTGGGGCACTTCTCGAGCATGCGCGCAGCCCCGAGGGTCGAAAGCAGCTTCGCTACGCCGGGATCTCGGTTGTGTTCGTGCCCTTCGGCCAGGCACTTGTGCAGACCCTGCGCTGGGTGTTCGACGTCAACGAAGTGCTCGCAGTGCTCATCAGCGCCTGCCTCCTCACGCTGCCCAACTACCTCGCCAACAAGTACATCGTGTGGCGCGACAAGAGCAAGGACAACCGTGCCGCCGAGGTGACGGTCTTCTGGCTGGCAGCGGTGCTCGGCACTGCCTTCGCCATGGGGTTCGTCTTCGTCGCCGCCAAGATCATTCCCGAGGAGGACGGCAAGTTGCTCCACGCCGCCGCCATCTTCATTGCCCAGCTCCTGGGTTACGGCATCGTCTGGGTCGCCCGCTACGTGTTCCTCGACCGCCTCATCTTCAAGGCCACCCACCACGGCGAAGAACCTCCGCCAGAGCTGCTCGACGACCTCCACCGCGACTTCCCGGTCTGACGCCCGTCATGGACGCGACCATCCGAAAGCTCGCCGAAGCAGCGCGAGGCTTCATGCCGCCCGACGAAGGCCTGGCCCTCAACGCGGCCGGCGTGCTGGCGTGTGCCCGGGTGCCGAACGCCCCACTGCTCGAGATCGGTAGCTACTGCGGCAAGTCGGGCATCTACCTGGGCGCTGCGGCAGCCGATGCCGATGTGGTGTTGTTCGCCGTCGATCACCACCGAGGCTCCGAGGAGAATCAACCCGGCTGGGAGTGGCACGAACCCGACCTGGTCGATCCGGCCACTGGTCGCATGGACACGTTGCCGATCTTTCGCCGCACCCTGTTCGAAGCCGGTCTCGAGAGCCAAGTCGTCGCCACCGTGGCCAACTCGCCCACTCTGGGCCGGTTCTGGACCACGCCGCTGGCGTTGTTGTTCATTGATGGCGGCCACGGGGCCGAGCCGGCCCACCGTGACTACGAGTTGTGGACCGCCTTCGTCGCCCCACTCGGGCTGTTGGCGATCCACGATGTGTTCCCCAACCCCGCGGACGGGGGCCGGCCACCGTTCGAGATCTACGAGCGGGCGCTCGAGTCGGGCAATTTTGCCGAGATATCGGCGACAGGCTCGCTGCGGGTGCTGGAACGGCTCGACAACGGCGTCACCCATCGGCCCGAGGCTCGCCAGTTCGACTGAGCTCGCTGCGGCCGGGCGACGTTCGGCCGGTTGTTCCGTCAAGCCGGGGCCGCTAGGCCGGTTCCGTCAGGCCGGTGGCGGTGTTCGGTTGCCCTTGTTGCGCCGCGACTCGCGCGCGATCAGCAGGGCGATCGCGATGAGACCCACGACGGTGGCCACGAGCACCGCGTACTGGGCGAAGCTGCCGCGGTCGCCCTCTTCCACCGGATCCCCGCCCGAGTTGGGGAGCGGGATGATGCCGGGGGGTGGGTCATTGGGAATCTCGCCGAAGACCTCGGTGGTGG
>Ga0105047_10011949_pt1 | contig 14037 bp, 12 predicted proteins | sample MAT04_FD_78384 | JGI IMG/M metagenome (GOLD analysis project Ga0105047, IMG submission 78384) | Freshwater microbial communities from Lake Fryxell liftoff mats and glacier meltwater in Antarctica - MAT-04 (megahit assembly) | ecosystem: Environmental > Aquatic > Freshwater > Ice > Liftoff...
CACCACCGCCAACGCCCACCCACCTCACCACCCCACCTAACCACCCCCACCTGATCGGTCCGATCAGCCGGCGTCGTCGGCGATCACGATCACTTGGTCGGCCACACCGATGCGAACGAGGTCCGCCTTGGCGGGGTTGATCATCACCCCGAAACTCTGCTCGGGGTTCTTCGACAACGCTCGAAGGCGATACCCGATCACGCAGTCGCCACGAACGACCCCGGCCGCCACGAGCGCACCGAATGGCACGTCGACCTCGGTGTCGGGCACGCCGTACCACGCTGCCGGCTTGCAATAGATCTCCGCACCACGCGGATCGAGCAGGTCTCGAAACACCGGGTGCAGTTCGCGGTCCTCACTCAATTGGGTCATCAACAGGCTCACGAGCTTGTCGCTGACGATGAAGTCACCGAGGGCATCCGGTGGCGCGAGGCCCACGTCGTGCTGGTCCCGCAATTCGGTGATCACCGTGGCGTCGCTGGCATGGTCTTGGAGCATCCGCCGGATCTGGAACGTGGTGAGGAGCGCACGCGTATCGGCTTCGCTCGCCGACATGCCCTCCCACTGGCAGAGCACAATCACGTGGTCGGCAGCGTCGCTTGCCGCGGTGGACACCAGGTCGGCGAACGCTGAACCGCTGCCCGTTCGCACCATCACCTCGGCGTTCGACAGCTTTGGCGCCTCGATCGGCTGATCGATGGTGTCGGTGTTGACCACAAGTGTGATCGTGGAACCCGGAGCGAGAAACCCATCGAGCTCATTGAGCACGATAGGAGCAAGGTGGTTCCACCCGACCATCACCGCCCGGAGGGGAGCCTCCCGGCCCGTTCGACGCGGTGCTGCCGCCCCAAGCTCCGGCGATCGGTGGTCTGCACCGGAGGTGACAACGGTGATATGTGAGTCGTCGAGAGCCACCACCACGAGTTGGTCATCAACACCAATCAGCGTGTCCATCGATGGGCACAGGGAGGTCACACCCGACGCGAAACGGATGCCCACCAAACTGGCGTCGGCCAACCGGCACGAGGCCTCCGCAACGGTGCACCCTTCGAGCCCCGGAATCGATTGCACGTACAGCTCCGAACCATCCATCCCCAGGAGCTCCTCATACGTGATCGACACGCCGGGAGCGAGACACGCTTGTGCGGCCGTCCGCGCGATGAACAATGAAGGGCTCACGACCAGCACCCGTCCGGGGACGACATGTTCGATCGCCGCGGCAATGGCAGGGTCGGTGATTTCGGCCACGATCGGGACGTTGATCGCCGGCGAGTGCTGATGCCCGAGGGCCAACAGGCAGCGGGCCACGTTGTTGTCGTCGTGATGCTCGTCGATCACGATCACCGAGCGCGCCGCTTCGGGCCGACAACGCTGCAGATCGGCGGGGTCCGTGGGGTCGCCTGTTCGGCAGACCACGGTGGTTCCGCTGCGCTCCAGGCCACCCACGTGCGTGTCCAGGTAGGCGTACATCGTGTCGGTATCGAGGTCGGCGAGGATCACAATCGAGGCACCGGGCCGGCTGCGATTCGCCAGCACCAGCTCCGAGACGATCGTGCTCACCATCGCCGACCATCCAAGGACAAGCGTGTGCCCGGACTCAAGCACCTCAGACCGGCCAAGCGTGCGCCGGTGCGCGACCAGACGTTCGGCAAGCTGCGCCGTCACCACCGAGAACATGCCGATCCCCACCACCATGGTGAACACGCCGACATACCGTCCTTCCGGCGACTTCGGGGAGATGTCGCCGTAGCCAACGGTCGCGAGCGTTACGGCGCCCCACCAGAGCCCGTCTCCGAACGACGTGACCGTCCCCGTTTCCCGTTCGAACCGAAAGATCAGGGCGGCGCTGAACAGCCACACGAACGGCACACCGATCGCGATGACCCGGAGCGGGTTCGTGCGCAGTGAGTGCCCAGTGCGGCGCACAAGGCGTCCGGTCAGGATCGTTCGGAAACACACGGCAGCCAACGGAATCAAGGCCAAGACGGGAGTGGCCTTGCGCTCACCGATCGTGAGGAGCGGCTGACCCACGATCAACAGGAGGTCGGGGAAGTGCCAGGTCAACTCCCGTCGGCGGTCCGGGTTCAGGGCCAGGCGGGCCACCAGGTTCGCCGCGAATCCGCCCCAGATGAACCAGCTTCCGGCCACCACCATCAGAATGTCGCTCGGCCCCGGTTCCGACACCTCTACGAGGAGAAGGGGGATGGCAGCGGCGGCGAGAAACACCAGCACGGGCTCCGCCCAGCGATCCATCGCTCGGAGCGCGGCGAGCCGTCGGACGAGTGACCGGTCAACCATGGTCCGTCAATCTACGTGGACGTCCCCGCGCGCGCTTCGAATGCTGCCCACCCGGAAGACGCGGCGCACCGCCATCGACAGCACCAGCGCCACCCCGAATAGCGCCGTGAGAAACCGGACCACATCGGCGGGAAACGCCGATCCGGTGATGATCTCGATCGACTCCGAAGTTGCCCCCCGTCGCGCGAAGTCCCCGGCATCGATCACGTTCGGCTGACCAAATGCATCGGGGTCGCCGAGGACGGCGGGGACGGCGGCGGCTTTCACCTGCCAACTGCCTGCCGATTCCCCCGGCAACCGAATCCGGTCACCGACCACCACGGCAGAATCGGCGCCGACCACCTCGAACACGTCGAGCGGGCCGGCTCTACCCATCGGGCGAAAGAGCCCAGGCGAAAGCGCCAGCACGTCGGCCGGTTCAGGAACCACCGATGGGGAGACGGTCGGGTTCGCCGCCGCTCGGCGTTCGGCCACCACCGTGGTGACGCGTAGATCGAGCATCCAGGCGTGGATCTGCCGACGGGCGGCTTCGTCATCGCGCAACTCCGACCACGAAAAGCCGAACAACGACAAATTGTCGAAATCCGTGGCGTTGCCCACGAGCGTGGTGGCATTCGGGCCGTGCTGCACTGAGGCCTGAAGCCGTCCACCGAGGGTGGGTTCACGACCCGTTCGGGCGTACGTGAGCGACGGGATGGCACTGGCGCCCTCGAACGACGATGCCGTGAAGAGCACCCGTCCGGACCCTTGCCGCAGAAGCCCCCAGAGCTGGTGCGGTCCGCGGGCTTCGATCGTGTCGAGGCGATCCGCGAAGGCGGACGGGGGAAGCGCCTTGGCCTGCATGCCGAACCACGCCACCCCGATCACGGCGGCCACCGCTGCCGTCGCCCACGTTCGGGCAATCGGCGCCGGAACTCGCTCCACCGAGGCGACGGCGGCCATCGCGACCCACACGTACACCCCGTCCACCACGCGCGACGGATCCAGCTGACCGCTTCCAATCGCTTGATCGACAAGTGAAACAGCGAACGCGGCGAGCGACGCAAGTAGCGGAACCGCCAGAACCGCGAGCCCCTCCAGTGGACGGCCCGAACGGCGGAACCAACCCGCCACCGCTAACCCGGCGCCGGCCACCAGCACCAGCCAGTCGACCCCGCCGAACGTCCCGAACGCCGGGTTCAGCAGGAACGACGACGGAGCGGCTCCGGCGGCGCGGTCGATCGGCACCGCCGCCTCACGAGCGGCGAGCGCCCCCGCCCACCACCACCCGGCGATCAACAGCCCTCCGAACGCGGCGCCGATTCCCACACTCTTCTGAGCCTTCCGGTCAAACCACCACAAGGCGACCAGCGTGAACAGCGTCGCCGGGAGAAAGAACCCGTGGAACCACGCAACCGTGAATGCGGTGACAGCGATGGGAACCACTCGACCGATGCGTTTGCGAACCTCACGGCCAACGTCCTGACCAACGTCCTGGCCAACGTCGGCGTCGGCGGGACGGCGACTCTCACGCACCAGCAGGCCGACCAGGAGAACCCAGGCACCGAGTGAGATCCGCGAGCCCAACACACCGATGGCGGCACCGCCCCGCGTACCGGAGTAACCGAACGACAAGGTGCCGACCACCACGCCGGCGAGCGCCGACGTGGACACCTTGCCGCCGACCCATCGCATCGTGGCCGCAGCCGCCACCGCCGGCAGGAACCAAGCCACCACCACTACGAGCCAGTAGCCCCGCTCTGGACCAAGTCGAACGACGTCGCTCAGCAACCAGCCAAACGATGCCACGCCTGGCGGGTAGAGCTGCAGATCCGGTGTGCCGCCGCCGAAGGCAAAGGTGAAGCCGAGCGGATCACGGCCGGCGGCCATGGCCTCCCTGAACCACAACATGCGGGCGAATTGACTGGGGTGGTCCACCGCCCCTGGCACCGTACCGAGGGCGAGGAGCGACCGGCCGAGCACCGCCATGACCGCGATCGGAAGGCCGAGCACGACCACCATCGGCGAGGCACCTCGTGTTGATGCCGGTTCGGTGCTCACCCCACCATCGTGCCCGTAATGCACCAGCCGTCGGGGGCATACGTAGGCAATGACCGACGCCCGACCAGCCGTCGCCCCCAAGGTGCGCGGCGGGACCACCGCCCTCGTGGTGGTGGTCACGCTCGCGCTCATAGGCATCGCGATAGCGGCGTCGCCCTTGTGGCGCCCCGCCGTCCCCTGAACGGCACGATAACGATCGACTCACCGACCGCCGGTACGTTCACCGGGGAGGGGGTGACGGTCAGCCTTCGAGGCGGCGATGGCGTTTATTTCCACGCGGACCAAGACTGTGGGCCCGCGTGACCGCGCCACGACGGCACCATCACGGCCCGAGCCCCGTAGCCTCGGCGGCATGTGCCGCAACATCACCGAACTCCGCGGCCTCGAACCTCCGGCTACACGCACCGAGATCGAGGCGGCCGCCATGCAGTTCATCCGCAAGGTCACGGGGGTGAGCAAGCCCAACGCCGAGGTCGGCGCCGCCATGGAGGCGGCATCGCTTCAGGTGGCCGACATCACCGAGGCGTTGCTCGCCGACCTGCCCGCCCGGCGTCAACCGCCGAAGACGGTGCCACCATTGCGGCGACCAGAGGTCCGGCGACGGTTGGGCCTCGACGCCACCGGCTGAATCCCCGCCCGCCCGATCAGCAGAGGGGCGAGACGTCCTGGGCGGTGTTCTGCCCGGCGTTCACCACGATGTTCAGCCCGAATGGGTCACCGAGCACCGCGACGCTGTAGGTGCCGGGCGCAACGTTGGCGAACACGTAGAACCCTGCCTGGTCGCTCAGAACCTGCACCGATGCCGGCGACGGCGCCGGGCCGGTGAGTATGACGGGCACGCCAGGCGTGTTCACCCCGAGGCAGTTCTGGGCGAATCCAGAGACGGATCCGGGAACCGGTGGGGCCACGGTCTGGGCGGCGGCAGCATCCATCGAAAGGATTGCCGGGGCAACCCACACGCCTCCGGCGGCGGCGGCACCAAGGCCGAGGACTCGACGTCGATCCGCCCGGGCGTCGTCCGCACTGGACGGGTTGGCGTGGGGCTCATTGTCGTCGCGCATCGCTGGACTGTAGCCCGGTCGCCCATCACAGCACCGCCTCAGCCACGGGGAAGACCGAGCAGTCGTTCGCCGATGATCGTTCGTTGCACCTCACTCGTTCCGCCGGCAATCGACGCGGCCTGGCTCCACAACCACTGCCGTTGTTCCGTTCGCATGCCGCCGTCGGCCGGCCCGCCAGGAAGGCCCCACAACACTGCGTCGTCGCCAACTACCAGCAGTGCCACCTCGGACAGACGCTGCGTCATGTCGGTCCATGCCAGCTTCACCCAGCTCGATTCCGATCCCGGCTCCTCTCCCCGACCGAGTCGGGAAAGAGTGCGCCAGTTGTGGAGTCGAAGCACCCGGAGCAGCACGAACGCTTCCGCCAACCCCTCGGCCACCTCGGGATCAGCGAGCCGCCCGTTCGTCGCGGCCGCTCGCACCAACCGCTCGAGCATCACCTCGTGCACCACCTGCTCCTTGAACGGGAAGTTGGTGCCGCGTTCGTGGGCGAGCGTGGTGTTGGCGACCGCCCAGCCCTGGTGCAACCCGCCTACGAGGTGATCCGTCGGCACGAACACCTCGTCGAGGAACACCTCGTTGAACTCCGATTCACCGGTGATCTGACGCAAGGGTCGGATTTCGATACCCGACGCCGTCATGTCCATCACGAGATAGGAGATTCCCTTGTGTTTGGACAACATCGGATCGAGACCTGTACGCGCCAGGCAGATACCCCACCGGGCGAACTGGGCGTAACTGGTCCACACCTTCTGCCCGCTCAACAACCAGCCGCCGTCCACCTCCACCGCCCGGGTTGCGAGCGACGCCAGATCCGAACCAGCGTCGGGTTCGGAGAAGAGCTGACACCAGATCTCGCTGGCATCGAGAATGGTGGGGAGCCAGCGGGCCTTCTGATCCTCGGACCCGTGGGCGAGCAACGTGGGGCCAGCGAGATTGATCCCCACGCGGTTCACCGGCTGCGGCGCACCTGCCCGGGCGTACTCCATGTTGAAGATCGCCACCTGCACGGGCGAGGCTCCCCGCCCTCCGAACTCCTCCGGCCACCACAAGCCCACCCACCTCTCGGCGGCCAGACGCGCTTGCCAATCCCGACCCCACGCCAACTCGTCGTCGATCGACGAGAACGCCTCGGGCATCGTGAGGTTGGCCTCGAGCCACCTCCGCGCCTCGCCGGCGAACATTTCCTCCTCCGTCGAGAAGCTCAGATCCATCGCGAACCCCCACGTGCGCCCAACGGCGTCAGAGGTCCCAAAATCGGTCCCGGCCGTTCGCGGCAAACGCCCGGGCCAAGCCGAGCTCGTCGGCGGCCGTGAAAGGCCGATACACGTCCTCACCTCGGCCACGCACCCACAGCTCGTCGGCCTCACCCACACGATCGCGGCGTACCTGGTGATGCACGAGCGTGCGTTTCACCACCTTGTTCGTTCCGGTGGTGGGCAGCTCGCGAGCGAGGCGCAGATAGCGGGGGCGCCATTTCGGGCCGAGGTCAGGGAAGGCGTCCACCCAACGGGCGAACGCCTCGCCGTCGAAGTTGGTGCCGGTACCGGGACGCCACACCAGTGCCGCCATCACTTGGTCGCCCGCCGACTCGTCGGGCACGCCATACACGGCGGCGATCACCACATCGGGGTGGGATGACAACGCCACCTCAATCGGACCGGCCGGAAAGTTCTCACCGTCGACCCGCACCCAGTCGGCCGTACGGCCGGCAAAGAAGAGGTTGCGGTCGGCATCGAGATACCCGAGGTCGCCGCTCCAGTACCACCCATTGCGAAGCGTCTTCTCGGTCGCGTCGGGGTTGTTGTAGTAGCCCTCGAAGGGCCCCGCTCCCGCGGTGTTCACGATCTCCCCTACGCAGGCATCGGCGTTGGCGAGCCGGCCCTCGGGGTCGAGCACGGCTATCGGACAGGCTTCACCGTTGTCCCCGATGATCCGTATCCCCTCGCCGGCGATCCCCATCGCTCCCGCCTTCACCGCCCCGTCACGACTCACCGCGATCCCGCCTTCGGTGGCACCGAAGGCATCGATCACCTGCACGGCAAATCGTGTGCCGAACCGCTCGATCACGTCGGGGGAGCCCTCGTTGCCGAACGCCACTCGCAAGGTGTTCTCTGCGTCGTCAGGCTGCTCAGCCGTGGCCACGATGTAGCTCAGCGGCTTCCCCGTGTAGTTGAACCATGTGGCACCGAAACGGCGTACGTCGGGCAGCCAACCCGACGCCGAGAACTTGCGAGCGAGACCCACCGATGCCCCCGCCACGAGCGATGGCATCCATCCCACCATCACCGCGTTGGAATGGAACAGCGGCATGCACACGTAACCCACGTCGTCCGCTCCTACATCGAGCAGTTGCGTCATCCGGGCGCCGGTCTGCAACAGCCGTTTCTGCGAGCAGATCACCGCCTTCGGCGCCGCTGAGGTGCCCGACGTGAAGATCAATGCCCACGGCACCATGACATCGGGTTGGAGGCCTGGGTCATTCCCGTCGACGGCGTCGATCGCATCAGCGAGATCCCGGCTCGAAAGAAGACCGCCGGCCCGAGAGGCCGTGCCCACGTCGTCGAACCGACGGCTCACATACACGTGGTCCGCCCCGAACGACAGTTGATCGCCGATCGCCGCAAGCGCATCGAGGTGGCCGGTTTCGGTGACGACGAGCGAGAGGTCGGTGTGTCCGATATCTCGGGCCAAGGCCTCGCCAACTCGTGTGTGGTTCAGCCCCACCACCGCCGCGCCCACGAGTCCGGCGCCGCCGAGGGCGAACAGGTAGTCCGGGGAGTTGTCGAGCAGCACCCCGACATGCAAGGGGCACATCGGCCGTCGGTGCGTCTGGAAAAGGTTGGCCCACCGACAGCACTCGGCGTAGTAGTCGGCATGCGACCAGGTGTCGGTGCCGAACCGAATCGCCACCCGATCTCGGAACCCCGGGTCGGTGCCATTGCGGCGAAGAAGTTCCGCGGCGTTGACAGCGGGCAGGGCTGCTTGCCCGGGAGCCGGCACCGCCCGGGAGGCGTCGGGTTGGTAGCGGGCAGTCACGCACCGGCAGTGTATGACACGAACGTCAGGTTGCCTGCGGGGCCGACGCCGACATCGGCACCACCTCGCATGACGAGCCGGAGCAATCGATGTGTCCGCCGGGTCCGGCCAGCCGTTTTGCCCGTCGCAAACTGCGGAACCCCCGCCAAAGCACCAGCCCGTAGAGCCCCCCGAGCACCACGCCCACGGCGATCGAGTTGCCGCTGACGGCCGTGCCGAGAGCGGTGCCGCCGAGTAAGAACCCGAGCAACGTCATCGTCACCGGAAGGTGGCATGGGCACAGGACGTACGACAGGATCAGCCATCGCCGACCTCGTTTCTCGAGCCGACGCGCCTCGGGATCCTGCGGGAGCGCCGAGCGTCCGAAGAAGGAGGAGTTCGTGGGGGAAAGGGTTGCCGTCGAGTTCCGCATGACTCGATCGTGCGCTTTTCCGGTCGGTGCCGGATCCCCCCACGGGTGGAGATCACGGGTGGAACCGTTCTCTACGCCGACACGACCCACTCGACGGCGTGGGTCCCATCACCATCGACCGATGTTGCGTTCGTAGGCCCACACCATGGCGCCGGGACGGTCCCGCACGTCGAGCTTGGCGAACAGGTTGTTGATGTGGGTCTTCACGGTGGCGGTCCCGATGAACAGCTCAGCGGCGATCTCGGCGTTCGTCCGCCCGGCGGCGATGCGTACCAGCACGTCGCGCTCGCGTGCGGTGAGCGAACCGGCCACTGCGTCGGCCCCTCGGTCAACCACAGGGTCGACCGAGGCCGTCGGACGGTTGCCTCCCATCGCACGGGGGGCTGGCGGTATCCGCACATCTCGGCCCAACACGAACCCACCGCTGTGCACCACCGCGAGGGCATGGGCAAGTTCCTCGGCGGTGACGTCCTTGGTGAGATACCCACGAGCACCAGCGGCGAGCGCTCCCACGATCGACTCGTCATCGCGGTAGGTGGTGAGCACCAGAACGGCGACATCGGGCCATTGGGCCGTGATCGTTGCGGTGGCTTGCACGCCGCCCATCACCGGCATCCGTAGGTCCATCAACACCACGTCCAAACCATCGATTCCACGGAGTTGGCCGACCACCTCGACAACCTCTTGGCCGTCGGCCGCAACTCCCACCACCTCGATTCCCCCGACGAGCCCCAGCAAGCCCACCAGTCCTTCACGAACGATGGCTTGATCATCGACCACCACGACCCGCAACGGCGGTCGTGGCACCGGCGATTCGGCAGACGGCGGAACGTTCACGGAAGCTCCGCTCGAACCTGCCAGCAAACATCCCCATCGCCGACCTCCATCGGGCCAGCGGCCAGCGTGCCCCCAAGCAAGGCCACCCGTTCGCGAAGCCCCGCCAGCCCGAACCCCGATCCGATGGATGGGGAATCGTCGAGCGATGGCCCGTCGCTCCCGGCGGCATCGAGAGAGTCCACCGCAGGCACCGCACGCACCGCACTCACCACCCGCACCACCGTGGGATGACCCCATTCGATCTCCACCTCCACCGGACGAGCCTGATCGCCATGACGGCGGACGTTCGAAAGCGCCTCCTGCACCACGCGATAGGCGCCGACGCGCGCTCCCACACCCACGTCGGCTACCGACCCGATGATGCGGGCGTCGACCGGCAGTTCGGTGCTGTGGGCATGGTCGGCCACCAGTTCGTCGATGGCGTCGTCGAGCACGACGTCATCGGCTCGGAGCACCGACACGGCTATGCGTGCCTCCTCCACACCCCGTCGGGCGAGCCCGTGGGCCGACGCCGCCCTCGCCACCAATTCGGGCTGACCGGCCTCGATCGCCAAAAGGCGGATCTGTTCCAATTGCAGGGCGAGCCCCGAAAGCGCATGGGCAAGGACATCGTGCAGATCGCGTGCGAGCGCCGTCCGCAGCTCCTGTTGCACTCGTGTTTCCAAGGCCTGCTCGGCCGCTTCCTGGCGTTGTTTCACCACCGTGCCCACCACAACGCCGACCAATCCAACGAACACCGCGGCGAAGGCTCCGGCCACCGTGCGCACGGCCACCGTGTATCCCAGCGCGCCCATTCCTACCGACGACACGGCGGGCCGAAACGGCAGCCCGATCGCCGCCACCACCGTGACTGCCGCCAGCACGACCAACCCGAACGCCTGCCAGTCGGTGAAGGTCAGGTCCATTCCCTTCCTATCGGCACAGCCGTTCGCCGCACGAGTGCTCCAACCAAGGGCGGCTCGAAAACCAGAGTGCCGCGCCGCGAGAGGCCGCTTTCGTCGATCCTGGCAGCAGTAGGGTTCGTTCGTGCCCGCCAAGAAGTCGGCAGCGCGAACCGCCGCTCCTGCCATCACCCCCGATCGCCGTGCCGTCGCCGGCCCCAGGAGCACGACCGCGCCGGTGGGTCGGCCGGGTACGCCGGCGCAGGGCCGCGAGCTTCGTGCCAGGGGCAAACAGACCCTCCGCCGGCTCCTCGACGCCGGAATCGAAGTGTTCTCCAAGCGCGGCTTTCATGCGGCCCGGGTCGACGACATCGTGAAGGCGGCGAAGACGTCGCATGGCACGTTCTACCTCTACTTCGCCAACAAGGAGGACCTCTTCCAGGCGCTCATTGCCGACGTTGCCGAACAGATGGCCGGGCTCGCCGGGTCGCTTGGCGCCGTCACTCCCGATGATGCCGGGCTGGCCGAACTGCGGGCCTGGCTCGACCGCTTCACCGCCCTCTACGACCACTATGGCCCGGTCCTGCGCACCTGGACCGAAACGGAAGTCGACGCCAGTGAGGTAGGCAAGATGGGCACCGATCTGCTCGGCGACCTTGCCGGCACCCTCGCCGCTCGCATCACCGCCGGCTCCACCGGCACCCTCGATCCGGTGCTTGCCTCGCTGGCGCTCGTCGCCATGATCGAGCGCTGCAACTACTTCGTGCTGTCGGGGCAGGTAGCCGCCGACCACGAACTCCTCCTCGACACGCTTGCCGGAATCACGCACCGAGCGTTGTTCGCCGCCTGACCCGCGCTCGCCTCGCCCTGGCAGCCCAGCGATTGCTGACACAGATGTCAGGTTCGGGAGTAGTGTCCAGCACGCGGCCGCTTCCTCGGGGATGATGGGGACAGCCGCCGTCTCGGCAGTCGTCGATCCGGCCGATGGGGGACCTCATGCGCAGCCAGTACCGCACACCGACCAGCAACCGTCCGCGTCAGCGGGGGGTCAGCGCAGCGACACTCACCGCTGGCGCACTCGTGCTCGTGCTCGTGCTCGCCGCGGCATGCGGCAACGTCTACGAGGCGAGCGACAAGGGAACGGGCAACGCCAGCCAATCGAACGGCACCAACCCCGGGGGAACCGCGGGTTCCGGTGGCAGCAACCCCACGGGCGCGGTCGACAAGAGCAAGCTCAAGCAAAAGAACCCCAGCACCCAACCGGGGGTCACCGACGACACGATCCGGGTGGGCGGTGTAGCCGCTACCACGAACATCTTGAAACTGCCGCTGGATCAAGCGTTCAACGGCGTCCAGGCCTACTTCGACATGGTCAACAGCGAAGGCGGCATGTACGGCCGCAAGCTCGAGATCGTCTCCAAACGCGACGACCAGATGACGAAGAACAAAGAAGAGGCCCAGGGCCTCGTGTCGCAGGACAACGTGTTTGCCGTCGCTCCGGTTGCCACGGTGCTCTTCACCGGTGCCGGCGTACTCGCTGATGCCAAGATCCCCACGTTCGGTTGGAGCATCAATCCCGAGTACGGCGGTCCACCAAATCTCTACGCCGACAAGGGAAGCCACCTCTGCACCTCGTGCGCCTATCCCGCGCAGAGCTTCGTGGCCCGCGAGAACGGCATCAGCAAGGTGGCACTGCTCACCTACGGCGTCGACCAGTCGAAAGAGTGTGCCGTCGGCGTGAAGGCCGGCTTCGAGAAGCACAAGGTGGCCGAGGTGGTCTTCACCGACGACACGGTCCCGTTCGGCACCACCGACTACGGCGTGCAGGTCCAGAAGATGAAACAAGCAGGCGTGCAGATGGTGGTCACCTGCATGGACACCAGCGGTGTGATCAACCTGGCCCGTGAGCTCACCAAACAGAACGCCAACATCATCCAGTACATGCAGAACGGCTACGACTACGACCTTCTGGCCGACTACCCCAAGGAGTTCGAAGGGTCGATCATGATGACCCAGTTCGTTCCCTTGGAGTTCGGGCAACGGCCAGCAGGGCTCGAGAACTACGTGAAGTGGATCGAGAAGATTCCCGGTGCCAAGAAGGGCGAGATCAGCCTGGGAGGATGGCTGGCGGCCGACATGCTCTACCGCGGCCTCGCCATGGCCGGACCGGATTTCACCCGCGAGAAGGTGATCAGCAACCTCAATCAGGTCACCAACTGGAACGCCGACGGGATCACGCCCGGCTGGGACTGGACCATCGTGCACGAAGCCGACATGCCGGCAGCGTGCCAGGCTTTCAGCAAGATCCTCGACGGCAAGTTCGTCCCCCAGTTCACCGAACCGGGCAAACCGTTCGTGTGTTTCGCCGCCGCCGACCCGCTCCCCGACAAGCCCCGTCGCAAGGCCAGCGGCGAGTGACCATCGAGCCCCGACCGGCCTGAAGCGTGAGCGACCTTCTCACCTACATCCTGCGCGGGCTGCCCATCGGGTGCGTCTTCGGGCTGCTGGCGGTCGGCATCGTGCTCACCTACAAGACCTCGGGCGTGCTGAACCTGGCGTTCGGGGCGCAAGCCTTCGTGTCGGGCTGCATCTTCTACGCGCTGCGGAGCGAGAAGTATCTCGGCTGGCCGATGATCCCGTCGTTCGTGGTGGCGGTGCTGATCGTGGCGCCACTGCTCGGCCTCCTGCTCGACCTCGGTCTCTATCGCCACCTCCGCACCGCACCAGCGGTCGCCAAGCTGGTCACCAGCCTGGGGCTCCTGGTGGCCATCCCCCAGATCGCGAAGCTCTTCATCGGCACGGCGTCGTTGTCGAACCCACCGGGATTGGCATCGGAGAACACCGTGCAGATCCTCGGCATCGACCTCTCCACCAACCAAGTGGCCACCATGGTGATCACGGCGGTGTGCGTGGGTGCGCTGTTGGCCATGTTCCGGTTCAGCTCACTCGGGCTCCACATGCGGGCGGTGGTGGAAAGCCCCCGACTCACCGAGCTCACCGGCGTGAACGCATCGCAGGTGGGTGCGATCTCGTGGATGTTGTCGAGCGCGTTCGCGGGGCTGGCCGGCGTATTGCTCGCTCCCCTGTTCTCACAGCTTTCGGAGTTCGACTACTTCAACCTGCTCGTAGCCGCGCTCGCCGCCGCCGCGTTCGCTCGGCTGTCGAGCATCGGCCTGGCAGCGCTGGGCGGAATCGCCCTGGGCGTGTTGCAGAAGCTCCTTTCGGGGTACCTGCCCTCGGGGAATGTGGTGTCCACCGGTCTGCAGGGATCGTTGCCGTTCCTGGTGCTGTTTCTTCTGCTCGTGTTCTGGCCAGGGCTGCGCAAACCGCGTGAGGTGGCCGACCCCCTCGGCGGTGTCGATCCCCCGCCCCCCCCGCCGGCCTCCACGTTGCGAGACCGTCGTCTCACCATCGCCACCTATGCGTTCGGCACGTTCGTGGTGGTCGGCGGAACCGCCCTCACCTTCAC
>Ga0105047_10011950_pt1 | contig 14037 bp, 13 predicted proteins | sample MAT04_FD_78384 | JGI IMG/M metagenome (GOLD analysis project Ga0105047, IMG submission 78384) | Freshwater microbial communities from Lake Fryxell liftoff mats and glacier meltwater in Antarctica - MAT-04 (megahit assembly) | ecosystem: Environmental > Aquatic > Freshwater > Ice > Liftoff...
AAGCGGTTTAATAAATCCACTTTCTCTATCAATGAACCGGTGGCATTATCCATCGGCGGCTCAATCTCTCCAGTTAGAATAAACTTTTGAGAACGTAGCGCCATTTCCAACCGTGATGTCGGTTCCTTGTAAGCAGCAGGATGATAATCCGAATCACCCTGCCACCATTCCGGTTGGCGAAAAGTCAGACACAATTTATCCCAATCAATCCAGAATTTTTTCGGGTTTGCAACAAGGTCAATTAATTCTGGTTTGCCGCGCTGAGACCAGACCTTCACAAAAGGCAGCCAGGCAGAATGCCCTGCTTGAGCACCATTAATGGGGGCATTGTTCTCCAATAATTTATCCATCCGGCCCATTTGGTCAGAGCGTTGGTAAATTTGCAGCCAGGTGCATGGCCTACGATTATCCACCACACAGCCTTCTTCAGTGGCTTCACCGCAAAACCCATTGCGCAATCCTTTGGCACAAGTCATCGGACATACGAACGCCGTCTCTTGAAGGATACAATTCCCGCACATCCGGCAGCCGAACAAAACCCCTTTGCTCGTTCGTTCCAGGGTACAAAACGCTTTTTCAAAAAAAGTATCTGGCTGTTTTACCGGTAAATAAGGAAGTTGAAATGGTTTGGGAGAAAATATCGGCATTCCGGTCTCCTACATTTTTCTCTTACTCGAAGGATGGTTTTTCAGGTTCATAGGGAGCGGGGTTGGGATCGTTACCTAAAATTTCTTCAATCCGTGTAAGAACATCAGGAGATAGTTTTTTCTTCAATTCCAATGCTTTCACATTTTCCAGCAATTGATTAACCTTGCTGGCTCCCAGAATTACGCTGGTAACCTCAGGCAGGCGCAGCAGCCAGGCTATTGCCAGTTGAGGCATAGAGCCACCTAAATCTTGCGCGAGTGCAGTGAGTTGCTTTACCTTATCAACCCGCTCAGGGGTGATTTCTTTGTCAAATCCAAGCCACGTAAAATTGGAATTTGCCAGGCGGCTGTCGGCGGGGATACCCTTGTTGTATTTTCCAGTGAGGATTCCGTTATACAACGGACTCCAGGTGATAATGCCAAAGCCGAGTTTGCGAGAAGCTTCCAAGAGGTCTTTTTCAACCGCTTCACGCACAAACATATTGTATTGGGGTTGCTCAACTGATGGTTTGTAGCTATTAAAACGTTCCGCCATGCCATACGCTTGGCTGAGTTGGAACGCGGTCCAACAGCTAGTTCCCCAGTATAGGACTTTGCCTTGATGGATAAGATCATCCATGGCACGTAAAACCTCTTCCAAATTGGGGTCTGTCTGACCGATCACTTTGGCTTCATACCGATGGCAATAAAAGAAATCCAGGTATTCGATCCCCATATTCTTTAAAGTACTATTGACTGTTTCCACCAGGTGCTTTCGTGATAAGCCCCGGTCGTTCGGTCCAGGCCCCACATCCCAGAAGGCTTTGGAGGAAAGAATGATGTCGCTGCGTTTCATATCCTTGATAATCTTACCCATCGCTTGTTCGGCATTGCCAAGACCGCTATATTCATCCGCATTGTCAAAATGATTGATTCCAGCATCATATGCTGTCAACATCAGATCTTTGGCAGTGTCATAGCTAACCCGCCCAATGGTTTCCCAAGCGCCAAATGAAAGTTCGCTGACCTTCAGGATTCCGTTTCCCAATCGCCTAAAATCCATTTTTGCCTCCATCAAACCATGATTTGAAGACGCCAACAACCCATTAACTGAGCTGCCGCCGTTTTGCAACCAACAGGTGAAATCCAGTATCAAAAATTCTGTTAATTAATTTTGCATTATACCAAAGTTGAAAAAACGATTCTTGATTCTTGCTTTACTTATATATTTTTTTTATTAAGTTAAAGCCCGTCGGACACGAGGTAGGATGATCAGTCCGATGATATTCACCAACAATGCAGCTATCACATTGAAGATGAAACCACCTGCTTCATATAACCGTGGCCCCATGAACAAGCCAGCTGCTGCCCCCAATGATGTGGCTGCGAGAAACACTGCCATTAATGTGGCACGGGCTTGTGGGAGCACTTCCGTCATTAATGGAATGACTGCAACAAGTGTTAACTCAAACGAGAAATTGAAAATAAACAGCCAGATCAACGCTCCTACAAGGGAGCCTTGAATAAAAAATGGGATGGCAGTAGATAGAATAGTAATAATGAAACCGACCGCAATGGTACGGCGCTTCCCAAACTTATCAACAACAAGCGCCACAACCCCTTCGCCAGCCAATTCAGCAAAACCAATTACCGTTGCCGCCGCACCGATGGCGGCTATTTTAAGCCCGTAGGATTCCTCCATCCAAACCCCAAAGATAACACTGATCATGCTATTACCGGCAATCACCAGAAAACCCATCACCAGACCGAAGAGAGCTGCAGGAGTTTTTAGGATAAGTATAAAACGGGATTCGGTATCCTCCTTTGCCCTTTCCAGCGGCGGGGTTTCAGGAACTAAAAGTCCTACAACGATAATGGAAAGCACCCCAAGAACAAAAAAAGATAAAAATGGTGATTTCCAACCTGCTATGGAAATCAATAATCCGATGATCGGCATACCTACAATAAACGATCCCGCCCAACTAATCTCTAAAATGGAAAGTATCAATCCCCGTTTCTCATAGGGGACTTTATCTCCAACATACGCCTGAATTGCCGAAAGAAAGAGGTTATTTCCCAAACTCGCCATCAATAACGCAAGGAGAAAAGCAGGGTAAGCTGGCCAGATGAGCATCAGCCCAACACCGAAAGTGAAAATTACCAACCCCAACAACATACCTGATTTGCGTCCATACCGGTCGGTAACCTGTGCCAAAAATGGACCTACCGCGCTTATAGCCATCGAAGCAGAAACTGCTGTAGCCATAGAGGTAATATCAGCACCCACCCCACGGGCGAAGATCAGCAAAAACGGACCTACCATCCTAATACAGGAATTGATTACCGTACGGATGACAAGAAAAGCGGTAATTTGGAAGTTAAACAGATTTCGTGTCAATTGACATACCTGTCTATCCGGTAAAATAAGATTGACAACAAGCCGGCTGTAAGAAAGGCCAACGCAACAAGACCTCCAAAATATATACGAATGACAATTGACGGTGAATTAAATACAGGCGAATCAGGATGCAGAACATTATTGGCCCTACTCAAACTCCAAAAGAGAGCGGCGGCGAACAGCACATTGGCCAACGAAGAGGCAACTGGTTTTTGAAGCACCCACAATCCAACCTGAAGCAAAACACCTGTTACCGCATAAGTAAACGGGATGCGCCAGCGGGGCTCGTCAAAATACAGACCACCCCAATTCATCTGCATCACCAAAAGAGACATTGGTAGGTATGTTAACCAGACACCCAAAGCGGTCATCCCAAAGGCACGTGACCACCGGTGCCATTGAACGGAGCGGAAAAATAACCCTGCCAGTCCCGCCAGGGCTGCCACTGCAAAGCTACCCAGCCCCGCCCATATCCAGGCTCCGTGCAAATACACCAATCGGATATTTGTCCCCAGGATGCTTTCCAGCGGGGCTAAAGCCGCAGCAGCCAGCAGCAAAATGAGAGATAGTGTGAACCAACCAACCAGCCGGAGGTGTATATTCATAATGGGTGAGTTTACCGAATTTTTCTAAAGGGTTATCCATTAATTGGAAAACCACAGACTCAACCCTCGATTTAGATAATAATCCCCATTTTGTAAATGGGGATGAAATACTCAAGGGATTTTATGCTGCTGAAGGTGCTATTATCGAAGCAAACGTTGTATTCCGCAGCTTGCTGACCAGTTCACCTTGGGCTTCGCACCAGATCGAATGTAACGGACACCCTTCGATCATAAGGCAACTAGCGGGATTAAGCGTACAATCATTCAACGCTAATGGACCATCGATAGCTTCTACAACATCCAGTACGGTTATCTTTTCAGGTGAAACCGCCAGGGAAACCCCACCATGCGCACCGCGAGATGTGTGAATCAAACCGGCAATTGATAATTGGGAAATTATTTTTGCCAGAAAAGACGGGGGAATCGCTTGTTCTTGCGCAACCTGGCGGGTGGCTGCCCGTTCATTGGGAGATAATTTAGCCAGGAACATCATCGCTCGAAGTGCGTAATCCGCTTGTTTAGTAATCTGCATGGTAGTTTCCTCTAATTCAGATTATAAGATAATATTTCTCTTATTGAGTATAATCGCGAATAATTAGTAAGACAAGTGATATCCATCATCCCTTTGGATGACATTTTTCAAAGAATACTTTTAAGGAAAAAATTTTAAAGTTTATTCATAATTAACAAGGTCTCATCGATCTTCGTAATACTGGAGGACATTGTGTTAAAAGAGTTTAAACAATTTATTATGCGTGGAAGTGTGATTGATTTGGCTATAGGTATCATTATCGGAGGGGCTTTCGGGAAGATCGTATCATCACTAGTGGATGATATTATCATGCCACCTATCGGCTTAATACTCGGCAAAGTGGATTTCTCCAGCCTTTTTATAGCACTGGATGGCAACAGTTATGCCTCTCTGGTTGCTGCCAAAACAGCCGGAGCGCCAACCTGGAACTATGGACTCTTTATCAATACGCTCATCAATTTTCTGATTGTCGCCTTTGCTATTTTCCTACTGATCAAGCAGGTCAACCGATTACAAAAACCTGCGCCAGTCGCAGCGCCTGCCACCAAAGACTGTCCGTATTGCCAGACTGCTATTTCCATTAAAGCCACTCGTTGCCCAAACTGTACCTCCCAGTTATAGACAAAATCCAGAAATGGAACGGTATGCCTCCAACGGTTTACAACCATTAGAAATTTCTTACGTATAGAGAAATATAAGCAAAGGAGAATTCTATGAGCGATTTATGGGTTTCTACAGCCTTTAGTTTTGAAGGCTACAAAATCACCCGCCAGTTGGGCGTGGTGAGGGGTATCACTGTGCGTTCAAGGAGTGTGATAGGCAATCTTGCAGGCAGCTTCCAAACATTATTCGGAGGAAACATCAGCATTTATACCGAACTGTGTGAACATGCACGTTCTGAAGCTTTCGATCTGATGGTCAAACACGCCCGAGAAATGGGTGCCAATGCCATCATTGGGATGCGCTATGACGCCAATGATGTGATGGAGGGAGTCACAGAAGTTTTGGCTTACGGAACGGCCGTCGTCATAGAAAATGCTTAATAAGTAATGTTATCCATTTTCCATTTTGCCTGAAATCCCCTCTTTTTCATGAAGAAGAGGGGATTTGTGTTTAAAATAGGATTTCTTAAGGTAAAATCAAAGTTGTATAAACATGTTTAGTCTAACTAAATGCGTATAATAAATGGAGAAATGAATTACTCCGTTTTCAAATTTACAGGAGTTAGAGTTTAGAAATGATAGCAAAACGAAAACAAATTCTATTAACCAATGATGACAGCATTAAATCTCCCGGGTTATGGGCAGCGGCCGAAGCTCTGTCAACACTTGGGTTCGTTACCATTGCCGCGCCTCGTGAACAAGCCAGCGGGATGGGACGAAGCAATCCAGCGAGTTCTGACGGAAAGATCATCACAACCGAGCTGCATATTGGTGAACAAGTATGGGAAGTGTATGCTGTTGGGGGTTCACCCAGCCAGACTGTGCAGCATGCAATATTAGAGATCATGTCGTTCAAACCAGATCTGGTAGTTTCAGGAATCAACTATGGCGAAAATGTTGCCTCTGATCTGACCAATTCCGGTACATTTGGTGCAGCATTGGAGGCTGCTTCTTTAGGCATCCCAGCACTGGCCACAAGCTTGCAGTTGAAAAATGTAGCCGAAGATTATCGAAGTCACTCGTTGGATTTTGATTTTTCGATTGCAGCCCACTTTACCCGTTTGGTTGCTGCATTTATCCTCGAGCAACCTCTACCAGATGATGTCGAGATGTTAAATATGGTGGTTCCACACGATGCCACACTTGAAACACCAATCCATGTTACACGACAGTCAAAAGTTCGATATTTTTCACCATATGCCAAGCGCCTTGGCGGCTGGGATGAAAGCGGAGAATTGGCTGCCCACATTATCACTACTGCAGATGATGTGGAACCAGGTTCAGACCTCTATGCAATGTTGAAGGAAAAGGCTGTTTCAGTTGTTCCCCTCAGTCTGGATATGACTTCCAGAGTCTCACTGAAGGATTTAGAAGGATCGATATACAAAACAATTGCCAATTTGGATTAAAGAGTCTTCGCCAACAAAAACGTAACAATAATCGCATTAATAACATTGAAGAGGCAGACGTCTGCCCCTTCAATAATACATATTAATATTATTACAAGTTAAACCGGATATTCAGAATATCCCCATCCAGCACGATGTATTCCTTTCCTTCCAGGCGCAGACGTCCTTTGGCTTTGGCTTCGGTCATTCCACCAAGGGTCATCAAGTCGTCATACGAAACCACCTCCGCACGAATAAAGCCCTTCTGCAAGTCGGAATGTATCTCGCCGGCGGCTTCGGGGGCGAAAGCGCCCCGGCGCACTGTCCAAGCACGAACTTCGTCAGGTCCAACAGTGAAAAAAGATTGCAGCCCTAATAGATCGTAAGATAGCCTTATCATGCGATTCAGGCTGGGCTCCGTGATGCCATATTCTTCCAGGAATATACTTGCTTCATCAGGCGGCAACTGAGCAATGTCCATCTCCAGCTTACCCTGTAGTGCGACTACCTGGCTATGTAAGTGATCATAGTTCGTAGCCGGTTCTTTCTGCCCTTCCGATAGATTCAAAACTACCAGAACCGGCTTCCGGCTTAGAAAACCAAACCCGGCCAGCATTTTCTCTTCCTCAGCCGTCAAGATCAGGTCGCGCAGCAGTTTGTCTTGCGAGAGGGCATCGTGGAAACGGTTGAATAATTCGACTTCGCGGTCAATGATAGCTTTATCACGCCCGGCACCCTTTTTCTTTTCTTCAGCCAGTTTTTCCAAACGACGCTCTATAGCGATTAGATCGTTGAGCAGAAATTCCGAGTCCATAGCCTGCAGATCACGCAGGGCATCCACAGAGCCGGAAGGGTGTGGAATATTTTCCGCTTCAAAGCAGCGCACCACATGGATAAAGCCATCCATTTGTGTCAACTGGTTAAGCAATGTACCAGCGATGCCGCTTTTGCTTGCACTGCCGTCCAATCCGGCAATATCGGCGTATGTCACCTTGGCGTAAATCGTCTTCTTCGGCAAGAACATAGCCGAAAGTTTGTCTACCCGGCTGTCGGGAACATCCACTACGGCAGTATGCACTTCAATTTTACCGGTGATACCGGTAGGCTGCATGGCGCGGGTTAATGCGTTGAATAATGTTGTTTTCCCGCTTTGAGGTAAACCGATAATTCCAAGTTTCATAGCTCGTTGAATCCTTGACCCTGTGATGATGTTCCGATATACTTGATGTGCTCGCCGGAGTGGCGGAATTGGCAGACGCGCACGACTCAAAATCGTGTACCGTGAGGTATGAGGGTTCGATTCCCTCCTTCGGCACTGAAATTATAACATGCGCCCCAGATGGTTCGGGGCGGACGCGGATTAAATAGTCTAATACCCTGCGCTTTGCTCCTGATAAATAGCCGAACTGCAGTACGCTTGGAACGAAGTAAACTAATGAAGTCTAATATATTTGATTTTGGATTAGAATAATCTGACTGATAAAATCAACTATTAAATTTAGTATTGGATAAACATGGCCTGGCAGCAAATTTATAATCCACTCAATAGTATGCTTCTGACCACTCTGGCAGCCGTAATTCCTGTGGTCATATTACTTGGCTGCCTGGCGATCTTTCACATGAAGGCACATTACGCAGCCCTGCTTGGGTTGGCAGCCGCATTGATCGTCGCCCTATTTGTCTATGGTATGCCCTACGCTCAGGCATTTGCTGCGGTTGCCTACGGAGCTGCATACGGATTGTTACCTATTGGATGGATTATTATCAATGTAATTTTCCTGTATCAACTGGCGACCAGGAAAGGGGCTTTCACTATCCTGCAGGATAATTTGACTGCCATTACCCAGGATCGACGTTTGCAACTGCTGCTGGTTTCATTTTGCTTTGGTGCTTTTTTTGAGGGGGCAGCTGGTTTTGGAACACCAGTAGCCATTACGGCTTCCATGTTGATTGGATTGGGATTTGGGCCGTTAGCCGCTTCTGGTTTATCGCTGATTGCCAATACGGCTCCAGTTCCATTTGCTGCCCTGGGTACTCCCATCATTGCACTGCAAGCCGTAACAGGATTTGATCTTCGGATTCTTAGTACTGTTATTGCCTGGCAGCTTCTGCCATTTGATATCATCATTCCATTCTGGCTGATCTGGGCTTTTGTCGGTTGGAAACGTATGCTCGAAATCTGGCCGGCTTTGTTGGTTGCCGGAGCATCATTCGGCATCACTCAAATTATTATAGCCACTCTGCACGGCCCGTGGTTGGTAACAATTATTGGTTCGCTTGTTTCCATCGCCACCCTGGTGGCATTTCTGCGTAAATGGAAACCAAAACAAATTTATCATTTCGAATCAGATTCTGAAACTAGTCATGCAATCGATACAAAAAAATACACCTCTCGGCAAACATTGCAAGCCTGGTTGCCCTGGGTTGTACTGTCTGTAATGATCTTTCTCTGGGGATTGCCATTTATCAAAAGTTGGCTGGATGGTTTTTCGACAATCAAAATACCTGTCCCATTTCTACATCAAATGGTGCAGCGCATGCCGCCGGTTGTTCCCGAACCTACCACTGAAGGGGCGGTTTTTAACCTCAATTTCTTATCTGCAACTGGAACAGGTATCTTACTGGCAGCATTAATCTCTGCCCGTATACTAGGCTATTCTATTAAAGAAGCACTGAACATTTATGGAGCAACCCTTAATCAGGTCCGCTATTCGTTAATGACCATAATGGCCATGCTGGCACTGGGATTTGTTACCCGATATTCCGGGTTGGATGCATCTCTGGGGTTGACTTTTGCCCGAACTGGCTGGATGTATCCTTTCTTTGGAACTTTGCTGGGTTGGCTGGGGGTGGCTTTGACCGGCTCTGATACTTCTTCTAATGTATTATTTGGCAGTCTGCAAAAATTGACTGCTACACAGGTAGGAGTCAACCCGGTATTGATGGCGGCAGCAAACAGTTCGGGCGGTGTGATGGGGAAGATGATCGATGCCCAGAGTATCGTTGTGGCCAGTACTGCAACCAAGTGGTACGGACACGAAGGTGACATCTTGCGGTATGTCTTCTTCCACAGCATTGCGCTGGCTGTATTGGTCGGGTTGGTGGTAATGGCTATGGCCTATATTCCATGGCTGGCCGCGCTTGTTCCTGCCGGGTAAAACCAGATCTTTGAAAGGAGAACTTGATATGCGCATTGGTGTATTTTCTGTTCTGTACCAAAATTTCCCCTTCGAACAGGCATTAGACAAGATCGTGGCCGCAGGAGCGACCGCGGTGGAAATTGGCACCGGTGGTTTGCCAGGGGGGCATCACTGCCCGATTGATGAATTACTTGAAAGTGAAAGCAAAAGAAAAGCCTACCTGAAAGCGGTAGAATCGCGCAGTTTGATCATCAGCGCGTTTTCTTGCCACTGGGACCCCATTAGTCCGGATAAGAAATTGGCCAGGGATTCGGATGATCTCTTCCGGAAGACCGTTCGGCTGGCTGAGATGATGGGTGTGGTTCCGGTTAATATCCTCTCAGGGTTGCCAGCCGGTGGACCGGATGACAAATATCCCAATTGGGTAACTTGCCCGTGGCCGCCGCATTTCCTGGAAATTCTCGATTACCAGTGGAACAAGGTTGCTATACCGTATTACAAGAGTGCGGCAAAAATTGCCGGGGATCACGGCGCCAAGATTGCCATCGAGATGCACCCGGGTATGTTGATTTATAACGTTGAGACATTGTTGAGACTGCGGGAAGCCTGCGGTCCGTCATTGGGCTGCAATTTCGATCCCAGCCATTTGTTCTGGAACGGGGTGGATCCGGTGGCAGCCATCCGCAAACTGGGTGATGCTATTGTGCATGTTCACGGAAAAGATTGTATGTTGGATTCTTTCAATATAGCAGTGAATGGCTGCAATGACCATAAACCCTACAACCAGATTCTCAATCGTTCCTGGACTTTCAAGACGATCGGATACGGCCACGATATCAAAGTTTGGAAAGATATTGTGACCGCTCTGCGCATGGTTGGTTACGACCATGTGATATCAATAGAACATGAAGATGCCATGATGTCCTTTGATGAAGGTGTCGCGAAAGGTCTGGCTGCGCTTAAGGACGCTGTTACTACGGAAGTTCCCGGCGAGATGTACTGGGCATAAAACTTATCGGTTAGAAAGCGGAGTTATGAGTTCTTTATTAACGGAAAATCCCCCGATTATCGTTTTTGATCTTGATGGTACATTGATTAATGAGCATAAAGGTGTTCATCCGATGGATGTCACCCTGCTTACCATGCCTGACCCACCTGCAGTTTTCGTTCCGGCTACTGGTAGATCTATGTATACAATGCGACGTATATTGCAAGAATTTGGCATTTTAAATGGTAAACCAATACCTTTTTCTTTCATTTGCCAGAATGGTTCCTTTATTTACGACCAGAGAGAAAAACAACTTCAAGGTTCTACATTTGAACCTGATTTGCAAGAAGAATTGCTTTCAATTTGCAAAAAAATGTCTGGGGTTTGTTTTCTTCTTTTTGATGAAAATGATTTGCAGATTTTGCATCCTACATCATTTGGGTTGCAAGAAACAGATCGGTTCAGAATAAGCCATCGGGAATACAGGGAAAACGATTCTGTGGTCCGTTATAGCAAAATGATGTGTCTTAGCCCCGATCCCGAAGTTTTTTTGGAATTTATTTCTTTAGTTAAGGGATTGGATATTGAAATTGCCACCAGTACCCCTACCATATTAGAGTTCAATCCTACTGGTATTAGTAAAGGCAGCTCGCTTGAAGTATTAGCAGAATATAAACATTGGAGTAAAGGTAATATTTTTTGCGCTGGTGATGGAGAAAATGACTTAAGTATGTTTTCGAAATTTGAAAATTCCTTCGCCCCAAAGACCTGCGCGAAATATATACAAGAAAAAGCAGCCAATATTATTGATACACTGGAATATGGTTTGTTGACTCCTATATTGGAATATGCAGCGGCAAAAATAAATAACAAAGAATTAGTTCACACGAATACTCAGAAGTCAATTTCCTAAACTTCATTCGACTCAAGAATTGTTTTGTTGCCATTATCAGATTCTCCGGTTCAGGAATAACAATTGTCCAAAAATCTACGATCCATCCTCGAAGCCATTTTCGCTGTTACTGTATGGGGGGGCACCTTTGTCGCCACCAAAATTGCCCTTAAGGAAATTCAACCAGCAACTGTAGTTTTTCTGCGGTTTTCCATGGGGGTCGCGATACTGGCTACCGGTGTTCAACTACGTGGGCAATGGCAAAAAATAAATCTTCGAGATTGTCTATACCTGATCGGGTTGGGTTTTCTGGGGATCAGTTTTCACCAATGGCTGCAATCCACCGGTATGGTGACATCTGCTGCCTCAACAACCGCGTGGATTGTTATGACTTCACCAGTAGCAATTGTTCTGCTGGGATGGATTGTCCTGCATGAAAAAGTGGGCTGGATTCAGATTGCTGGAACCCTGTTGGCTGCTACCGGCGTGCTATTGGTGATTTCCAAAGGCGATTTTCAGGTCTCTACAATTGGTCATATCGGTACATATGGCGATCTATTAATTCTGATCAGTGCAGTAAACTGGGCAGTGTTTTCCGTTCTTTCCCGAAAAATCCTTCAGCGCCTTCCGGCTTCTCTAATGATGTTTTATGTCATGCTTTTTGGGTTAGGATTTTCCGGCATATTGTTTCTGGTGCAAAACGGAATTCGGGATATAGCCAACCTGACATCCCATGGCTGGCTGGCAATCCTCATACTGGGGATTTTCGGCTCCGGGTTCGCCTACATCGCCTGGTATGATGCCCTTCAAAACTTACCCGCAAACCAGGTGGGTATTTTCCTGTTTATTGAACCTTTGGTGACCATGCTGTTGGCTTTGATTATTCTAGGAGAGCCGGTAACCTGGGCATCCCTTCTGGGCGGCGCGGTGATTATTGCGGGTGTGTGAATGGTCAACCGCAAATTGGCAGCTCCCGGTTAATCAGCCCTTGTTCCAGGAACCAATTTCGATCAGATTGCCTTCGGGATCCATGATCATCGAGGAGCACATCCCCTACGGCTCATCACGCGGGGGATAAACCGGTCTGGCCCCGGCAACATTAACCCGCTGGAACTCACGGTCGACGTCAGCCGATGTGGGTAAATCAATGGCAATTTCAAAAGTGGCGTTCAACCCGGATGGATAGGTTGGAGTCTGCCCGAGCAATTCAGGGAGCATATTGCGCTCATACATGGAAAAACGCACCCCTTCGTTTTGAAATTTTGCGTACGGTCCCTGACCATCCCACTCGATGGAAAAACCTAAAACATCGCGGTAAAAGGACACCATTTTTGTCAGGTCGGTTGTGAATATTCCGATCATATCTATTTGAACAGCCATTTTTGACCTCCCGCTTATCCGACTTTCTTATGCGTACACAGAAAATATAACTGCAAGATTCTTAATTCGTCATAATCAATCGTCTCATTCATTCTGGCAAAAACAGGCTGCAGGTATTCTCCTCCCAGTTCTTCAAAAGCATGCAGCACCTGTTTGCGAAGGGCGGGGGATATATGCGAATAGGCTAGAAAGACATCCGGGTTGGGGATGGTGCGCCCGACTTTGACATACTTTACAAAATAACTGATGACAGAGCGGGTCATGATTCCGTACTTTTTCGCCAGGTCTTCTATTGAAGCGCCTGCCAGGAATTCCTCCGTCACTTCTACAAAGCGCGGTTTCTTGCTGGCTGATTCGGCGGACGGCGGGGTGGATGAACTGCCTCGTTTGGGAACTTCTTTCAGATTGTTTTCTTTACAATACTTTATTATGGTCTGAAGAAATGTTCCGCCGAAGCGTTCGCTTTTAACGGAGCCTACCCCGTGCATTTGTTTGAGGGCGGACAAACTATGCGGATGGTAGGCAGCCATCTCTACCAAAGTACGGTCGGCAAAAACGGCGTAGGGAGGAATGCGCTGCTGGTCGGCAATCTCTTTGCGCAATTGACGCAGAACATCATATAACCCGGTGTCTACCTCCGGCATCCGTTCCCGCCGGGCGCTTGGTCTTGGTCTCGTTGTCGAAGCAGTATCCTGACGGTTGGAAGAACCTCCGCGATCAAACAGTGAATGCTGCAATCGGGGGAGCACCGCGGTGATGGTCGTGCGGGTACGCAAAGATTCTGACGCTGCTTCCGTCAGTTTCAGCGAATTGAAATTACCCGTTTTTTCGATTAGTTGCAGTTCAACCAGTTGATCAGCTAATTGCATCCATTGTTTTTTGGACCAGTCTGTGCCGATGCCAAAGGTGGAAAGGGTCTGGTGGTTGTGTGACTGGATTTTTTCTGTCTGCACTCCCAGCAAAATATCGGTGATATGCGCCGCGCCAAAGACCTCCCCGCTGCGTTTGATGCAGGAGAGAAATTTCTGGGCCGGAATGGTGATATCCACCATCTTATCCGGCGAAGCCAGACACCAGTCGCACATGCCGCAGGTGCTGGCTGTGTAGGTTTCGCCAAAATAAGCCAGCAGCGGTTTCCGCCGACAGCCGGACATTTCCACATAGCGCAGTAGGGCTTCAAACTGCTCTTCGGCTGCCTTCCGTTCTTTGCCCTCTTTCTGCCTCAGAATGTACTGGATTTTGTTCTTATCGCCGTAACTGAATAATAACCGGCAGACCGAAGTCTGCCCGTCGCGGCCTGCCCGGCCAATCTCTTGATAGTACCCCTCCAGACTTTTAGGAAGGTCATAATGTAAAACGAAACGTACATCCGGTTTGTTGATGCCCATACCAAAAGCCACCGTCGCTACAATGATATTAGCGTCAT
>Ga0105047_10011952_pt1 | contig 14037 bp, 11 predicted proteins | sample MAT04_FD_78384 | JGI IMG/M metagenome (GOLD analysis project Ga0105047, IMG submission 78384) | Freshwater microbial communities from Lake Fryxell liftoff mats and glacier meltwater in Antarctica - MAT-04 (megahit assembly) | ecosystem: Environmental > Aquatic > Freshwater > Ice > Liftoff...
AAACTCATTACAAATTCGCCGGTAATCAGGTCGGAAACAGAATTCACTACAACAGCATTTGTCTGCATATCAATAAGTTCAAACGATGCGAATAATGGAGCCAGTGTATTTTTATCATACACTTTCCCCTGAACAAACGATACTGAAGCCGGCCGGGATTGCCTGGGCAACTCAAAACGATAAATATCGATATTCCCATACCCATTTTCACGCTCGGCGGAAATAAAAGCTTGAGTTCCCTTTGCGCTGATAATCAGGTTGATTTCATCACGGTTTGTATTAACCGGATATCCGATATTTTCAGGAGCAAGCCAATATCCGCCAATATCCATGCGGGAAACGAACAGATCAGCTCCTCCCATTCCCATATGCCCACGCGATGAGAAATACAAAGTCCTTCCGTCAGGATGAATAAAAGGAGCCATTTCGTCGGCAGTTGTATTAATAAGTTTACCAAGGTTAACGGGTTCGCTCCAATACCCGTCATCTTTCTTTATGCTTTTCCATATATCTGAGCCGCCAAAACCGCCCCGTCGTGTAGAAACAAAATACAATGTGCGCCCGTCGGCTGCCAGACTGGGTTGCGATTCCCAAGCTGTTGAATTTACATTTTCACCCAGGTTTTCAGGCTCCGACCAGTTATTTCCGACCCGATGGGAAAGGTATAAATCGCAGCTGCCATAGGAATCCCTTCGGCTACAACAGGTTATAATAATTGTCATGCCATCAGGCGAAACACAAAGAGCACCTTCATTACCAGGCGTGTTAATCGGGGCTCCGATCTCCATAGCCGGGCTCCAGTTTGTCAGGCCAGCAGCCGAAAGCGCCGATACAGAGCGAAAAAAACTTTCATCACTGCGCGGGTCGGATCCTTTACGTGTAAAATAAAGCTGTCCTTCATCAAGGCTCACTGAATTAATGTACTCATAACCGCTTGAATTAACATTTGGCCCTATGTTAACAGGATTAAACGGGACCGGGTTTTTAATCATTTCCGACCTAAAATCGCATAGCAGCATATTTTCGGCCAAACGCTTGAGTTCAGCCTGAATTTTGGGATTAAAAGCCAGGTAATTGAGATAATTGGCTTTTGCCTCACTGTACTTCTCCATATCGAAATACAAGTTTGCCAGGATATAATACGCCGGAGGAAAAATGACTGAGTCAAGGTCAACTGCTTTTTGATAAGAAAAAGCCGCATCAGGAAACTGCTTCAGATCTTTATACATATCGCCTTTTAACAGCCAGGCTTTTGCATAGGAAGGTTCATCGGCCAGTAAATCATCAAGTTGGCGCAATGCCCCGGCAAAATCGCGGTAATCATATAATTGTACAGCTTTTTCAAACTTCTTATCGGCCTTCGTCTTTGCCGTTTGCTGCGCCATCAATGAAACATCCGAAAGAAAGAAAATTGCTAAAACGAATAAAAGCCTGGTAGGTCTCATAAAACTGCTGTATTGAAATGCGAAAATACATAACTTATAGTAAACTTTGGAATTGCTTTGAACTAACGCCACTGACAATTATTGTGTTAGTGTGATATCAATAGTCCGTTATTTTTCCCCTCACGCAAAGACGAAAAGACGCAAAGAACTGATTTTCAGCCATTTGAATACAAATAATGTGTTTCCATAACTATTTGGTTTTCAGTACAATGCAAAAATTTAACTAAGTATTGTGATATATCCAGAATATTAGAATCAGGAAAACGTCAAAAACGTTAATTCATTGCTTCTCAAAGCTATTAAAATCCTGAACAGGGCAATATAGCAAATCCACTTTCCCAACCACTGCATGAGAAGGGCCTTGTTTACAAATGTCAATAAATAACTGTAAATGTTCTGATTCACCTTCGGCTTCAATATATACAGTTCCATTCGGAAGATTCGTAACAAATCCATATATGTTGAGCAAGCCGGCTTTTTGTTTTACAAAATACCTGAACCCGACTCCCTGAACATGGCCGTGGATAATAAGAATAGCTGACTGTTTCATTTTCAAGGATTCAATCTTCTCGTAATCAACTGTTCAACAATAAAAAACAACTTCTGTGGCAAAACAGTGCGCCAGGGTAATTCATCAAACTTCCCTCCCATCGCCATATAATAATCGAGATGCCCGTTCTCAAATTCCTGTATCACATGATGCCGGAAATTAACGCAAACAATCCATCCATCGCCAAGTTCATCAAACCATTCCTGATAGTAATCATCTTCGGAAAAATGAAAATTCAGAACATTTTCACCGATCAGGATGAATTTATTTATGCCATTTCCCAGAAGGTGCTCAACTACATTGCGGTAAAGAAACATTATATCATTGTAAAGGCAATCGTTCCATTCACCAATTAACTCGATGATGCAGAATTCCTTTTTATAATCAGCAAAAAGGATTTTCAGATACAGTGTTTCCGAACCAATATAATCCCACTGTGGATGGATAAGATAATTATATACTTTGCCTGTAAATTCAAATTCACTGTATTCGCGACCGTAAAACGGCGACAGTTCATCTTCATCGGCAGTATAGAGATTACGCCAGTTGTAATAAGGTTCGATATCGTGCATGAACTTTTAAGGGATGCTTCTTTCGGACAATAAACAGATACTATGGAGAACAGGACACAAAGTTATATCAAAATCTTTAAAACACAGGTGTAATAGCATAAGAACGCGTTGAAGAGTAAGCGGAGAAAAAGCCAACTGCCCCGTTGCTGATATTTCCTTTAATATTAGCAGGCGGACCGCTGAAAAGCGGATTTGAACCAAACAGTTCTGTTTGTGCTTCAACGAGAAAGCTATAGTACTCAGTCCCAATATTGTTTACTTCAGTCATAACTGTATCTCCCGGAAGCAACCCTTGTTCAGGATTACTCTGGTCGATATATGCAATAGGTAATCCGTTGGTGTAGTTTCCATTTAAAAACAAATCATCGGTTATAAGCCATTCGTTAAGAGTATCGGTGAGCAAAACCTGATTTTTATACAAAAGGAAGCGATAAAAGTCAATCGTAGGTGGTTCCTGTACAAAGCATTTCACTTCCCATATTCCATTTAAAGACCATTCGGGATGAAACAATAAACTGATGGAATCAAGCGAAGTAATCGGGTTTAATATGGAAGTAGCTGTATATGAATCATATCCGCCTATTGCACTTGCAAGTTTGATATTCAGCGAATAGGTTTTACCCGGAATACCATACACCGAAGGTGCTGTACGATATACACCGGGTTTTTCCTCAGTTAAATCATATAACAAAGTTCCGTCAGAAATAGTCACCATGGCACCCGTTATAGCTGGTGCCGGCTGGTTATAATAATAACTCGATGTAGTTGTGAGCACCACTGTATGTTGCATGGTATCCGTTGAAATTGAACCGTCAACAACCAGCCTGGTATAACTTTCGTCGAGTTCTATTTCGATCCTTTCGGTGCACGAAACTGCCATGATTGAAATAATTGAAAACAGGAAGAAGTAAATCCTGGAATTCATCGTATTCTTGATCAAATGCTTAGTAATTAAAGGGTTCATTAGAATTTAAAATTATAGGTCAGTGCGGGAATTACCGAAAACAGATATGTTTTTTCAGCATAGGTCACATAAGGATCTTTATTGTCCTGTGTGAAATTAATTGACCAGGCGTTGTGCCTGTTGTAAGCGTTGTAAACTGAAAGATTCCATTCACCATGCCATTTTTTACCTGGCTTTTCCTTTCCTTTAAGTGAAACCGATAAGTCGAGGCGATGATAATCAGGCAGGCGATACGCATTTCGGTCCGAATAAATGGGGAGAATAGCGTTGCCAATCACAGCCCTTCCGGTAGGGAATGTAATTGGAAGACCGGTAGCATAAGTCCAGATGAATGAAGCTGAAATACGCCTTGTGAAATCGTAATTAGCTACAATATTTATCGCATTTGGTTTATCGTAAGGGGCATTGTATTGGTTTCCATCGTTAATTTCGGGTATTATGCGAAACGAACGGGAATAGGTATAGCTTACCCATCCGGTTAGTTTTCCTTCATTTTTACGTATCATGGTTTCAATACCATAAGAATATCCCCGTCCAATGCGCAATTCTCCCTCAAGGTATGGATTAAGCAACAACATGGCGTGGTCGCGGAAGTCGATCACACTGCTGTATTTTTTATAATACGTTTCAGCAGAAACCTCAAACATATTATTGCTGAGATTCCTGAAATAACCAATGCCGGCCTGGTCGCACAACTGAGGTTCGACATTAGGTGTAGCGGGGAACCAGATATCGAGGGGTGTTCCTGAAGTGGAATTTTGCGCCAAAGTAAGATACTGTGCCGTATGCGAATAGCTGCCTTTAATGGAAGATACATCGCTAAGCAAGTATGTAAAAGCCAGTCGCGGTTCAAGATTGGTATAAATATTGAACGAATCGCCCTTTTTATACACTGTACTGTCGATAGGTTCGTAGTTCGAATCATAGTTATAATATGTTCCCGGACCAACATTCTGAAACATGGCAAGCCTCAATCCGTATTTCAGGGTAAGCCTCGGAGTTGCCTTATATTCGTCGGACACATATAGACTATACTCAAAAGCATACTCAGCAGGTAAAACAAATTCGGAAAATGCGGTTTCACTTCCAAGCCCCTTGGCAGTTCCAGGAAAGAACTCATGAAACATAGCGGTAGCTCCGAATTTGAGTGTATGTTTGTCAGTTAAGTAATGTGTGAAATCGAAGCGTGTAGAGTAGTCGCGCATCATTGAGGTCCATTTGAAAGAAGTGGCCTCGCCTTCAGGAGTGCCGAGTTCGTAATTGTAGCGCGAATAAATCAGGCTGAAGTTAAAAAAAAGTTTTTTGGAAAAAAGATGATTCCAGCGGAACGAAGCAATCTGGTTGCCAAAACCCATGGCTGCAAATTGATTTTTAAACGTATCGCGTCCTGAATAACCCGAAAGATAAAGCCTGTTATTGTCATTAACCACATGGGAAAGTTTCAGGTTAAAATCATAAAAATACAATTTGTTGTCGCGCACGTTTTCATCTTTTGCAAAAGGCAGGAATAAATCAGCATAGGTCCGACGTCCGGAAACCAGGTACGTTGTTCTATCTTTGATAATTGGCCCTTCGAGTGTAAGTTTACTCGAAACAGTACCAATGCTTCCTGTAATACCAAACTTTTTAGAATTTCCATCCCTCATCCGCACATCGAGCAGCGAGGAAAGCCGGCCGCCGTATGCCGCCGGAATATCTCCTTTATAAAGAGTAACCTCTTTGATTGCATCGTTATTGAAAACAGAAAAGAATCCCAACAGGTGTGACGCATTATGAATAGTTGCTTCATCGAGGATTATCAGGTTCTGATCCGAACTTCCGCCACGAACACTGAAACCTGTTGATCCTTCGCTGGTTGCCTGCACGCCGGGCAATAGCTGTATCACTTTAACTATGTCAATTTCACCTAATAAGGCAGGAACTTTACGAATGGTTTTAATATCGAGCTTTGCCATGCTCATTTCGGGTGCACGCACATTTTCGTCGGTACGTTTTCCGGTTATAACTACCTCACCGAGTTCTAACTCCACAGGCTTCAGGTTGACATCAATGGCCTGATTTTTATCAAGTTGAAGTATTTTTTCCTGAGTCTCGAATCCAACATAAGAATAGCGGATGGTGTACTTTCCCGATGCGAGGCTGAGGGAATAAAAACCATAAACGTTAGTAGTTACACCTGTTTTTATTTCATTGCAAAATACGGTAACTCCGATTAACATTTCACCATTGGAATGATCGTGTACATATCCGCTCAGCGTATATTTCAACACATTGTTCTCTGCGTCGGGCATTGAGTGCGCCGGCCTGGAAACCAGTATAATAAGAATGGCAATGAAAGTAAATATAGATAATCTCATCTGTTTTTTATTGGCAGCAATTGTATTCGTAATTCTGAACATAACGTATCAGGGAAGAAATTGTTATTTTTAAAGTATGACTATATTTGAAGTATTCATTGTTTAAGTAAAGGAATATTAGCCGCTTTTTAAATAATAATACTCATGCAGACAAATTTACATCCGAAAGACAGTCAGATTCCGCAAGGGTTGGAAACAAAATAAAAAAACTTTGTTTTTACAATTACCTGAACGCCGCCATCAGGAGGTTTATATCCTGAAACGGAAGATGAAATGAATCGCTCAGGTATTTATTGGTAGATATTCCATTATAGAGATAAACACCTTGCCGTACCCCAAAATCAGAATGTAACACTTTTTCAACACCTCCCTCTTCGCCAAATCGTAAAAGTATTGGCGACAGAAAGTTACTTAAAGCATATGAGGCTGTGTGAGGAACTTTGGAAGCAATATTCGGAACGCAATAATGGGTTACACCGTACTTTTTAAACACCGGATTACGATGGTCAGTAACTTCGGAAGTTTCGAAACAGCCACCCTGGTCGATGCTTACATCAATAATAACAGCACCGGCTTTCATATGCTGTACCATATCTTCGGTAACAACAATAGGCGTTCGTCCATATGCGCTATGAATAGCCCCTATGACAACATCGGCCGATCGCAGCGCATTCATCAGCACACGAGGCTGAATCATTGAGGTGTAAACCCTGGTATTCAGGTTATTCTGAAGGCGACGCAATTTATAGACTGAGTTATCAAATATTTTGACGAAAGCACCCATTCCCAAAGCTGCCCTGGTAGCATATTCGCCCACGGTTCCGGCACCGAGAATCACTACTTCCGTTGGAGAGATACCCGAAAAACCTCCCAGCATTTTACCGCGGCCATATTCAGGATTACTCATGTATTCGGCAGCAACGAGCATGGAAGTGTTTCCGGCGATTTCGCTCATGGCACGTATTACAGGAAATGTTCCGGCTTTATCCTGTACATATTCGAAAGCCAGCGCAGTGATACGCTTCACTAACAAGCGCCTGAAATACTCTTCGTTAATAGCCGAGGTATGGATTGATGAAATTACAGTTTGTTTGTTCCCGATCATATCAATCTCATCAAGCGTAGGGGGAGCTATTTTAAGGATGATATCAGAAGCGAAAATTTTACGGGTATCGTACGTAATTTCAGCACCCATTTCGGCATACTCGGTATCAGCAAAATGGGCTGCCTTGCCTGCATCGGCTTCAATTAATACCTGGTGGCCATGATGCACAAGCAACCCGACAGCATCAGGATCGAGTGGAATACGGTTTTCAGAAAAAGCACATTCCTTCGGAACACCGATTACAAGCGTTTTCTGACTACGCTGCACTTCGAGACGCTCCTCCTGTGGCATAAGCTGCCCCGAATGAAATATCCCCGAGTAGTTATTTTGTATCATAACCATTGATCAGAATGTTATGGTGCGCATGTTGCCATCAGGCGAAACTGTAATATTAACATGCACGGTTTCTTCAGGCAACAAATTTACAATTTTTTCGGGCCATTCTATCAGGCAGTAATCGCCACTGTAAAAGTAATCTTCATAACCGATTTCAAGCAACTCGGTCCATGATTTGATGCGATACATATCGAAATGATAAACTGTACCTTTATCTTTGGTAAGATATTCGTTTACAATAGCGAATGTAGGGCTGCTAACGGTATCGGTAACTTCAAGTAAACTACATATTACCTTAATAAAAGTGGTTTTTCCTGCACCCATTTCGCCATGAAAAGCAAAAATACGTTTGTCCTTGTGGAATTCGATAAGCCTGGAGGCTATTGCAGGAAGTTCGTCGGGTAAATTACAGGTGTAGATTTCTGTCATGCGGAAGTATCCTGTTTCTGAATGTTATTCGCTTTTTAAGTTATTTCTGCTTCATTTTTTTTGCAGATGCCAACGTCAAAGTTGTAGGCTATTTCATCTCACAAAATCCTGTTAGCAAATCAGAGTATCCTGATTTATGAAACTTTGAAATTCATCAAAGTCTGCAACCCCAGAATCCCAGACCCTAATCACCAATTTCTACTTTGCCTTCATATAAATAAACGGAATCAGCATTTCCTCCATCGAGATACCGCCATGCTGAATGGTATCACGGTAATATTGCACATAGTGGTTGTAATTGTTTGGGTAAGCAAAGAAATCGTCGCTCTTGCAAAAAACATATGCAGAACTCACATTAGTTCTTGGGAGAAATGCTTCGGCAGGATTCTTCACTTCAAACACTTCATTTTTATTAAAGTTCAGGCTTTTACCATTTTTATATCTCAGGTTTGTATTGGTTGTACGATCGCCTATCACTTTCACCGGATTACTTACTCTCACAGAACCATGATCTGTTGTGATTATAAGTGGTATCTTTTTTTCAGCCAGGAACTTGATAATATCAAGAAGAGGCGAATGCTCAAACCAGCTTACAGTAAGCGAACGGTATGCAGGTTCATCGTCGGCAAGTTCGCGGATTACCTCCATCTCGGTGCGTGCATGCGAAAGCATGTCAACAAAATTGTAAACGATCACGTTAAAACGGTTTGCCATCAGGTTAGGTAAAGTTTCAACAAGTTTACGACCGGCATTGAGGTTAAGAATTTTGGTATATGAATACTTTACATCCTGCCCAAAGCGTTTCAGGTTTTCACCAAGCAACTCGCTCTCAAACTGGTTTTTACTTCCTTCTTCGTCTTCATTTACCCAGTATTTAGGATACTTCTTTGCAATTTCGCTGGGTAAAAGCCCTGAAAACAATGCATTACGTGCGTATTGCGTGGTTGTTGGCAGAATGCTGTAATACAATTCATCCCGCTCAACCCTGTAATATTCCTCAAAAATGGGTTGCAGCATTTTCCATTGATCGTACCGAAGGTTGTCGATCAATATCATAAACATCGAACTGTTTTCCTTAACAAGCGGAAGCACTTTTTCGCGTATTAATGTATGCGACTGAACAGGTTTCTCTGTGCTTCGTCCGTTAAGCCAGTCGAGATAATTACGCTCCACATATTTGCAGAAAACCTGGTTGGCTTCCGCTTTCTGCGAACGCATAATATCAACAATACTCTGATCCTGCGCTTTTTCGAGTTCCAGTTCCCAGTATATAAGTTTTTTGTAAATTTCTATCCATTCGTTAAAATCGAGCCTGTTGCTGATCTCCATTCCTATGTTGCGGAATTGCTGCTGGTACGAATGAGTTGTTTTCTCACTTACCAGTCGTTTATTTTCCAGATTCTTTTTTACACTCAACAGTATCTGCTTTGGATTTACCGGCTTAATCAGGTAATCCGAAATGCTCGAACCGATTGCATCCTCCATTATATGCTCTTCTTCACTTTTGGTGATCATTACAACCGGCAGGTTCGGGTAACTTGCTTTGATAATTGAAAGGGTTTCGATGCCTGAAAGTCCGGGCATATTTTCATCAAGAAAAACGATATCAACGGTCTGGCTCTTCAACATATCAATTGCCTCATCACCGTTGTTGGATGTAAGTACTTCGTACCCTTTGTCCTTCAGAAACATGATATGAGGTTTCAAAAGATCAATTTCATCATCAGCCCACAATATTATTCCGTTTTCCATGTTTTATTTTATATATGTAATTAACAATCAGTTAAGGCATTTGTTATCTTTGCTTACAATTCAGTAAAAAGTCGGAGACTATTCCAACAGGCTTCAAATGCTTAGTACTAATGCTTTCAATACTTGTTTTATTGTGTTGATTTCCTAAATAACCTGTCTTTTATACAAATTTAACAAAATAGCGTGATACCTGCTCCGGCATTCAAACGAAAAATTATAAATGACCCGCTCTATGGTTTTATAACCGTTGCCGACAAGTTGGTTTTTGATGTAATTGAACACCCTTATTTTCAGCGGCTCCGAAGGATTGAACAACTGGGACTTGCTTCGATGGTATATCCTGGTGCTTTGCATACACGTTTTCACCATGCACTTGGTGCCATGCACCTGATGGGGCAGGCTATCGAATCGTTACGATCGAAAGGATTTGAAATTTCAGCCAAAGAAGCCCAGGGTGCTTTGCTTGCTATTTTGCTTCACGATATCGGGCATGGACCTTTTTCACATGCGCTCGAACATCACATAGTCAATGGCATATCGCATGAAGAGATTACCCTCCTTTTTATGAAGCGGCTGAATGATGAATTCGATAACAAACTGGAGACTGCCATTTCAATTTTCGACAATACCTATCCAAGGAAATTTTTACACCAACTGGTTTCGGGACAGTTGGATGTTGACAGACTGGATTACCTGATGCGTGATAGTTTTTATACCGGTGTTAGCGAAGGTGTTATAAGCACCGACCGCATCCTTAAAATGCTTACGGTTGTTGATGATGAACTGGCAGTTGAACTGAAAGGTATTTACTCAATCGAAAAATTTATTGTTGCCCGCAGACTGATGTACTGGCAGGTTTATTATCATAAAACAGTTCTGGCAGTAGAATATATGTTGGTAAGTATCCTGAACAGAGCCAGGCAAATAGCTCCATCAGGTTCATATCTCCCTTCATCATCAGCTTTAAAATTTTTCCTCGCCGGCCAAATTGACTATTCCCTTTTTATTTCCTCGCCGCTAATTCTTGATAAGTTTGCTTTGCTTGATGATTACGATATTTACAGTGCTATCAAAGAATGGTCAACCCATGGAGATAAAATTCTTAGTATGTTGTGCAAGGCTCTGATGAATCGGGAGCTTTTCAGAGCTGTTATCTCTGCAACGCCATTCTCGGCTGACCGATCAACTGAAATAAAAAACCGAATCAATCAAAAGCTCAACCTTACCGGTGATGATTATACTTATTTTACCGGACAGGGTGAAATCTCAAACAGTGCTTACGACCCTAGCAGTGACCGGATTACCATTGTTGACAAAAATGGTGAGTGTTGGGATGTTTCAGGATTGTCGGAACAATTGAATATTGCGGTATATAACAAAACTGTTTCAAAGTTCTTCACTTACTTTCCAAAATGGGCCGACAAATGACACTGTATGTTAAATGCATGTTATAAACATGTGAAGTCCATGTTAACAGAAATAACTATATTTGCAAACTTTTTTAATTTAACCGGAATATAATTTATTTGATCCTGATGGAATTTACTGCAAAAGACATCGCCGGCCTTGTAGGTGGCACTATCGACGGAAACCCGGATGTAAAAGTTAACCGACTGGCCAGGATCGAAGATGGCGCACCAGAGGCTTTAAGCTTCCTGGCAAATCCGAAGTATTATCCCTTTATTTACAGCACACAATCGTCAATAGTGCTTGTTCAGAGTGATTTTGAAGCAGAGCAACCTCTGAGGTGTACTCTTATTCGTGTTGATGATCCATATACTGCTTTTGCCCATCTTTTGGAGATTTACGACAAAATGCGTAAAGGCAAAACCGGAACTTCTTCGTTATCATCAATAGCCAAATCAGCTTTGATTGGTGCAAATGCCTATGTTGGTGATTTTGTCGTAATAAGTGATAATGCAGTTATTGGTGATGATGTCAAGATATTTCCTCACTGTTATATTGGTGAAAATGTGAAGATCGGATCCGGAACTACTTTATATCCCGGAGTGATAATTTATTACGATTGTACTATCGGAAGCGAATGCACAATCCATGGAGGTTCGGTAATCGGTGCTGATGGGTTCGGATTCGCACCCCAAAGCGACAATAATTATAAAAAAGTTGCCCAGATCGGGAATGTAGTTATCGAAGACAACGTTGAAATTGGGGCAAATACCACAATCGACCGTGCCACATTAGGTTCAACCATAATCCGTAAAGGAGTTAAACTCGACAACCTGATTCAGGTCGGCCATAATGTAGAAATTGGTGAAAACACAGTTATTGCAGCGCAAACAGGTATTGCCGGATCAACCAAAGTGGGGAAAAACTGCATGTTAGGCGGACAGGTTGGCCTTGCCGGTCACATTGTAATTGCCGATGATGTAAAAATTGGTGCCCAGGCAGGTCTGGCTGGTAGTGTTACAAAAACCGGAAGTATTTTACTTGGAGCACCAGCTATGGATATCAGCAGGTTCCGAAGGATTATTGCCATCTTTAATAATCTGGATAAATTATATTACAGGATCGGTGATCTGGAAAAAACCGTAAAACAATTACAGGCTGAAAAAGCCAGTGAAGAAAAAAGCATTTAAAATTACTAGTTCACATATACAAACTTATGTTTGACAAACAGCGTACAATTAAAGAGCCGGTTACAATAAAAGGCTCAGGATTACATACAGGAAAACAGGTTACCTTAACTTTTAAACCAGCCCCGGCTGACCATGGCATCAAATTTTGTCGTGTTGACCTCGAAAACAAACCGGTTATTGATGCAATTGCTGATTATGTTGTTGACACTTCCCGTGGCACAACGCTTGAATTTCAGGGTGTCAGACTTGTAACCGTTGAGCATGTGATGGCTTCGGTAGCCGGACTCGGCATCGACAACATCCTCGTTGAAGTTGATAGTGAGGAAATGCCAATCATGGATGGAAGTGCCAGATTTTTTGTTGCTGCCCTTGATGTGGCTGGAATAGTTGAATTAGATGCCAACCGTGAATATTTCGAATTCAGAAGTACTCTTACTCTTACTGATACCAAACGTAAGAGTGAAATGGTGCTGGTTCCGGATGACAATTTCCGTCTTTCGGTGATGATTGATTTTGAAACACGAATTCTGGGTACACAATATGCATCCATTGCTGATATTGAAGATTTCAGAAGTGAAATTGCCGATTGCCGTACTTTCGTTTTCCTGCATGAACTTGAATACCTGATCAACAACAACCTTATAAAGGGTGGCGATGTGAGCAATGCAATAGTTTTTGTTGAACGTTTACTTAGTGATGCCGAACTCGACAGCCTGGCAAAACATTTCAACAAGCCTAAAATTACTGTACTTAAAGAAGGCATTCTGAATAACCTCGAATTACGTTTCCACAATGAACCGGCAAGACATAAACTCCTTGATGTGATTGGTGACCTTGCCCTCGTTGGCATGCCGCTAAAAGGACATATAATTGCAACACGCCCCGGTCACCTGGTGAATACCAATTTTGCAAAACTTATCCGGGAGCATATCAAAAACAGCCCGAAAGGCCCTAATATCGACCTGAATAAAAAACCTGTTTACGATATTAACGACATTAAACGAATACTTCCACACAGGCCGCCTTTCCTTTTGGTCGACAAGATCATGGAAGTGGATGAAAAACATGTTATCGGGGTGAAGAATGTTACAATGAATGAATCTTTTTTTGTTGGACATTTCCCTAACGAACCTGTTATGCCCGGTGTACTTCAGGTTGAAGCAATGGCACAGACAGGAGGAATATTTGTTTTGCATTCATTACCTGATCCTGAAAACTACATCACCTATTTCCTTAAAATGGAATCAGTAAAATTCAGGCAAAGGGTAGTTCCCGGCGATACCCTTGTGTTTATTCTCGAAATGATAACACCTATCCGCAGGGGAATATGCCATATGCGCGGAACTGCCTGGGTTGGAAATAAAATTGTTACTGAAGCCGAATTAATGGCCCAGATTGTCAGGAAGAATAAGGATGAATAAAAAGTGCAAGTGAACCAGGTCAAAGTTCATAGATCAAAATATAAAATTGAACCCTCTTGCGCCTGAAATTTGAAACCTGCAGCTCTTCAACCCCTGAACCTCCGTTTTGATACATTATTATCCTAAAACAAATCACAACCAATGAATCAACCTCTTGCTTATGTTCATCCACAGGCCAACGTTGCCAAAAATGTGGTTATTGAACCTTTCGTGAATATCGAGAAGAATGTGGAAATCGGAGAAGGTACCTGGATCGGGTCGAGCGTTACAATTATGGAAGGAGCGCGTATAGGTAAAAATTGCCGTATTTTCCCGGGTGCCGTAATTGCAGCCATACCACAGGATTTAAAATATGCAGGCGAGGATTCAATTGTCAGGATTGGCGACAACACTACAATTAGGGAATTTGTAACCGTGAACCGTGGTACCAAAGCCAATATGGAAACTGTTGTGGGGAACAATTGCCTCATTATGGCATATGCACACATTGCTCATGATTGTATTGTCGG